>OGZB01001796.1_pt1 | contig 11822 bp, 8 predicted proteins | sample 1576691 | NCBI WGS metagenome assembly OGZB01 (sample SAMEA3541479, study PRJEB24748) | human gut metagenome | biome: human gut; feature: human-associated habitat; material: faeces | place: China | collected 2012
CCACTCCCCTTTCGGCACTTTCGTGCCACCTCCCCCGACCGGGGGAGTCTTTCCTATCAGGGGAGCCCTTGGCAGTCGGGAGAACAGCGATCGAAAAACAAAAATAACTGCGCCGCACGGTGAAACGTCAGGTGCAATCGTAGAGAAAAGGGTAGGAAATTTATGCAAGATCAATATTCCCGCACGCAGCTGCTGCTGGGTGCAGAGGCAATGGAAAAATTACACCACTGCCGAGTGGCTGTGTTTGGCATCGGCGGTGTGGGTGGCTATACCGTGGAGGCGCTGGCCCGCAGCGGTGTGGGAGCGCTGGACCTGATCGACGACGATAAGGTCTGCCTCACCAACCTTAACCGCCAGATCGTGGCCACCCGCAAGACGGTGGGCCAGTATAAGGTGGATGTGGCCGAGCAGCGCATCCATGAGATCGACCCCAACATCAAAGTGACCACCTACAAGACGTTCTTCACTCCGGAGACGCAGGATCAGTTCGATTTCACCCAGTATGATTACGTCGTGGATGCCATTGATACCGTTACGGGGAAGATCGCGCTGGTGGTCAAGGCAAAAGAGGCCGGTGTGCCCATCATCTGCGCCATGGGTGCCGGCAACAAGATGGACCCCACCCGCTTTGAGGTGACGGACATCTACAAGACCTCCGTCTGCCCGCTGGCCAAGGTTATGCGCACCGAGTGCCGTAAGCGCCGCATCAAGCACCTGAAAGTCGTCTACTCCAGGGAGCCCGTCATGACCCCCATTGAGGATGATTCCATCAGCTGCAAGAACCACTGCGTCTGCCCCCCGGGCACCCAGCGCAAGTGCACCATCCGGCGCTCGGTCCCCGGTTCCAACGCCTTTGTGCCCTCGGTGGCCGGGCTCATCATCGGCGGCGAGGTCGTGAAGGATCTGGTCGGATTTGTGCCGATGAAAGGTTAAACAGAGAACGCCCCTCTCCGGCATCCGTAAGACCGGAGAGGGGCGTTCTGGGTCAGGAGAAACCGCTTTCACGGCATGGGCACAGGAAGAGCGCGCAGCGGGCCGCAGGGCTGCCGCCTGCCCGGGCGTAGCCATTGGCGGTCACCCCAGCAAACACAATGTTGAAATACGTTCATTTGACAAAATACTTTTGCTAATTTATACTGGGATGCATATTCACATTCAAAAATCAAGGATAGAAGATAGGAAGTATCGTCATGCTGACTCTGGATAAGATCTACCACGCCGCCTTTGTGCTCAAGGACGTTGCCCGCAAGACCGACCTGATTGAAGCGCCCAAGCTCTCCAAGGACTGCCGCCTCTACCTCAAGACCGAGAACCTGCAGGTGACCGGCAGCTTCAAGGTGCGCGGGGCCTATTATAAGATCAGTCAGCTCTCCAGGGAGGAGAGCGAAAAGGGCGTGATCGCCTGCTCTGCCGGCAACCACGCACAGGGCGTGGCTCTGGCCGCCACCCGCCGGGGCATCAGGAGCATCGTCTGTATGCCGGACGGTGCCCCCATTATGAAGGTGGAAAACACCAAGAGCCTGGGCGCGGAGGTCTGTCTGGTGCCCGGCACCTATGATGATGCCCACGACAAGGCCGTGGAGCTGCAGGCCGAGACCGGCATGACCTTCATCCACCCCTACGATGACGAACAGGTCATTGCAGGTCAGGGCACCATCGGTCTGGAGATCCTTGACCAGCTGCCCGATCTGGATGCCGTCATCGTGCCCGTGGGCGGCGGCGGCCTGATCTCCGGCGTGGCCTTTGCCATCAAGAGCCTGCGCCCGGAGGTCAAGGTGTACGGCGTACAGGCCGAGGGTGCCCCCAGCATGTATCGCAGCCTGCACGAGCACAAGTACCAGACCCTGAAAGCTGCCTCCACCTTTGCCGACGGCATTCAGGTCAAGACCCCCGGCGAGCTGACCTATCAGCTTTGTGAGGAATATGTGGACGACATCGTGACCGTCAGCGAGGACGAGACCGCCGCCGCCATCCTCTCCCTGATGGAGAACCAGAAGCTGGTGGCCGAGGGTGCCGGTGCGGTGCCCGTGGCTGCGGCCCTGTTCCACAAGCTGCCCATTGAGGGCAAGAAGGTGGTGTGTGTCATCTCCGGCGGCAACATCGACGTGAACATCCTCAGCCGCGTGATCACCCGCGGCCTGGTCATGAGCGGCCGCAAGGCCAACCTGACCATTGCTCTGGAGGACAAGCCCGGCCAGCTCCAGCGTGTGGCCGAGATCGTCTCCCGCTGCGGCAGCAACGTGGTGTCGGTGCTGCACGACGGTTCCGACCCCAACATGCCCATTTCCAGCTGCTTCCTCAAGCTGACGCTGGAGACCCGCGACGCGGCCCAGATCGAACAGATCCGTGCCGAACTGACCAAAGAGGGCTTCCAGCTCGTGAGTGAGCGCGTGTGAGCCGATAAAAAATGGCCTGCGTGAAAACGCGGGCCATTTTTTCATGGGAAGCTTGAACGGTCACAGCTCGATTTCCCCGGTAAACTGAAACCATCCATCGGCATAGTCCATAATAAAGTCTGCTGCGTATTTGTTCAGAATGAGTTTGATGTTGGAGAGACCAAAACCGTGGAGAGCGGGGTTGGATTTTGTTGTTCGGATGTTCCCGTCATGGATCTTTACCGGAGCGGATGTGTTCCGGACGGAAAAAAAGAAGCTCTGTCTCAGTACGGCGGAAACATGAATCGTCTTTTCGCTCTCGAGTTTTTCACAGGCTTCCGTTGCATTGTCCAGCAGGTTTGCGAACAGCACGACCATATCCGATACATCCAATGGCAATGCGGAAAGATCGTTCACCTCAAAGTCGATGCTGATCCCTTTTTTGATCGCTTCGGTCGCTTTGGTATTGAAGAGCGCGTCGAGGATCGCGTGGTGCGAGTTGACCAGAAACAGCCGGTCGGTCTGCATAGTGGTTACGGAACGCAAATATTGCTCGGCAGCTTCATACTCCTGATTCAGCAAAAGGCTTTGGACCGTGTTGAGGTGTGCTCTGAAATCGTGGACCTTGTGACGCTGTTCTGCATAAAGTCTGCTCGCCGCTTCCATATTTTTGGCCTGCAGTTGAATCTGCTGCCCCAGTGCCAAAAGATTTTCCTTGGTTTCGATGGCTCGTTCCATCCGATCCAAGAGGTACAGGAGAGCAGCATTTGCCGCAAGGATCAAGCCACATGTAAAGGCAATTACACCTTCGCCTACCGGTTTCCCGGTTGTGATATACAGCAAGATCCCCAGCATGAAAAAGGATGTGCATGGGAACAAAAAGTAAAACCCCAATTGCGATTCATTCAGTCGGTTCCGCGCTCCCGGAAATGCTTTTTGCTTCATGAGCTTTCGGAATAGATAGGCCAGGAACAATTCTGTGGAATAGTTGATGATCCCGTAGACGATCATGAGCGGAAAACTCGACCGGAACGATTCACCGTCCATCCCACAGACAAAAGCACCCAGCATGCCCAGCCCGAAAGACAGGGAATAAGTGATAAGATACTCTACACCGACAAGAAGCAAAAGCAGCTTACCGGAGATTTTGGCGTACAACACCCGTGCACTGAAGGTATAGGATAAAAGGATCATCCCGATTTTTATGGCCTGATTGCGGTGAAAGAAGATCAGCGGAACTTTCAGAATCCAGAAGTTCAGCGCAACGAAGCAGCCGACGCCGATGGTGAATTTCCGGTCACTCCAGCGTCGTTCAGCAAATGCATCCAAAAAGAGGATCAGCGAAAGGGAATCGACCACGGTATAAAGAAAACTCAAGAAATCGCCCATCGGTTTTTCCCCCGCCACAGCAGATAGTGCTGCTTCAGTTCCTTGTGATTCTTAGCGCTTGAAGGCAAAACGATCCCGCCGGTCAGGCTCACCTTTTCGTATTGCAGCTGCACGATGTACTCCATGTTTACCAAAAATGAGCGTTGGACGCGCAGGAAACCGAGGTCCTCCAACTTTTTTGACAGATCGGACAGATTGCCGTAGAAATGATACTCCGTTCGCTCGTCATGGATCAGGTGCACGATGATGACCCGCAGATTGGCCTCCAGATAGAGGATGTGACTTACGGGAATGTCGATTGGTTCGGAATGGACCGAAATGGTGAGGATCCTCTTTCGTTGAACGACTTCTTTGCTTGCGGCTTCAAAATAAGGAATCAGCTTTTCGTTCATATCACGTTTCAAAAGATACCGGAATGCCTGTACCTCAAACCCTTCTGGGGCATACTGGATAAAGTTTGTGAGAAAGATGATCACGACTCCGGGGTTTTCCCTGCGAAGAGTCCGTGCGAGGTCAATGCCGCTGGAATCGCCCATGTCGATGTCCAGGAATGCAAGATCATAGGAAGAAAGGTCTTTGATCGCGCCGGGATCGCTGAAAGGATAAAAGTGCGCAGAGATGCCGCTTTTTTCGCAATGGTCTCGGAGTAATGCAGAAACCTGCTCCACGACAGCGGGCTCATCATCACAAATCAGTAAATTCAATCGGCAGCCTCCTCTAAGGTCGAACGGACCGGTTTTGTTACTCATAATAACGCAGTGCTCTCTTCAAGTCAATGCAATTTCAGCAGAGGGCTGCTGATAATAGGGCTGCGCTGAACTTGCAGTCTGTGGCGTGAAAGCTGCAATTGCCGGTTTTATGACAAGAAAACCCGTGTTCATTCCCGGAATGTGGACAATCCGATCCCCATGCGTAAAAATAATGACACGACGTTTTGTGGATTCTCTTTTTACGGGAGGGGTTATTTTGCGCAGGAAATTTCTCGCTTTTGCATTGTCGCTCGTCATCCTTTGTGCCCTTGTCTTTGAACTTTATCCGAGAAGTTCCCAGGAAATCGACCTCTCCACCGGTGCGGGTATTTCTAAAATGCTCCGCTATGAGAATGCGCAGGTCTATCTCTTTGGAGAAATACATCGTTGCACAGAATATCAGCAGTTCCGCAATGCACTGTTCCAATACCTTGTAGAGAAAAAGGGCGTGCGTGTTCTTTTGATGGAGCACGGCTATGCAAGCGGCTTTCTCGAAAACGAAACAGTGCAGAACCGGTTGTCCTTTGCCGACGAATACGGATACGATCAGTTTGTCGTATCCAAAGAGGACTATGAGCTGTTCCGGTGGATGTCAGAATTCAATCGGAACAGACCGGATGAAGACAAAATCTCCATTGTCGGTATCGATATCACCGATTCGATCGGGATGGTCTATGCCTTCTGCCGGTATTTGCTGAGAGACTGTGATTTTTCTGCAGCAGATACAAAGACGCAGATGCTTTTGATCAGCACCCAGAAATGCCAGTTTCAGCAGCGCTTTGAGAACAGTTTGTTGCCGCAGCTGACCGAACTGTACCAGACAAACCCGGAACAGATTGAACTGGCGCTGGAAGATCAGGCAATCCATCTGGAACGCGTGCTTCAGGGTTGGCAGCAGGGACAGGAGTGCTACAAGCTGAACGACTATCAGCCGGATCTCCAGCTGGATGGCCCCGCCGTGGCGTATCGGGAGGATGCCCTGTATGCGAACCTCCGGAGGGTCTATGAGGAAAACCCGACCGCAAAGTATTTTGGTTCGTTCGGTGCAGCACACGTTCAGATGGAAAACTATGTACAAAAAGAAGGATCGTCCCGAATCAACAATAGCTTTGTGTCCCGGATGGCTGGGAAAAACAGCTTTCTTGATGGCAGGCTGACCGTGATCGACGGTGCAATCACCCATGAGATCGGGGAGTTGGGGGAGGCTGATACCAATCACCTTACCTTATACAATACCGCCCTTGCAAAGAACCCTGGTTCCGAAAGCGGAAAGTTCTATGCCGAAGCTCCCGACACCCCGGATGAAAAAATCGCGCAGTATGTGTTGCTGTTTGAGCATCCGTCTCAGGTCACGGCCAGTGAGGATCAGCCAGGCCGGTATTGGAAAAACTATAAAGAAAAATAAAACGTATTGGCAGAGTTTGAACGATGTGTTTTTCACGGGGAGGATGCAGCTTGCAAAAACGGGTTCTCGCCGGCGTGGTTTTGCTGGCTGTTCTTTTGGCACTTATTTTTGCGTTTTATCCGGGAAACTCTCAGGTGATCGATCTTGCTACCGGTGCGGGCGTTTCTAAAATGCTCCGCTATGAGAATGCGCAGGTCTATCTCTTTGGAGAAACCCATCGCTGCACAGAATATCAGCAATTCCGCAATGCTCTGTTCCAATACCTTGTAAAAGAAAAGGGGGTTCGTGTTCTTGTAGAGGAAAGTGGATATGCCACGGCATTTCTTGAAAATGAAACCGTGCAGGGGAGACTTTCCTTTTCGGATTGGCTTGATCGGTGCACGCTCTCCAAAGAGGACTATGAGCTGTATTCATGGATTGCCGACTGGAACAGCGGCAGGGATGCTGCAGAAAAAATTTCAATCATCGGGATCGACATTACAGATGATGTCGGTAACATACAGACGCTTTGTCAGTATTTGCTGAAAAACCATGACTTTACCAGTGCAGATACTCAAACGCAGGGGCTTCTAACTGCGATTCGGGAACAGAACCCGTTCAGTTCTTTGCAACTCCAGACCTTTCAGGAAAAGTTTCTGCCACAGCTGGCTGAACTGTATCAGACAAAACCGAAACAGCTTGAAACCGTGCTGGGGGCACAGACGGTTTATCTGGAACGTGCTCTTCTGGGCTGGGAAGAAGCACAGGAACAACAGCGCCTCAAAGGGGAAACGGAGCAACTGGGGGGTCCCGGTGATGTATACCGGGAAAGTTGCCTGTATGAGAATTTCATGTGGGAGTATCAGCAGAAACCGGACGCAAAATATTATGGGCAGTTTGGCGGGGCGCACGTTTTGATGTCCGACTATTCCGGAAAGCTGTACCGTGTGCAGAACTCTTTTGTGACCCGCCTTGCGGAGATCGGCTCGCCGTTGAATGGAAAACTGACCGTCATAGATGGCTGTCTGACGTTTGAAATCGGTGATTTGGGAAAATCGGATGTGAACAAAGCAACGCTTTACAATACTACCCGTGCCGGGCCTCCGATTCATAAGATGAACAAATTTTATATGAATAGTTCTGCGCCGGATGTAAGCTATGCGCAGTATGTGTTGCTGTTTGAGCATCCGGATGCACTGACCGCAGCAAAAGAGTATACCGGATCCTATTGGAAGTATCATTGAAGATTTGCTATAATATAAGTCAGCCCGCTTGAAACAACGGCTGTTTCAAATCATGAATCTACAAACAAAGGAGAACCACGATGAAAGTCGTATCTACCCCCAACGCACCTGCCGCCATCGGCCCCTACAGCCAGGCACTGGACCTGGGCAATATGGTATTCGTGTCCGGTCAGATCCCGGTAGACCCTGCCACCGGCAAGATGGCCGATACCGTGGAAGAGCAGGCCGCACAGAGCCTGGCAAACCTCAAGGCTATTCTGGCCGAGGCCGGCCTGACCATGGCCAATGTGGTCAAGACCGTGATCTTTCTGGCCGACATCAACGACTTTGCGGCTGTGAACGCAGAGTATGCCAAGGCCTTTGCAGAGCCGTTCCCGGCCCGCAGCTGCGTGCAGGTGGCAGCCATCCCCAAGGGTGCAAAGCTCGAGATCGAGTGCATCGCGGTGCGGGGCTGATCCCAAAAGCAACAGATAGACAAAAGAGGCTGTGCCGGTGGGCACAGCCTCTTTTGTCTATTGAGAAGAAGGAAGAAAAACGCAAAGTTACGGGCGCTGACCCATGCCGCCCTCCAGCGTGAGGGTCTCGCCGGACATGAACTTGAAGTCCGGCATGGCCAGCTGGACACACACGCGGCCGATCTCCAGTTCGGCGTTGCCGTAGTGGCCCATGGGCGGCATTTTGACGTTGGCCTTGAAGGCCTCCGGGTAAGCCTGCTGGAACTGCTCCAGCTTGGCGGTCCAGGCCAGCGGGCAGACAACGTTGACGTTGATGTCATCCGGGCCCCACTCGGTGGCGGCCACGCGGGACAGGCCGCGGATGCCCTCCTTGGCGGCAGCGTAGGCGCACTGGCCATAGTTGCCGAACAGGCCGGCACCGGAGGCAAAGTTGATCACGCTGCCGTGGGACTGCTTCAGGTAGGGGTAGCAGGCCTTCATATAATAGAAGGCTGCGTACAGGCCCGAATACAGGGCCAGGTCGAACTGCTCGGTGGTGTGCTCGGCCAGTGAGACGCCGGAAGCCGAGGCCTGTGCGTTGTTGATCAGCACCTGAATGCCGCCAAAGGCGTCAACGGCCTGCTTCACCACGCGCTGCACGGTGGCTTCGTTGTCGCCGCCGGCGCACACATCGGCCTGCACCGGCAGCACCTTGATGCCGTACTTGCTCTCCAGCTCCTGCTTGGCCTCTTCCAGCTTTTTCACATTGCGGCCGGTGATCACAAGGTTTGCACCCTCTTTTGCGTAGGCCGTAGCAATGCCGTATCCAATGGAACCGCAGCTGCCATCCTGCAGGACTGCGCGCCCTGCACCGGTGATGAGTGCGGTCTTACCCGTTAAAAAGCCCATAGTTATCCTCCAGAATGTGCCCGGAGGAGCTGCGCCCCGCCGGGCTGATTTTGGCCATATTATAGTCCGCTGTTTGCCGGAAATCAAGCCTTTTTGCCGATAAATAAAAAATAGACAAAGATTCTTGAAAAGTCAAAATTTTCACGAGTTAACGGCGCTTTTGTGAAACTTTTGACAGGGCTTTGTCGTTAAAATAACGACAAACTGATTGCGGCGTTCATGCGACTTTTTTGCGGGAAACTGCGGCAGAAAAAAGGCACCCGCAAGGGCGTTTTCCGGCGCTGGAAACGCGGAAAACGTCTGCGGGTGCTTGGCTGCGTGCCGGGCAGAAGTGTTACTTCTGCACACCGGCCTCACACTGCTCGATGAACTGCTTGGCCACGCGGGGGCTGCGGCCGCCGGCGCGGATGGCAAAGGCCTCGGCCTTGACCAGCAGCTGGTCCATGGGCATCTGGATATGGTGCTGCCGGGCTAGCTCCTCCAGGATGGTCTCGAACCGGGCTTTTTCCGGCCGCTGGAAGGTCACGGTCAGGCCGAACCGGGCCGAAAGGCTCATGAGCTCCTGCCGGGTGTCGGCTTCGTGGATGTCGTCGCCGGTGCGGTCGGTCAGGGTCTCCTTGATGAGGTGGCGGCGGTTGGAGGTGGCGTACACCGCGATGTTGCGGGCACGGCCGCCCACGCTGCCCTCCAGAATGGCCTTGAGGGCGGCAAAGTTGTCGTCGTTGGCGGTAAAGCTCAGGTCGTCGATGAACAGGATAAACTTGAGAGGGTTGGCGGCCAGCTTGTCCATCAGGTCGGGGATCTGGTACAGCTGGTTCTTTTTCACTTCCACCAGCCGCAGGCCCTCCGGGGCAAACTCGTTGGCGATGGCCTTGACCGAGCTGGACTTGCCGGTGCCGGCGTCGCCGTACAGCAGCACATTGTTGGCGGGCATCCCGGCCAGCAGGGCACGGGTGTTGGCGATCACCTTTTCTCGCTCCTTTTCGTAGCCCGGCAGCTCGGAAAGACGCTGGGGGTCGGGGTACTTCACCGGCACCAGCTTGCCGTTTTCTACTGTAAATACATGGTGCTTGGCAAACATGCCGTAGCCCTTCTTGCCCACCTCGCTCATGCGCTGGGCATAGGCGGCGGGCAGGTCAAGGTCGGCCGTCTCCCACCGGGGCAGGAAGGCCAGCTCTTCGGCCGGGACCTCTGCCGCGTCCAGCAGGGCATCCAGCGTCAGGCTGCACAGCTGCTGCAGGAAGGCCAGCTCGTTGTCCAGTGCAGTCTGCAGAACGGGGGGCAGGGTACCGGCAGCGGCCTGCCGCACGCACACGGTCTCGGTCTCCAGCACGGTGGTGCTCAGGTAGGTGCCCCAGTTGGTGGTGCGCTCGAACAGCACGCTTTCAAACTGTGCCACGGCGTTGCACACGCTGCCAACGCTGCTGTTTCCGGCCGTCAGGCAGTCGATGAGAGCGGCAAATCTGGCCGCCACGGGGTCGCTCAGCAGGGAGCGAAAGATCACAAGCCCGTGCAGGCGGGCGTTCCATTCATGCAGTTTCATAGTCCGATTTCCTCGATCCTGAACCTTTTTTTGGTACATCCTTTTTCAGACAACGCGCGCGGCGCGCGCAGATAAAAAGAGTATACAGCGGTTTTTCATTTCACGCAAGAGTGTTTAATTCCCTTCATGTTTGGAACGATTCAAGTTACAAATTGTCGATTGACATCAGCCCGGTTTATAGTATAATTTACATCAACAAATGCGTGGATGGGAAAAAGTACCACACGATCCCCCCTGTTCAGAGAGCTGCCGTTTGGTGCAAGGCAGTCAGTGTTTCGTGGGAGAAATCCTCCCGGAGCAGCCTGCCCAACGGGTGTCAGACCCTTGTAAGCAGCGCCGGCAGCCGCCGTTATGAGGCAGGGCTTTGTTGGAAGCCCATGAGAGGGTGCACAGCGCACCAACGAGAGTGGTACCGCAGAGAGCTTGATGATCACAAGGTCTTTGTCTCTTGGAATGAACAGGGGACAAGGGCCTTTTCTTTTACCCACGCCCCCTGCAGAGCGTACATGAAAAAGGTTTAGGAAACAGGAGTAACTCACCATGCAGTTGAACGGTTCTCAGATTTTTGTGGAGGTTCTTTGTGAGCAGGGCGTGGATACCATTTTTGGTTATCCCGGCGGTGCAGTGCTGAATCTTTACGATGAGCTGTATAAGAATGCCCACCGCATCACCCATGTGCTCACGGCACACGAGCAGGGAGCCTCCCATGCAGCAGACGGCTACGCCCGGGCCACCGGCCGCACCGGCGTGGTGCTGGCCACCAGCGGCCCGGGTGCCACCAACCTGGTCACGGGCATCGCCACCGCTTATATGGACTCGGTGCCTCTGGTGGCCTTTACCGGCAACGTAGCCACCCCGGGCATCGGCAAGGACTGCTTTCAGGAAGCCTACATTGAGGGCATCACGATGCCCATCACCAAGCACAACTTCACGGTGCGCCGGGTCGAGGATCTGGCCGACACCATGCGCGCAGCCTTCCGCATTGCACAGAGCGGCCGCAAGGGCCCGGTGCTGGTGGACATCCCCAAGGATGTGACCGCTGCCGTGTGCGAATTTGAAGCCAAGCAGCCGGAGCCCATCCGCACGGTGACCACTTTTGACGCGGAACAGGTGCGCTGGGCAGCCGACCTGATCAACGCGGCACAGCGCCCGCTGGTGTACTTTGGCGGCGGCGTGCGCAGCGCGGCCTCCTGCCAGCCGCTGCGGGATCTGCTGCACAAGGCCGAGATCCCGGCCACCTACACCCTGATGGCGGCCGGTGTGGTGCCTTACGGCGACCCCATGAACATCGGCATGCTGGGCATGCACGGCTGTTACACCTCCAACCGGGCCGTGGCCGACTGTGACGTGCTGATCGCGGTGGGTACCCGCTTCTCGGACCGTGTGGCGCTGAAACCCAAGACCTTTGCCAAGAATGCCACCATCATCCAGATCGACATCGACCCCAGCGAGCTGGGCAAGAATGTGGAAGTGGACCTGTCCATCGTGGGCGATGCCGCCTATGTGCTGCAGGCCATGCTGCCGCAGATCAAAGAGGCAAAGCACCCCGACTGGATGAAGATGATCCACGAGTGGCAGGCACAGGATTACCACCCGGTGTCCGACTCCACCCACCTGATGCCCCATCAGGTCATCGGTGAGGTGTGCAACCAGTGCGGCCCGGAGGCCGTATACGTCACCGATGTGGGCCAGCACCAGATGTGGGCGGCCCAGTACCTGCGCCACGCCAAGAGCCGCGGTTTCATCACCAGCGGCGGCCTGTTGTTCCACTTGCACTTGTTGCACTTATTGCAGG
>OGZB01001823.1_pt1 | contig 11705 bp, 6 predicted proteins | sample 1576691 | NCBI WGS metagenome assembly OGZB01 (sample SAMEA3541479, study PRJEB24748) | human gut metagenome | biome: human gut; feature: human-associated habitat; material: faeces | place: China | collected 2012
AGCAAGCAATATTTCTGAAATCTCTGTTCGTGTGAATAAAGATGTTTTTTGGGCAGTAGATAAGATTAATGTGAAATTACCTAAGGTTTATGATAGTAATTATGCTCGGTTCATGGATGGAGCTACATTGAGTATTAATGGGTATGAATTCTCGAAAGAATCTTTGGGCATTGATGATGATCAGAAAATACACATTGTAACTGGGGATACAGAAATCTCAGGAAGCGGAGTCTATTTTGTGAAGGAAGATAATATAACATTTACTTATAATTTAGAGAATACTAATTCTGTAGACTATCTGGTGATAGTGCCTTATGATGATACCAATAGACGTTCTAAATTAACAGTGCAGAAACAAGTTTATCTGAATAAATTCTTCATTTGTCAGAATGTGGATATCGAATATACTGCATCGTCTTCTTATGTGTTGCGTCTCCAACAAGGAACTCCTGTCAATGTGATAATGAATAATTGTAATGTAAGTGGATTGGTTGCAGGTTCTGGTTTTGCGATGCCGCAAACTGAAGGTGAGGTAAGTTTGGAGAAATTCTCTGCTGTATCATGTAATTTTAATATTGATAAAGATATTAGTACGAAAACATTATATGTGATAACTGGAATGAATTGCGGTACACTTGAATTTGTAAATAATATTGTATATAGAAGTTTTACTTTGTCTAGTTCTTCGCTGAATATGAAAATTTATAATGGTAAGACTAAAGAGAATGAATTTGAAATAGCCTCTTTGATATTTAATAATAATACAATTGTAGGACTTGAATCGACTACTACTGCAATGGTTTATGCAAAGCTTATAGGAGCAATTGATATTAATAATAATATATTCTGGAATACGGAAATGGGTGCGAATTCTATGTTTATAAGGTATATGAATAATATGCAGGATCCGTCCAAAGCAACTGGTGGTAATAATATTGGGTATTCTGGAACCAATAAAAAAACCTTTAAGGTATTCTTTACTGATAGTGGATCTAATATCGTTTGTCCTCCCGCTTTTTCAAATTCAACTGCGGATTTCCAAAAGTCTGATATTTTTAATGTGGATGACGCTAATTCATTTAATACTACTAAGGGAGTCTTTATTCCTACGGCTGCCTACAGTTCTTATGGTGCTCAACGATAAATAAAGAATGATTATGAAAAAACATATATTACTATTTTTAAGCATATTCTCCCTCGTCACATTCTCTGGGTGTGACGACCGGGACGAGATACGTGATGACATCAATGCCTTGTCTGCACGTCTGGATGCATTGCAGGTGGAGTTTGACAAGCTGAACAGCAATATCAATACTTTCTACAATCTGACGAACGGGAAGATTTATTTCACAAGTTATACGCAGAATGAGAATGGAGATTATACGCTGCAACTGAGTGACGGTACTTCCTGGACGGTGTATGGAGGAATGCCTGAAGGAGAACTTCCGGTAGTGACCATTAATGATGAAAAGAAGTGGATTTTCAGTTATGAGGGTGAAGAGATTGACTTGGGAAGTGCATTACCTATAGATGGAAAAGATGGTTCAGCTCTTGTGATGTCAATAGATGATGAAGGCTACTGGTGCTATCAGATTGGGGATGGAGAGAAACAAAGAGTGCCGGGCGCTTATAATGTGGCTGACGTAAGCAAAATTCATCCGAGTATTTTTGAGGATGTAAAAGTTAGTACAGGGAGTCCTGATGTATTACAGTTTAAACTCTACGATTCAGATGATTATATAAATGTTGCCGTGTTGGGTGGAATGGATATGACATTTTCGGAACAGAATCCTACCATTACAGAAGGTGGAAATAAAACGCTTACGGCAACTTTAACAGAAGTGGATAAGGTAGTAATAAGTCCTACACCTTTAGAAGTGGAATTGACGGATGCACAGACTGATAATCTCACAATAAAAGCTCCAGCTACGGTAAGAGCCGGGGAATATACTGTTTACTTTGAGATATATAACGCGGACGGCTATCGCTTGGTGAAGCCTTTGCATGTAACTGTAACAGCATAACTAAAACTGTAAACTTATGAAACTATATAAATCATTATTGCTCGGCTTGTTGATGTGCGGATTCTCAGCATGTGATACAACCGATCTGGAAAGAGACATTAATTCGCTGAAAGACCGTGTGGAGGATTATGAAGCACAGGTACAGAAGTTGAATGATGACATGAACATCATCCGGGTGTTGCTGGATGGAAATAAAACCATCACAAGCTATTCATTTGATGGGACAAATTATACCCTGACATTGAGCAACGGAGAAACGCTGACGCTGACCCAGGGAGTTGTGGGAGCCAATTACCCTTCCATCACGATTGGAGAAAACGGGAATTGGATTATTGAAGGTGAAGATACGGGAGAATATGCAGTAGCGAAAGACGGTGAAAATGCAGAAAATCCACAGTTCAAAATTGAAGGAGGAACGTGGTGGGTTTATGATAGTGCCACAAAAGAATGGAAAGATCTTAAAGTGTCGGCTGTCGGTTCTACTTCTTCCGCAGCTTCTTCTCCTATAGCGTCAGTTGATACCTCCACCTCCGGTGTCATAAAAATTACTTTAACGGCAGGTGGAACCTATGAGATTCCTGTAATTCCGGATTTGATGTGTAAGATTACTTCTCCGGCACTTGCCGATGGCGAAATGTGGCTTGTTGGAACAGAAGGAGCAGAATTGGAAGCGGAAGTGACTTTAGCTTCTGATGATGATATTGTCCGCCCGATAGTGCCAGCAGACTGGAAAGCTGAAATTACTGAACGAAAGGATGGTAAATTAAAGGTGAAGGTTACTCCTCCAGCTTATGCCAGCAAATGTGTGGTTACGATGGAGGTCACTCATGGTATTCATACCATTACAGATGAAATTGTGGCAAGAACTGTCACTACTGGTTATTATGCAGATTTTATGGCTGGATTAGATATACAGGTCGGTTCTGTAACCCTTAATAAATCCATGTTTGCAGAGGATGAAATACATGGTCCTGATGAAAACATCTCAGCATTGTCCGCTAAAGGGATTTATTTCTTGAAATCAGGAACAACGGTAAATTTGTCATCGAATTTGAATGTGAGCGGTTTGGTAGTAATTGGCAACACGCCAGATGCTTCTTTGACAGAAATGCCGATGATTAAATATACTGCAGCGTGTTATATGTCTTTGAGTAGTACAGCGAGTGGATTGGGATTATTATTGAAGAATGTGAAAATAGATGCTTCCGCAAGCAATACATATTCTTTTAATATAGGCGCAGCGTTTGTGGATGCAAATACATATTTTGAGAATTTAGTGTTTGATAGATGTAATATCTTGTTCAATACTGGAAATTCTTTAGTATATATAAATAATACTGCCCAAAAGATGCCAATTCAGAATATTGAAATATGTAATACTTTGTTGTCATCTGAATCTGCTGCTCAAAAGTATGTTTTTAGTTTCAGTAATAATATGTATGAAGGCTTTGAGAACTTTACGGTAGAAAATAGTGTATTCTATTGTAGAACGGAAAGTGCAGCAATCACAAATTTCAGTTTGATGCAATGCGCAAATGCTGATGGTACTGGATTTGAAAATATAAAGGTGAAAAATAACACGTTTGTGAACATCGTTCCTGCCAATCAGTTGATAAAAGTGAAAATGTTTAATGTGGATTTCTCTAATAACTTATTGTGGCGAGATGCTGACAAGGGAGGATATTTGTTATATGGAGTTGCAGGTTCTGTTTTTGGAACAACCTCGTTTGCAAACAATATGTATTATAATGCCGATGACGGAACTGTATCCTTCAATTTGTTCCATACTGACGGTATAGTACCAGAGAATGTAACCAATCCGTTGCAAAAATTGAGTAGTAATCCATTTGAGACTTTGGATGTGGTAAATGCAAAATTTGTTTTGCTTCCTGAGTATCAGAATGTGGGAGCTCATATAGAATAATAATGAATATAATGCGTATTCAGATGTCGTTTGATGTTTTTTGAATAGCATCTGAATACGTAGGATAAAATAATAGTATCATGAAAAAACTGAATATTGGAATAACTCTCTTAGCTTCTTTGTTCTGGTTTTCTTGTTCGGACGAAGAAGTGACAGAACCGGTTGTCATTCCTGAGCAGCCGGAAGAAGTAGCAAGTTTGTTGCAGCAATATAATACCAATGTGGCAGCACTTCAGTTGATGGCTGAAGGAGATGTTAATATTGTAGACTATACGGAAGATGGTGAGTCTGGATATAAGTTGACATTGGACAATAATTGGATGGTGGGGGCTTCCAGTTCTGCTGAGGTGGACAACGATATTCCGGTAATGGGAATTAATGAAGCCGGATATTGGGTATATCAGTTGAACGGTACGCAAGTGGAACTGACAGACGTGAGTGGTAATGCGGTTCCCGCTTTGAGAAAGACAGGAAAAGGAGTGTTCACGCCGCAGATTGCATTAGGGGAGGACGGTTGCTGGAAGATGTCTTTGAACGGTGTGCAGTGGAAAAATCTTTCTACTGATGTGGTACCTTCACTGGAAGCGAAAACGGCTGCCAGCTATTCATTGTTTAAGTCGGCTTCTGTAACGGATGGTGTATTGTCTTTACAGACTGCAGTGGGAGAACTTTCTCTAAATATGGATGCTTCAGCTTCTACTTCAGCTAATGCTTGGAAGAAATTCATGATGAAAGCGGAGGATAATGTGTTGCTGGACTTTTCGTATGCGGGATATATGCATGGCGAGGTGGCTCCTCCTGATGTCCGGATGGATTTTGATACTCCGCTTACTGATGCCAATGGTAATAAATATTATAACGGTTATATAACCGGTGGGGCACAGGGAAGTGCTATTTATAAGGTATATAATATTGAAGACTACGGAGCCAATGGAAATGATGAGATTTCCGACCGTCCGGCGCTGATTAAGATTTTGAAAGAAGCGATGAAATGTACGGAAGAATCGGCTGATAAGGGCAAGTCTTTGCGATATTATATTGGAGGGAATGTGGCCAATTCCATCATCTATTTCCCGGCAGGTAAATACATCCTGCGCGGAGGAGATGTCGCGGAAACTGTAGAAACCTTGCGTCTGACCATGGGAAATATTATCTTCAAGGGAGCAGGCAGGAATAAAACTACCATTGAAATGGCAGTTCAGAATAATGCAACAGATCCAAGTAAAATGTGGTCAACTCCGAATCTGATAGAGTTTAAGCATAATTCTGATTTGAAAGAACTGACGGCTGTCACAGGAGATGCGGAAAAAGGAACGTTCTCAATCGAGGTCGCTTCTACTTCAGGTATTAAGGCGGGTGACTGGGTTTGCGTATCATTAAAGAACAATGATCCGGCACTCGTGGCCGAAGAACTGGCTCCTCATTCATTATCTTCTAACTGGACAGAACTCAAGGACAATGGAGTACAAATCTATGATTACCATCAGGTGAAGCAGGTTTCCGGCAATACGCTGACTTTCTACGAACCGATTATGCGTAAGATAGAGGCGAAATGGGGATGGAAGGTAAACCAGTATCCACATTATGAGAATGTGGGCGTGGAAGACTTGACTTTCCTAGGCCACTCTAAGGATGACTTTAGACACCATGGCAGCGCGGATGATGACGGTGCTTTCAAGCCCATACAGATGATTCGCCTGACAAACTCCTGGATGCGACGGGTGAACTTTGAGAGCGTGAGCGAGGCTCATTCGTTTGTATCGTGTGCCAATGTATCAGCTTATGATATAGAAATCTCAGGTAACAGAGGACACTCTGCTATCCGTTCACAGGCTTCTTCGCGTGTGTTTATTGGTAAGGTGTATGATCATAGTAACGGATATATAGCTGTGAATTCCGGTGGTAACCAGTTGGGTGACTATATGGAAGGTGCAGGTCAGTATCATGGGTGCGGGGTATCAAAGCAAAGCATGGGAGCTGTTATCTGGAACGTGAGATGGGGAGATGATTCTTGCTTTGAATCGCATGCTACTCAGCCGCGTGCTACTTTGATTGATATTTGCCAAGGTGGTTTTGTGGCCTGGAGAGAAGGGGGCGATATAAATCAGTTGCCGAACCACCTGAACGACCTGACGATATGGAACATGCAGGCCACCAAAGTAGTCTACGATGCAGGTTGGAACGGCAAGTGGATTTGGTGGGACGACAATAACCAGTGGTGGAAGAACCTGCCGCCCGTCATTGTGGGATGGTCTGGAGAAACGGTTTCGTTCGATACGTCTGAAAACCAGATTAAGTATTTCGAAAGCCTGAATGCGCCGGTATCGCCGAACTCGCTTTATGAAGCACAACTGAAGCTGCGCTTGGGATATGTCCCGGCCTGGCTGAATGCCTTGAAATAATTTTATTATCTTAAACTAAGGTATCATGAACTTAACACGAAATCTTTGTTTGTTCTTTTTATGTGGACTTTGCGCGCCGGCGGTTTATGCGGCGGATGACGCAAGGGCGGAAGCGGCTGTACAGCAGGCGGTAGACCAGAATCCGGACGAGGCGAAGCTGAAAGAATTGCAGGACTTCCGGAAGAAATATAAGCTGGCCGACCCGAAAGCCTCGGAAAGTGAGTTGAAGGCTACGCAGATGGCGGTGAAGATGCTGATGCTACAGCGCACGGGGGACTATGCCGTGACAGGAGCCGACTTGTGGGGCGAGAAAGTGACCAACCAGCATTTGAGGGACGTGGCCAAGACCGTAAGGGTGCTGTCCTACGGGGCGATGAAGTACGGAAAGTCGGGTAAGGCAGACCTGGACTTGTATCTGGATTACCTGTTTACCCATAACTTCTTCCTGCGTATGCCGAAGCTGGTGTACAGCAACTATAACGATGTGAGGAAGGTGCCGGCTGACCTGATGAGTGCCATCCCGGTGTGTGATGAGGTGCGCAAGGCTAAAATGATTGCAGCCGTACAGAAGCTTCTGGAAGTGGATGTGATTCGTCAAGGGGATAAGGCCATCCTGAACTGGATTAGTTCGGACTATATTTTCAACATTGTGCCATACGTGTTTAATCTGGCACTGGCTAACCCGAATGACCAGCAGGCTGTGCAGGACTTGCAGTTGCTCTCCGGTTTCCTGCGAGTATGTACACGCTATAATGTGGGTAATAAGGACATTCTGAAGCCGGACGGTACTGGGTTCCATCACAATGCGCACTATAACGGATACATGTATTCTTACAAAACGTGGGTGGAATACTTCTATCGTTTCAAGGGAACTTCATTCAAGATTGACCCTAAATCGTACGAAAGACTGAAAAAGGCTGTCGTAACGATTTACATGACTGCTGTGCGTGCAGAAGGTGACAAGAACCGGATTTATGCCAACAGTATGGCAGGACGCCATCCTTTCTATAGTATTGAAGTGCCCTTTACGCAGAAACTGTTCGAACAGTTGATTGAGATTGGAGCGGATGCCACAGGCACGGATTTGGATAAGGAACTGGCTGCTTATTATAATTACTTCTTTAAGACGGATAAGTATCCGGTACCGGCTGCTGATGCCAACGGATTTTATCAGTATAACTACAGCTCGGCAGGAGTGTATCGTCAGCCGGGATGGGTGGCTGTGATGAAGTCGCCTACAGCTATGTTGTGGGGAAGTGAGATTTATAACAAGACCAATCGTTTCGGACGTTACCAGAGCCACGGTACACTGGAAATTCTGTACGATGGGGGACTGGTTCCTACAGGTTATCCTTCTAACAATGAGAATAAGGGTGCCGGATGGGACTGGAACATGATGCCGGGAAGTACGACAGTGCATTATACCGACTGGGCGGAAATGATGCCTTATAAGAACGATAAGGATCGTTTTGACCAGAAGGCTAGAACGAGCAATTTTGCCGGGGCTGTATCCATGAAGGATTACGGACTCTTTGCTACCGCTTTTGATCAGGATGACCGTTGGGGAAGCCAGCGATTCACTCCTACCAATTTGACTTTCTGTAAGTCGGTGTTGGCTATTGACGGTATGTTGTTCAGTATTGGGAATGGTATTTCTGCAAAGGGTGATTATGCGGACAACATGATTACAGCGACGAATTTATTCCAGTCGGTAGTAAGTAAGCAGTACAATAAGTTGACTGTGAACGGACAGGAGGTAGCGAAGGGAAATCGCCAGAATTATGCTTCTTCAGAATCTGTGACGATGATTAATCCTGTTTCAACCGGCTTCTTTGTTCCGGCAGGTCACGATGAACTTACAGTGATTTATGACGAACAGGAGACACCTTCTTCTGTAGGTATGGCTGGCAAACCGGCTAAAGAAGTAGTGGCAAAAGCGTATATGAACCACGGGGTGAAACCGGAGAAAAAGTCTTATTCTTTTGTTGTAGTTCCGGCAGCGGATGAAGCTAAGATGAAGGATGTGGCCGACCGTCAGACAAAAGGAGAATTATTCTCGGTAGTGGAAATGCAGGATTCCTTGCACATCATTAAATATGCACCGAAGAATGTGCTGGCTTATTCATTCTTTACTCCTACGAAGGGATTGACAGCCGGTGAGGTGGTTTCTTCGGCTACGGAACTGTTGCTGATAGAACAAAAGAATACGGATGGTAGTCTGTCGTTGGGTATGGCTAATCCGAACTTGCGTCCTAAACTGCTGGACAAGAAGAACTGGAAAGAAATTCCTACCCCTGCCTTTATTGAACTGAAAGGTGTCTGGCAGATGGATGGAAATGTGCCTGGTGTGTTCTTAAAGACAATGGAGAATGGAAATACGGAAGTGTCTTGTTTGTTGCGAAACGGACTTCCTGTGTATATGAAACTGGTGAAACAGAAATAAATTCTGATAGGGTACTGGCAGGAAAACTCTGTCAGTGCTCTATGATAATTTGGTGTGTTATAAAGATTGCTCTTTTGTACAAAAATAGCACATTTTTGAAACAAAAGAAGTATAGTCTTTATAACGCAAATTTCGTATTTTTGTAGTGGTTCAAGCTGCGCAATAATCAAGAAAAACACATTGCTTGCTAAACATTTTATGGCAACGAGACAATCAATTATAACCTAAATAAATTCATAATAGCATGATAAACAAAAGGAATTATCTCTGGGCGCTGTCTCTGGCGTTTTTGCTGGCAGCGTGTGGAAAAGACGATGGGCCTACTGCTGTGTATGAGAATGCCTTTCCGTTGGTGGTGACGGCTCAGAATGTGGGCTTTGAAGCCGATAAGGCTGCGCAGCTTTATGCAAAAGGGGAGAACATCGGCGTTTCTATGTTGGAAGAGGGTACAGACAATCTTGTGGAACCCTATTTTAATGTCGGTTTTAATTCAGGGGGTATCGGAAGTTATTTTACAGCTAACCAAAGTGACTCTGTTCCTGTGTTTCCTTCCAATGGAGATAAAAGGGACTTAGCTGCATATTATCCGCGTATGGCTGAAGTCACCGATAACCAGTTAAACGTGGATTTGACTACGGAGCAGGAATTGGCTTTCAATCTTCAGTTTGACAGAGTGAGCGGGTTGAACAAAGATAACCGTGAGGCTGCTTTTAAACTGAAGCATGTGTTTGCTATGGTTTCTGCAGACATTATTCCGGAAGTATCCTATTCCAGCATGAAGGTAGAAGTTAAAAATACGGCCTTGAAAGGTAGCCTGAATGTGTTGAACGGAACGTTGACAGAATCGGAAACTGGTACGCTGATATTGGCGGACGCAAGTACTGCGGGACGTTCCAGGGCTACAGCTACTGCAAGTAATAAGTTTAGAGCTATGCTGTTCCCGGTTCAGTCACAAGAACAAGACGGAAACGAAGGGGAAGGTGCAACTGAAACACCGGCAGCTACTGTAACGCCTGTCATTGTGATTACTTTGTTGGATGAAAACAACGCACAGATTGCAGACCCCATCGAGGTGAAAGTGACGGATTACATCGCTACGGTGCCCAGTGCCATCCATACAAAATTTGAGATAACAATTGACGTAAATTTCGTTCCGACGGTGAAAGTGACCAGCTATCCGATTACGGTGGAAGACTGGGAAATAAGTGGTGAAATTGGAGTGGAAGGAAATGAACAACCGGAATAATAATAACCTTAATAATATAACCTTATGAAAATGTATTTCAAGAACTGGATATTTGCCCTGGCAGGCGCGTTGGCAATGACTGCCTGTTCAAATGAAATGGAAGAGCAGCTGGCCGAGGGTAGTGGCAATAGCGGGCAGGAAGTGAAATTCACTGTCGGCATTGAAAACTTGTCGCGTACTACTATTGCGGATGGAACGTTGGTTACTAGTTTTGAACCAAATGATGAGATTGGTATTTTTGCTTATGATGGAGAAAAACTGGTCTCTTCGAATGTGAAATATACTTATAATGGTTCTGGGTGGACATCGGATGCTGCAATTGCAGCACAGGACGGTGTACAGTTAAACTATTATGCCTACTATCCTTACAGTGAGTCTGCGGCTGACCCAAGCGCAATCAATGTAACTGTAAATTCAGATCAGGCAACAAACGGATTTAGCAAAGATGATGTGCTTACAGCCAAGAATACAGAAGCGGAAGCAGGAGCGACTTCTGTAAGCCTTACTTTTGCGCATGCAATGGCCATGGTGCAGGTTTCATTGATGGAGGGTACTACAGACGATGTTAATGCAACTGTTTCTCTTCAGAGTATCTTACCTGATACAAAGGTTAATGCAAAAGATGGCTCTGTAGAAACTGCCGCTGGTGAAGCTGTGGCTGTGGCTATGAAAAAAGTAGCAGAGTCTTTGACTTATCGTGCTGTGGTACCGGAACAGACCATCACAGCAGGTGCTAAACTGCTGACAATTGTAGCCGGTGGAAAAACATTTGATGTGACTTTTAATGCAGATGTAAAATATGAAAAAGGTAAGTTGTTGCAGATTACAGTAGAGACATTAAATGCATTGCCTGATGGCGCTAAGGTAACGATTAGTGGAGAAGCAATTAATGGCTGGACTCCAGGAGAAAATCCGGAAGGTGGTGAGACGGAAGAGGTTCCTTTGATTCAGAAAGTGAATGATTTTCCTGAGGTTTCGATGGATACACGAGAATTTACAAAAGAATCTTGGTTTAAATTAATGAACAATGATGGGAAAAAGTATGCTATATTTGAAATTGTTGATGATAATTTAACAACCTGGGGTAAAGCTATTAAATTAACTTATGATGAAACAACTGCTGCTAATAGTTGGTTTAAGGGAGCAATAGGCTATCATCATACTGAACCAATGTATGTGAAGGATACTTATATATATAAAGTTACAGCTCAAATAAAGGTGGATGCTTGTGATGAGTCAGAAACAAAGTCAAAACTTTCGTTTACATGTAAATCAAAAGATCTCGAAACGACTGATCGTTATAAATGGTCGTTTGCAATGGGAGCATCTCCCGATGTATGTACAGCTACAGCTTTTGGCGTGACTCCAAAAGAAGCTGGAACGTGGGAATCCTGTACTTTTTATATTGATTTTAGTCGGATTGCATCGAATGTGAGTTCTGATGCGTCTAAGGTGACACTTTCAGAAACTACAGAAAAGGATTATAACGGCTTTGATTTAAGGGTTTATACAAATAACTCAGGTAAAAAGCCTGTGATTTATATAAGTGATGTGACAATGGAACCATATCAAGAACAATAAAATAATATCTTAATAATATGAAAACATTAAAGGTGAGTTCTATCAATTCAATTTATCCTCTTGTATCAGACAGCAGAACTCTTTA
>OGZB01001825.1_pt1 | contig 11702 bp, 9 predicted proteins | sample 1576691 | NCBI WGS metagenome assembly OGZB01 (sample SAMEA3541479, study PRJEB24748) | human gut metagenome | biome: human gut; feature: human-associated habitat; material: faeces | place: China | collected 2012
TGACAAAGTTAAAAGCAGAGCTTGAAAGAGTGAAGAAGTTGAAAAAGTCAATTTACCCTGTCCGTGGGGCTTTTCCTGTCCACACATCGGAAGGGCTCCCTCCGCGCAGCCTCCCCACCAATCGAAAGTCTTGGGAAGGGTGGGGCGGTCGGGGGGAGGGATAACCTGTGCGGGTGTTCCCCGCTCTTCTGAGGGGTTTCCCTTCCCCGGCACGTCGCGTCTCCCCATCATCCGTCACACAAACGTGCTCAACGGCAGCCGGAAGAGATCCACGGCGTTGCTCTGGAAAACCTTGCGGCGATCCCCCGGAGCGAGATCGAGGGCGTCCACGGCGGCGATGGAGTCGCGGATGAGGCGCAGGCCTTTCTGGTTGCAGAAGGGGAGATCTGTGGCGAAGACGAGCTTGCCGATGCCCGCGAAATCCATGCCGCAGCGGAGCCCGGCGGGATAGCCGTTATTGGCGGTGTCGTAGTACATGCGGCGGAAGTATTCGAGCGGCTTGTGGGGGAAGAGGATGTCCTTGTGCCCCATGCGCATCTCGTTGAAGTCGTCGTTCCACTCCATGCGCCCGGCAAGATAGGGGATGACGCCGCCGCAGTGGTGGGTGACGATATTGAGGTTGGGGAAGCGTTCCATGACCCCGCCGTAGACCAGCCGGAACATCGCCATTGAGGAGGCCACGGGCCAGCCGAGCTTCGTCCACGCCCGGTAGCGCGAATTTTCCTCGCCGGGATAGTCGGGCAGGGCGGGCGAGCGCTTGGGATGGATAAGGATGGGCAGGTTGTAACGTTCCATCTTTTCGTAAATGGGGTATAGGGCCTCGGCGTCGAGCGGCATCCCGTTTACGTCGCTGTACATCTGGATGCCCCGCAGGCGGAGATCGCGGATGGCGCGGTCGATTTCCTTAAGGCTGGCGTCGAGATCGTTGAGCGGCAGGGCGGCGATGGCGGCGGCGAAGCGGTCGGGGTACTTTTCGACCAGTTCCGCCATTTCATCGTTGGCGAAGCGGCACAGATCCACGGCGACTTCGGGCGAGGCGACGGATTCCACCGTGGGGGCCGCCAGCGTGAGCACCTGCATGTAGCCTTCCACGCTGTCCATGAGCCGGAAACGGGCGTCGAGGTCGAGCAGTGTGGGGACCGTTTCGGCGTACCGGGACAGGTTGGAACTCATGTCGCGGTTGGGCACCTTTTGTTCGAGGACGGCCTGATACTTCTTGGGCAGGATGTGGTTGAAGGCGTCGATATACAGCATGGACGGCTCCTTACATGTAGGGGTTGCTGCTGGCGTTGTAGAGCGTGTTCAGCGGGAAGCGCAGCGTGATGGCCCCGGACGGGCATTCCTGGCGGCAGGAACCGCACATCCAGCATTCTTCGGGATAGCGGATTTCCGCCTTTTTCTCGTCCTTGTTGTAGTAGATGACGTCCAGAGGGCAGGAGCGGTCGCATCTTCCGCAGCCTGTGCAGGTCTTCGTGTCGATCATGGCGGGCATGGATGGCCTCCGGAAAAGGGCTCCGTCGCCGGAGCGTTTGGCCCCGATGGGGGCATTCCCGCTTGCTGCGGGGAGTGTGCGAAAACGTAACGTTGATCGCGGCGCGGGATGGCGTTCAGCGATTCCGTCTGTTCAGATATGCTGGTTGTTACGCATACGGGTTGTCGGTACGGCGGAGTTCGAGCTTGAGCCTGCCGTCGGATTCGGCGGAAACGACCACCTGTCCGAGGAAGCGTTCGTCGTCCTGCTCAGGGAAGTCCTCGCGGAAATGGCAGTTCCCGAATCGGCTTTCCTGCCGGTACAAGGCCGCGTCCACGGTGCAGCGTCCGATGGTGAGCAGGTTGTGGACTTCGTGGAGCCTGAGGAGATCGTGGAGATCCTTCGCGCCGACGAGCCCGCTGGCGGCCTGCACCTGTTCGAGCTTTTCCTTGGCGCGGAGCAGCTTCTTTTCGGTGCGGCAGGGGCCCGCGCCTTCGGTGAGGATGCGCTGGAGGGTCATTTCGAATTCCTTCCAGCCGATGGAGCGTTCGGGATCGAGGGGCGCGTAGACGCGCTCGTGGATACGCTGGATCTGGGCTTCGTCCGGTTCGGGGGCGGAGGCGAGGGAGGCGCAGTAGTGCGCGGCCATGCGTCCGGCATGGATGCCGCTGGTGACGGCCATGTGCAGGCTGCGGCACTGGTCGGCGCCGTTGCCGCCCGCGTAGAGGCCGGGCACGTTGGTGCCGCAGTCCTTGTTGATCTTGACGCCGCTGCCGCAGACTTCGTTGGGCCCGCCCTGCATACCTTCGGAGGTTTCCACCTCCATAGGGGTGGTGGTAAGGTCGATGCCGAGCTGTTCGAAGTAGTCCTTGAACGAATCCTTGTCGCAGGAAAGGGTGGCGATGAGATGCTTCTGGGCTTCGGGAGCGATGCCCCGGCAGTCCATGTACACGGGGCCGCGGCCTTCGCGCATTTCGTTGAGCACGCCCTGCACCATCTTGTAGCGGGGGCCCTTCATGCCGAGGGGGTGGTAACGGTCCATGAAGGCTTCACCCTTGGCGTTGATGAGCACGGCCCCCATGCCGGAGAGGGCGTTGAGCCCGGCGGCGTTGAAGCTGCGGGGCACCACGGTCATGCGCAGGAATTCGATGTTGGCGAGTTCCGCGCCCGCGCGCAGGCTCATGGCTTCGCCGTCGCCGGTGTCGGCGGGGCACATCCATGTGTTGAAGCTCATGCCGGAAGGGTTGCTGTAGAGGCGGTTGGTGCCGCCCGTGGAGATGATGACCGCCCCGGCGCGGATGATATGGAAATCGCCCGTGCGGATATCGAAGCCCGCCGCGCCGCAGACGGTACCGCCGTTGGTGAGCAGATCGGCGGTGACCACGCGGTCGAGCACGGCGCACCCGGCCTTGCGGGCGGCCTTGGCGAGGAGAGGCTTCATCCTCTTGCCGTTGAAGTTGATCCACCACGGGCCGGGCTGCCCGTAGGACTTGGTGCGGTAATAGGTGCCGTCGGGCTGGCGGAGGGTGCAGTTGATTTCTTCGAAACGCTTGAGCGCGTGGGGGAGTTCCTGACAGTACACGGAATCCACGACGTCGATGTTGGTCACGCCCCGGGCGCTTTTGCCGGTGAATTCGAGGTAGGCTTCGCGGGTGTCCCATTCCGCGCCGGTGTTCATATAGGCGAGGAAATGGTCGATGCCGCCCGCGATGTGTCCGCTGCGCTCAATGACGGCCTTGTCCATGACGATGACGGATCGGCCCTGCTCCCGGGCGGTGAGGGCCGCGTTGAGGCCGCACACGCCGCCGCCGATGATCAATATGTCCGCCTGATGACGATGGGTTTGCATCGCAATGGCTCCTTGTTTCTAGAGGTTGTTCAGGAAGGCGCGGATACGGCGCGCGCCCTCGGCGCAGTTTTCCGTGCTGGTGGCGTAGGAAATGCGGATATGGCCTTCGCCGGACGGGCCGAAGTCGTCGCCGGGCACGCAGGCCACAAGCTGCTCCTCAAGGAGGCGCTTGCAGAACGTCACCGAGTCGAGGCCTGTGTCGCGGTGGTCGATGAACAGGTAGAACGCGCCTTCTGGGTTGTTGAAACGGATGTTCGGCGCGCCGGTCAGCCCTTCGATGAGGACCTTGCGGCGTTCCTCAAAGGCTCTGCGCATGGTTTCCACGCATTCCTGCGGGCCGTTGAGGGCTTCGGCCCCGCCGTATTGGGCGAAGGAGGTCACGCTGAGCATGTAGTTCTGCTGGAGGCGGGCCAGGCGCTCGATGAGTTCCGGCGCGCCAGCCACGTAGCCGAGCCGCCAGCCAGTCATGGAATAGGTTTTGGATAGCGAGCCGACGAGGAGGGTGCGTTCGCGCATGTCGGGCTCGGCGGCCAGCGAGCGGTGCTTGGCGTCGCCGTAGAGCAGGCGGTCATAGGCTTCGTCGCTGATGGCGAGCAGATCGTGCTTCTTCACGAAGTCGGCGGCGTCGCGCATTTCTTCTGCGGAGAAGACCTTGCCCGTGGGGTTGTTGGGGTTGTTGAAGATCATGAGCTTGGTCCGGTCGCTGACGGGCGCGCCGTCCCAGTCGTAGTCGGGTTCCTTGAGCACGTAGGGCACGGGTACGGCATGGAGCATGGGGATGCTCGAATAGTAGAGGAGGAAACCCGGCGAGGGCACCAGCACCTCGTCGCCGGGATCGAGCAGGGCATGAGTGCAGAGCATGAGGGCTTCCTGCGCCCCGGCGGTGATCATGATTTCGGTCTTGGGATCGTAGTCCAGCCCGTTCTGGCGCTTGAGGTAGGCGGCCACGGCCTCGCGCATGGGCAGGATGCCCCGGTTGTGCGTATAGTGGACGAATCCCTTGGCCAGCGAGTCGTTGGCGGCGGCCTTGATGTGCTCGGGCGTGTCAAAGTCCGGGCGGCCAATGCTGAACACGAGCACTTCCTTTCCCTCACGGCGCAGGGCGTCCGCGGTCTGGGTGACGGAGCTGATGGAAGCGGACTTGAGGCCGTTGGCGATGCGTGAAAATCTTTGCGTGTCCATAAGGGTTCCTTTGCTGTTCCGGGCGGCCCCGGCGGGGCGTGCCGTTTTTAGGGAACGGCTTCCCGTTGCCGGGGGAGCCGTGCTCCGCAGGGGAGGCTCCTCCGGGGCCGCTTATGCCCGGAATGGGGTTGCGTGGTTGAAGCCGGGGCCCTGCGGAGGCCGCATTCCCGCAGGGAGTCCCCGGCGGCTAGGCTTCGGATTCGGCGAGTTGCCGGCATCCTTGTTGATCTTCCAGATGGCGAACCCGGTGAAGCCGTAGGTGAGGGAGAAGATGGGGACGATCCAGTTGACGAAGGCATAGGGGATGTACTGCATGGCGTCGATCTTGAGGACGCCGACGATGAAGAAGGCGGCCATGGAGTACGGCACCAGCGCGATGCCGAGGGTGACGGCGTCTTCAAGCGTCCGCGAGAGGACCCGCGACTGGATGCCCATGTCGCGGAACTTCTTTTCAAAGGCGCGGGCCGGGACGATGATGGAGAGCATGCCGTTGCCCGTGCCGATGGTCATGAGGTAGCAGGAAACCAGCGTGGCGAGGATGAGCCCGCCGGGGGAGGTCACGGAGCGGGTCATGCGGTCCACGACCACGCCGAGCGCTCCGGTACCTTCGAGGATGCCGCCGAGCGTCATGGCGATGAGCAGCAGGAAGACCACGAAGGACATGCTGGTCAGGCCGCCTCGGGAGAGGATCTTGTCCACGAGCGGGTGCCCGGTCTGGGAAACGTAGCCGTCGGTGGCGGCCTTGAACATGCCCTTTACGGTCATGCCGTCCTGAATGACGAAGGCGCAGACCACGCCGACGAGGATGGCGATGACGAGCGTGGGCAGCGGCGGGATGCCCCGGATGGCGAGGGCCACCAGCACGATGGGCGGCAGGACGAGGAGGAACGAGCGGTTGAAGTTGGCTGAGAGGGCGTCGGTGATCGGGGTCAGGTCGGGCATGGCCCCGCCGCTGTAGTTGAGCCCGAGGTACCAGTAGAGGCCGAGGGCCACGAGGGTGGCGGGCACGGTGGTATAGAGCATGGAGCCGATGTGGGAGAAAATGTTGGTCCCGGTGATGCCCGAGGCGAGGTTGGTGGTATCGGAAACCGGGGACATCTTGTCGCCGAAGTACGCGCCGGACACGATGGCCCCGGCGGTGAGCCCGGTGGGGAAGCCGAGGGCCTCGCCCACGCCGAGCAGGGCCAGGCCCGCCGTGCCGATGGTCCCGAAGGAGGTGCCGGTCATGAGCGAGAAGACCGCGCAGATGAGCACCGTGCTGACGAGGAACATGGAGGGCGAGAGGAGCTTCAGGCCCCAGTAGAGGAACAGGGGGATGACCCCGGCCTGAATCCAGACCCCGATGAGCGTGCCCACGAGGAAGAGGATACAGGTGACGATGATGATGCGGTGCACGCCGTTGACGATACAGGCTTCAACCTCTTTCCAGGTGAACCCCGCCATGATGCTGAGGAGCGAGGCCGTGATGGTGGCGAGCATCAGCGGCACGAGGAACCCCACGCGCAGGACGAGCCCGCCGAGAAGGATGACCAGAATGGGAAGGAAGATAATCGCCAGAGCCATACCGAAGCTTACGGTCTTCTTGTCGTTCATGCCGGCTTTCCTCATGCGGATGGGCGAATGGACGAGAGCCCATTGACGGAGAACTGCGGGGGAAGTCCCCGGAGGCTGTTTTCCAGATTGCCGATGGCCTGACGGATCAGGCGTGCGAACGCCGCGCGGGTGACGCCCGCGAGGTGGGGAGAGAACAGCACCCGACGGCGCGCTTCCGGAGAAAGCCGGAGCAGGGGATTGCCGGGCGAAGGGATTTCACTTTCAAAGTTGTCGATGGCCGCGCCCCGGATGATGCCGCGTTCGAGGGCGTCGGCGAGGGCCGTTTCGTCCACGATGCCGCCGCGCGCCGCGTTGACGAGGATCGCGCCGGGCTTCATGGAAGCGAGCCGCTCCACGCCCACAAGGCCGCGCGTGGCGTCCATAAGCGGACAGTGCAGGGTGACGATGTCGCTGACGGCGAACAGCTCGTCGAGATCGACGCGCCGGATGCCGTGCTCCTGCGCGAATGCTTCGGGCCAGAAGACGTCGGAGGCCACGACCGTTGCCCCGAAGGCCGCAAGGCGGGGGGCCAGCGCCCGGCCGATGCCGCCGAGCCCGACGATGCCCACGGTGGCGCCGAACAGTTCGCAGGCGCCCCGGCCGAGGATGCGTTCCCGTGCCTGCGCATAGGCGCCGGACTTGATGGCCTCGTCCGCGTAGGCCAGCTCGCGCTGGAGGCAGATCACCGCCCCGATGACGTGCTCTGCCACGGTGATCGCGTTTTGTGCCGGTGAGTTGCACACGATGAGGCCGATCTTCGCCGCCGCCGCGTGGTCCACGCTGTCGAATCCGGCCCCTGCCGTCTGGATGATGCGCACGGAGCCGAGCCGGGCCAGCAGATCGGCGTCGAGGCGGGGGTGCGAAGGCGGCATGAAGAGGCCTTCAATGCCCGCAGAGGCCTCCGCGATGGCGTCTGGCCTGTAGTCGGCAAGAAAAGCAAGTCCGCCGGGAATCTCCACGCCGCTTTCCTCGAAACGCGACTTGGGGAGCAGACTGAGCATATGAGTCATTGTATCCTCCCTGGAGCGGAATTTCCTTGAAACGGTGCCGTTTCAAAGACGTCATTCCGTGGGAAACGGTTTCCCCGGAATCCATGCGGCATTGCGGCGCGCCGGACCCGCGTCCGGCGTGAGGGCTTCTTGTTGCAGAAGGTCCTTACGATGCCGGATGGCGCAACATCCCTCTTCTCCATGAACCGATGCGGGCATGGAGATACGGATTGGTAAAGGCTTTGGGGAGAGGCAATACAGGATAGCAGCAAAAGGCTTCCTGTTTCCAGCATATCGCTATTCCGTTCATGCAAGTGAAGAACACATACAGATATGCATATATGTGTTTTTCAATATGTCCGTTTCGTTTCATACTATGGATAGTGCGATACGAAGGCACACCCATACGGAAGAGCAACGGAAGCCTGATGACGCGTTACTGGGCCATTGAGAGACACATGTGTTTCTTTTTGTATTTGATATAACAAGTTCCGTGCCATGTATAAAAACTGTTTTATTTTTGATGATTACAAGAAAAGACTTTTGGGATGTGACAATATGCGGAAAATAAGCCTATAATCCGGCGCAGAAACCGGACTATAGGCCGATAGGGAGGATTATATGCCGGATGCGTATCAGGATGGTGTTTTTTTTCACAAATCCACACGGATTCTGGCCATGCCGGACGTCAGGGAATCGCTCATCGCGTTCTACAAGCTCCTGAAAGAGACGTTCCCGCTGGAAGGGATGGTCATGCACCATTTTCTGCCTTCCTCGCAGTCTCTGTTGGAACTCCATTTCATCCACGACGGCGGCATCCACTTCCTCGGGCGGTTCATTCCGTTTTCCCGTGAGCAGACCATGTTCCTCCGGGCCTTTTCGCTGACCGGGGGCGTCAATGCCATCCCCAACAGCCAAGAGGTACGGACCGCCGAGAGCGTGAACAACGACTTGCGGGAGTACATCGAAAACAGACCGAGAGCGCACCTGGTGTGCTGCCTCAAGGGGGCGGGCGCGCCGCTCGGCCTGTTGCGGCTCATCGGGACGGAGGTGGGCTGTTTTACAGAAGAGCATGAGCGGAGGCTGGGCCTGCTGGCGATTCCCTTGAGTTTCGCGCTGGTCAAGGTGCTCCGCGAAGAGGAGGTGCAGCGGTTCTTCTCCGCGCACGGCTACGATACGCCCTCCCAGTCGCCGCACGAGGACGACGCGCCCGCCGAGCTCATAGGCACTTCGGGCGGGCTCAGGAACGTCATGGAAACGGTGCGCAAGCTGTCGGGGACCGATGCGCCGGTGCTGATCCTCGGGGAAACCGGCACGGGCAAGGAGCTTGTCGCCAACGCGATCCAAGCCAGATCGCAGCGCGTGGGCAAGCCCTTCATCAAGGTCAATTGCGGGGCCATCCCTGAGACGCTCATGGACAGCACGCTGTTCGGGCACGAGAAAGGGGCCTTCACCGGGGCGCATTGCGCTGTGGGGGGCAAATTTGAGCTGGCCAACGGCGGCACGCTGTTTCTTGACGAACTCGGGGAGCTTTCGCTTCAGGCGCAGGTGCGGCTCCTGCGGACCCTTCAGAACCATGTGGTCGAGCGTGTGGGCAGCACGACTTCCATTCCGGTGGATGTTCGGATCATAGCGGCAACGAACCGAGATCTGCACAAGATGCTGCGCGAGGGTACGTTCCGCGAGGATCTCTATCACCGCTTGAATGTGTTTACCATTTCCGTCCCCCCGCTGCGTGAGCGGCTGCAGGATCTGCTCCCGCTGGCCCGGCACTTTATCGACAAGGCCACGCGCCGCCTGGGATTGCCCCCTATTTCCGGCATCGAACCGGACTCGGCGGAACGGCTCCTCCAATATGACTGGCCCGGCAACGTCCGGGAACTGGAAAACCTCGTGGAGCGGGCGGTGATTCTGGATTACAACAGCAAGCTCAAGCTCGATCGCTATCTCCAGCCCGTTCTGGAACGTGCCGTTCCCGGACGTCCCGCGCCGGAGCATGGCGAGGCGCTTGAGGGGCGGGTGCGGGAACTGGTGCGGCGCTGTTTTGCGGAGTGGATGGAAAAGGGGATGCCGCCGGAAGCGGGGGGCCCGGTTCCGTCTCGCTCGGGCCGGGAGCACAGGCTGGACAACGCCGCCGGACGTGGTGAGGCGCGCCTGTCCGAGAAGACGGGAGCGGCGTCTGTGGGGGCGGCATCAGGCTTTTCGGAATTCCGGAGCGAAGCAGCGCTTCGTTCACTGGATGACGTGGTACGCGAACATATCGAGGCCGCCCTAGACCGTACGGGCGGGAAGATCCACGGCCCGGGAGGCGCGGGTGAACTACTCGGGGTGCATCCGGATACGTTGCGCAAGAAGATGAAGAAAATGGGCATCGTCAGGCCGTCGGGCCGACGTGAGGGCAGATGAGTTTCTGGAAGGATATAGAGGCAGCTGGGAAGGAGGAGTTTTTTCAGCAACGCTCTCCTCTCCAACTGCCGGCGTAGTTCGCGCCTGCCTCGCCCTTTCCAAAGGCTTTTGTGTTCATTGTTATCTTTTGGAATATGGCACTCGCAAAATGGAAATGCTCTAAGTGGGATTACGCTCAGTTTTCCTCGGAATAAGGCCACGTTTGCGTAACTTGCTGGTGCTCCCTTCTTTTGCCTTCAATCCGAAGGGACTCCCCGCACGACCCGCTCCCTCCGTCCGGGGGTGCAAGGGGAATCATTCCCCTGCCGGGGGGAGTCTGAGGGGACGATGAGCCACCCTGCGGAGATCCCCTGTCTCCCAGAAAAATGATTCCCCCAACTCCCATCGGAAAGAAGAGGAGACCTTCCGATAGGAGCGGGGGAAATGCCTCCGGAGGAGGCGGGACAGCCGAATCGCCGTTGCCGGATAGCTGGCTAGTAGTCCTTCCGGCAGACGGCGTAATAGGCGTACTCGACGAGCGAATTGATGTCGTAGACGGGGAGGTTGATCGCGCGCTGGATGGGCGCGGAGAAGGCGGAAAGGTCGGTGCATTCGAGCACGAGGGCGTCGAGCGCCTTTTCCCGCGCGAACGCGGCGGCGGAACCCACGATTTCGGCTTCGAGGCGTTCCATGTCGAAGTCGTGGCGTTTGCCTTCAATGATGGTCTCCCAGAACTCGGGGTTGCCTTCCATGCCCCGGATGTGCACGGATTCCATCGGCGTCGCGCAGTTGGCGAAGTGGGCGGGCGTCAGGGCCTGACTACTGGCGGTGAGGACGCCGATCTCGGCCTTTTCCCCGTGCATGAGGCGCACCAGCGGAAGCTGGAGCAGGCTCGACAGGAAAACCGGGATGTGCAGCTCGGCGGCGATTTGATTCTGGAAACGGGCCATGAAGCCGCAGCTTCCGGTAATGGCCTGCACGCCGTCGGCCTCAAGCTCTTTCGCGGCCTGAATGAACGGCTCCAGCAGATCCGGAGTGGGGTTGAACAGCAGGCGCGGAATGTCCACGCCCCGTATGACCCGCGTCACCGTCGGAAAACCGTAGGTCAGCGGATTGCGCATGTGCCCGCGCGGTTTTGGGAACAGCGATTCGAGGCACAGGATGCCGATGGGCATGTCGTAATACAGTCTACCGCCTTTCATATTCGCTCCTTTGGGTTGATGCGGGACGTTCAGCCTCCCCGCGTTAGGGGGAAGAGGGGCCTCCCGCGGACGGAACGCACCCTCTCCCAACGGTTCCCGTCAGTTTTTCTTGTTCATTTCCGCAATCCACTGAACGATGCCGGTGAGCACCCATACGCCGCAGGCGATGTTCAGGATGAAAGACGCATAGATCAGATATTTCGTGAATTCCAGCATGATAATCTCCTTGCGGGCTTACAGGACTTCGGGGGCGTAGATGCCCGTGGAGGGGACGCGGCGCTTCATCATCTGATGGACGACGAACAGCGTCAGGCAGTTGAGGCCGATACCGATAAGGTTGGCGGGGATGCCGAAGGGCTCGCCGAGCACCTTGTCGCTCCACAGGAAGCAGCTCACGACGCCGATGACCACGGCGGGGGCCCCGGCGTAGGGCGACACCTTGCCCCAGAGCAGCCCGGCCAGCAGCGGCGGGATGATCGCCGAAGGCCACAGCTTAAAGATGTAGATCATCAGGCCGAACACGTCCTGGAACAGGATGGCGACGCCGATGGAAACGCCGCCCACGAGGAGGGTGGACATGCGGGACTGGCGCAGCATCTGATCCTGCGTGGCCTGAGGATTGATGAACTTGTTGTAGATGTCGCGGGTGTACACGACGCAGGCGGTGTTGATGAAGGCCGCGCCCGATGACATGACGGCGGCGAGCAGGGCCGCCAGCACGAGGCCGGTCACGCCGATGGGCAGCACGTCGCGGATAAGGTTGGTGAAGGCGAGGTCGGGCTTGACGTCGGGCTGGAGCGCCATGGAAGCAAGGCCGATCCCGGCGGTGGTGGCGAGGAAGAAAATCCAGTGGACGGAGAAGATCAGCACCCCGGCCTTGCTGTCCTTGGCGGACTTGGTGGAGGCATAGCGCTGGATGAAATACGGCGCGCAGAATTCCCCGAACAGGAAGCTCAGGAAGAGGCCCGCGAACTGGATCGGCTGGCAAATGGAGCAGCACCAAAGGATGTGCAGGAACTGTTAGGGCACTC
>OGZB01001827.1_pt1 | contig 11691 bp, 10 predicted proteins | sample 1576691 | NCBI WGS metagenome assembly OGZB01 (sample SAMEA3541479, study PRJEB24748) | human gut metagenome | biome: human gut; feature: human-associated habitat; material: faeces | place: China | collected 2012
CGCGGTCTCAACCTTGGCAAGGTTGCGCTTTACCAACTAAGCTATGTCCGCATGTGTTACCTTCACGGGCAACAGGTGACAAAGATACGCCAATCTCAGGAAAAAGCCAAGCCCCCGCGTGTCCCACCGGTTTTCCAACGATTATCGGGTGCCGCCGTGCACATAACTCGCGGTGGCCGTATACAGCAGCCAGGCGATGGGCATGGCCAGCATAAACAGCGGGTAGAACCAAGCGATGGGCACATTGCACGGCCATGGCCGTGGAAATCAGGAACGCATGACGATAACCGATCAGCTGGCCGAAGAGGCCAAGGCCTTGATCGGCGACCGTGCCGAAGTGAAGTTCCTGAACTACGCCGACGTGCCGTTCTTCAACCAGGACGAGGAATTCCCGAACCCGACAGCCGCCGTGGACGCCGCCTTCCTGGCGCTCGTTGCGGAGTAATCCCGCCTGAATCTTGGTTACGTTCCGCCTCAAGGCGGACGGCGGACCAGCTGCATCAGCAATGTGCCGAACCCCTCTGATTGACTCCAATCAGAGGGGTCGCTGCGTTTCAAGGGGCTGATTTGGCCTTCTCCGGAGGTCTACTCCCGTTTCAAGGGGCTGGTGGCTGAGTAGACACGGGCCAAAAACGGCGTAATGACGTTAGCCCGGAGCCGTTTATACTTGTGGTTTCCCGGATGAGGAGCCCCTCGAAACGGAGATAGACCTCCGGAACAGCCCAAATCAGCCCCTCGAAACGGAGTTAGACGGTTGGGATGTCGGAAAGAACACTCATGCCGGCCCAAGAACCCCCACTATGTCAGATATCGCTGCCCAGCACGCAATACTGACCGTATAGCACGACCCGTCCTTCATGAAATCAGGCACAGTATGGGCTTCATCCCTCAACGCGCGATAATGGCGGTATGACGCAACGACAACTGATGCGGGCCACAGTCGAAACGCCCATCGGCCGGATGATGATGGCCTCGGACGGCGAGGGCCTGACCGAACTCTGTCTTGAAGACTGGTGGTGGGCCACCGATCACCAAGCCGTTCTCGATTCGAATCGCGAATCCGATAGTGAACCCGACGTATTCCGTATAACCCGCGAATGGCTGACCGCCTATTTCGCCGGCGAACGCCCCGGCTCGGATCAGGTGCCGCCTTTGCATCCCGCCGGCACGCCATTCCAACATGAAGTGTGGAATCTGGTGGCCGAAATCCCCTATGGCATGACGGTAAGTTACGGCGAACTCGCCGCCGAATTGGCCGAACGACGCGGCGGCGGCCGCATGGCCGCGCAGGCGGTCGGAGGCGCAGTGAAGCGCAATCCGGTTACCATCATCGTGCCCTGCCACCGCGTAGTCGGCTCGGGCCGCGCGTTTGGCGGCTACGGCGGCCGACTCGACATCAAGGCCGAGTTGCTTGAACTCGAGGGCGTGGATCTGGCGCGCTTCGATCTGCCGAACCTTTGACGGGCCCAGCGGTCCGCCTCGTCAAAAAGGATTGAGTGGTTAACCCTCCCGCCGGCGGGAGATGGCGCGTAGCGCCGGAGGGTGGTCGGCTGGCTGGCATCGCAACCCTGCTACCCGACAATTTTCGACAAGCCGACGGGAATCCTTCCACGAATTGTTCGCCGTCGGTGCAGTCTTGCTCGATCGCGCCGGCCAAAACCGTACAATCCCTACAATGGAATGCATATGGTTAATTGCTGCGCGCAGCCGCACGGCCGCACGCGATCGCAAGACCACGCAGCCCAAGGGGATATGCAATATCAACGGAAGCAGGAGGTGCGCATGACCGGCATTATCGATTACGCGCACACCGAAACGCGCTCCTTCGCCGACTTGCCGTTCAACGAAATCGACGCCTTGATCATCTCCACGCTCATCTATGAGGATGTGGCCAGTGTCTGTCCGACGTTGATGCTGGATGAGACGCGGTCAGGCTCGTTCGCCGCACGCATTCGCGCTTTCGAACCCAAGCATCCACTGATCTGGCTGAAGGGTATCTGGCATCCCGAGCTTGAATCGGTAAGCCTTGACGAGGCCAACCGCGAGCTGCATCGTTCGCCGGAAACACATGCCGACGACAAGCCGCACGAAGCCCAAATGGTTTCAGTGGTCAACCCGGACCTGACCCACGACCTGTTCCAGGCCGCAGGCGAAAACCCCCGCTACGCCAACGTTCGCCTGGGCGCGGTGGTCGAGCACATCAATCAGGGTGAGCAAACCCAATTCGCCGCCGCCACCTTCCAACTGCCCGACGGCCACAAGCGCCGAAAGCCGACCTACAAAGGCACGTTGGTTATTTCCTTCCGCGGCACCGATGATTCGCTCATCGGATGGAAGGAAGATTTCAATATGGCTTTCCAGTATCCGGTGCCGGCGCAACGTTCAGCCAGCGCCTATCTGGATATGGTGGCGCGACTGTGGGAGGGTCCGATTATTCTGGTCGGCCATTCCAAGGGAGGCAATCTGGCGATTTACGCGGCCATGAACGCCGATCCCAAGGTGCGCAAGCGCATTCAGCATGTCTATTCACTGGATGGCCCCGGTTTCCCGCCGGAGATTGTGACCAGCCCCGCCTACCGCACCATCCAGCCGAAGGTGACGAAAATCGTGCCGAGTTCGTCGATTGTGGGCATGATTTTCGAGACCCCGGAGCCTTGCCGCGTGGTCTCTTCCGATTCGGATGGCATCATGCAGCATTCCGCCTTCACCTGGCTATTGGATGGTGACCAGTTCATCACCGAGCCGGATTTGAGTTCCAGCTCGCAGTTGTTTAACGAGGAGCTGAACCATTGGATCGCCACGCTTACGCCCGAACAGCGCGAGCGTGCGGTGGATGCGCTGTTCACCGTGCTGCACGCCAACGGCGCCACCAGCTTCAGCGAGGTGATGAGCAACTTCCCCGCTTCGATTCCGGCGATGCTTGGCGCGTACGTTGGGCTGACCCCCGCAGACCGGCGTCATTTGGTTGAGGCCCTGGCGATACTGTTCAAGGCGTCCACGGCCAAACGCAAGCCGACGCCCGCCCCGGCTTCCGCACCAAGTTCTGCGACCTCCAAAGCAACAGCCGAGATCCCAGCAGAAACTGCAGCAGGAGCAGATAGCGCAGCTCCGGCCAGAGCCGATACTGATGCCGATGCCGGCACCACAGCTTCGCCATCAGCGGAGGACGCAACTGAAATCGCCGATTAGCTCATAGACATGTCCACAAATAATAGTTATACTGCCCAATAAGTTATTAGACAGCGTGACCATATCACGCTGGTGCATCAGGAGGAAGAGATGCCACGTCCACGCCATGATTCCGAGGTGCTGCCCGCCAAAGAACGCCTCGAGAACGCTTTCTGGGAATTGCTCGCCGACCGCGACTATCGCAAGATCACCGTTACCGACGTGGTGCGTGAGGCTGGCGTGAACCGTAATTCGTTCTACTATCACTTCTCCAGCCTGCCCGAATTGGCCGATTCAGCCATCCTGCATCAGGTCGAATCGATTCCGATCAACCGCACCCCCGATCCGAACGGCAATCCCGAGGAACAATGGCGAGACCGCGTCACCGCCACGCTCTCCGATTCAGAGCAGCGTCAGCGCCTCGACCACCTGGCCCTGTTGGCAGGCCCGCACAGCACGCTTGAACTGACCGAATCGCTGCGCGACTTCTGCCGTCTGCAAATGCTCAGCACATTGCAACGCGACCCCAAGAACCTTGACCTGAAAACCGATCTCATGGTCGAGTTCACCGTGGGCGGCATGCTCGCCGTGCTGCAACGTTGGCCCGAATTGAGCGACACCATCGAAATCAAAGACCTGCTTAAAGAAGATGTGGCCGTGCTGGCCATGGGCATATACCTGGCCATGAGCCAAAAGGACATGCTTAATTACTGGAATCGCATCTTCGTGCACAATGCGCAGGATTCGACCGCCCCCGGCATGCCGGTCGCCGCCACGCATGCCGCGCCATCCACCATCTCATCGTCGAACGGCCCCGCAGGATTCCCCGGGTACACCGCTTGACCGAAAACCAGCGAGTCTGGATTGTTTCCGCCGCACGAACCTCGCGTGAGGTTTCTCACAAGGCGCAATCAGCCTCTCATGCTGGCGTTTCCAACCCACGCACAGGAAGATGGAAGCATGAGCGAAACATCGAACAAGACCCGTCTGGAACATGACTGCATCGGCCAGATGGAGGTGCCGGCGAACGTCTACTGGGGTATTCACACCCAGCGCGCTATCGGCAACTTCCCGGTCTCCGGCATCACCGATAGCCAACATCCCGAGCTGATTCGCGCCTATGCCACGGTCAAGCGCGCCTGCGCCATCGCCAATGAGGAATTAGGCCTGATCGACCCAGCCAAGGCCGAGGCCATTCGCGCCGCCTGCCTAGAAATTGAGGCCGGCAAACTGGCCGATCAGTTCCCGGTCGATGTGATGCAGGGCGGTGCCGGCACCTCGTCGAACATGAACATGAACGAGGTGATCGCCAACCGTGCGTTGGAAATCGCCGGCCGCCAGCGCGGCGATTACACATACATCCATCCGAACGACGACGTCAACAAGTCGCAGTCCACGAACGACACCTACCCGGCCGCCTGCAAACTCGCGCTTATCGACGCGATCGGGCCGCTCGCCGAGTCCACCAAGAAACTCGCCAAGGCCTTCCACGATCTGGCCGACAAACATATCAATGACGTGACGATTGGCCGCACGCAGCTGCAGGACGCCGTACCAATGACCTATGGTCAGGAATTTCATGCGTTTGCCACGCTGTTGAAGTCTGATTTGGCTGCATTCGATCGCGTGGTGCCGCTGCTGGCCCAGCTCAACCTCGGTGCCACCGCCATCGGTACCGGCATTTGCGCGGATCTGCGATTCCGCAAGTCCGCTATCAAGCATCTGGCGCAAATCACCGGGCTGCCGGTCACCGCCGCGCCCGATCCGGTGGCCGCCATGACGGATATGGGCGCGTACGTGGCCACGTCGGCTGCCATCAAGAGCCTCGCCGTGCACCTGAAGAAGGCCGCCGACGATTTGCGACTGCTCAATTCCGGGCCGCGCTGCGGTTTCAACGATCTCAACGTGCCGGCTCGCCAGGCCGGATCGTCGATCATGCCGGCCAAAGTGAACCCTGTGATCCCCGAATGCGTCAACCAGTGCTGCTTCACGATTTTCGGCATGGACGTGACTGTGAACTGGGCTGTGGCCGAGGGACAGTTGCAGCTGAACGCCTTCGACCCGGTGATGGTGCATGAGCTGCTGACCGGCATGGCGTTGCTGACGCACGCCATGGAGACGTTCCGCGTCAACTGCGTGGAAGGCATCGAAATCAATGCTGACCTGGGGCGTTCATACGCCCAGTCCTCACCGTCGATTTCCGCCGCGCTCAACCACTACATCGGCTACGAGCACGCGGCCGACATCGCCGCCGAAGCCGTACATACCGGCCGTACCGTGCGCGAGGTGGCCGGCGAACGCACCGACCTGCCCGCCGAGCAGTTGGACGAGATTCTCGATCCGATTCGACTGGCCCGCGGCCTCGGCCAGACCTGCCGCGAACGCCAGGAGTAGCGGAATCGACCGTAGGCCGATTCCGCTTTCTGCCACCCCGTCTCCACGACTTCACCAGAAACGACCGATACAGTAGGCGTATGACTGAATATGCAGAAGGCATCGCACGCTGGTTTCAGGTGAACGCCGGCAAACTCATCTGGCTGACCATTGTATTGGCCATCGTATTTGTGGCCGACCGCGTCATCAGCCGCGTGTTGCGCAAGATTCTGGACAATTCTCAGATTCCCAGCGCCTCGATTTTCGTGAACCTCACGCGCGTGACCATCTGGGTCACCGGCGCAGCGATGGTACTGCAGCCCGTATTCGGCATCAATCCGACCACACTTATCACCGCCCTTGGTGTTGGAGGTGTGGCGATCTCGCTGGGTCTGAAGGATACAATCGCCAACATCATCGGCGGCTTCGGCCTGATGCTGGGCCGCGTAATCCAACCCGGCGATCTGGTGACCATTCAAGGCGTCACAGGCACCGTGCACGACATCACCTGGCGTCAGACCGTGGTGCGCACCCGTTCCGGAGACATGATGGTCATCCCCAATTCGGTACTCAATACGGCCGCCCTGACCAAGCTCACGCCGGTCAGCGAAGGCATGGCCACGCTTGAGTTCACGGCCAAGGCCTCCGGCGACCCGTCTGCGATCAGTCAGGATATTCTCGACCGCGTAACCAAAGCCACCGCCGACGTGGCGCTGGAGGGTCAGCCGCCATTGGTCAAGTTCACCGGCTTCTCCCCTTACGGCATGACCGGCCAAGTGCTTGTGTTCGCGCGCGAGGGTGTGCTGCCTTCCACCATCAAAGATATGGCGGCGCGAGCCATCGCCGGTTCGGGCACCGAATACCTTGTTGAAGATGGCGGCTCGTCAGGCAATCTGTGATATCTCCCGGCTCGCCTCTCTGGGTCCGGCTATGACAGTCATGCGAACAGCATCCAACCGGTAAGCATCACAGTCAACAGTAGGTACGCGATAACGCCGGGATTGGCATAGGCGGTGCGTATTTTAAGCCCCGCAGGCAACTCCTCTGGCGCAAGATAGAACTCCCAGCTCTTGCGCTTGGTGATAAGCAGTACGATACCGGCAATGCAGAGGCCCAACATCACTGTGCCGTACAACATCATGATGCCCATGTCGCCCATGTTGCCGGCTTCAGCCATACGCATGATTTCGGCCTCGCTGACCGTGCCGTCGAGGATGCGGGGATCGATCTGTTGTATCACCAATGGGGCGAGTACTGACCCGTTCAGGTTGATCAGCATGTGCATAGCCACCGAATACCGCAGTCGGGAGGTGCGCGTGTATACATATCCGAACATCAGTCCTAGGCCAAAGGCGTAGAAGAACTGGAACACGTTCATATGGAATAGCGCGAATGCCAATGCGGAGAATATGATTGCGGTCTTCTCTCCGTACCGGCGCAGGCGGGAGATAATCTCCTTGCGAAAAATCCATTCTTCGCAAACCGGTGCCAACAGGCCTATGAACAATGCGTTCACCCGCCAGTCGCTGCCAAGAATCACGTCGTTGATGCGATTGGTGGCCTGACCATCAGTGGCTCCGGCAGACAATATATTGCCAATCATATTGCCCAAGAACATTACCGGAATGCACATGACGAAAATCTGAATGAACTCCCCCGCCTTCATGGGGTACTGCCGGGTGCGAATAACCGGTACGCGAGTGAAGGCCAACATACTCAGCGGCATGGCCACCACATACAGCGGTCCGGAGGAGGCGAGCAGCACAGCCCAAGCGGGCACATCGGTGCCAAGCAGCGTTCGTAGTGCTTCAGTGGCCAGAATATTCAGTCCGATCCAGAACACCATCATAATGGCGAGCGCCGAGCCGATTGTCGAAAACCGGCGATGGGCCGTGAACCACCAATCGCGTGGAGATTGTTGCGGCTGCTGCGATTGCTGAGGTGCCTGCGGCTGCTGCGCCGGCGGCATTGGTTCGCTCATACTTATCCCCCATAGTTACTGGCCGCAAACGGACCGATCACACGTGCAATACTCTTCAAGAATACGGCACGGCGTTTCGATTGCATTGGGAATGGGGGAGGAAATCATCAATGGGCAAGGAATGATCAACGTCAATCATTCCCAATGCCGAGAAAGTCCCCTACTCTGCAAGATTGCTGTGGGACGGCACGCGATAATCGCCCAAAAATCGCCGCCGTCCCACACACATCATTGCCGATAAGCCATTCGACGATCGTACAGTCACAAAAACAGAACAGAACCGCACGATCATCGCAACGCCATTCAGCAGGCGAGCGCGGCGACCGGACGCGGGGTGACAATCACGTCATCGCCCACCGCCAGACCGGCCGGCAGCTCGCTGGCGGGCAGCTGCACGGTGGCCTTGAGCTGTTCGCCCTTGTTCCAGCGCTGGTATTCGCCGGAGGTGATGACCGTATCCACGCGCACCAAGGAGCCAAGGAAGTGAATGACCTCCACGCGGGCGCGTTCGCCGACGTGCGAATCGCTGCTGCCGGCCAAGGCCAGCGTCAGGTTCTCCGGGCGCACGAGCACGGCCACGGAATCGCCCTTGGCGGAGCCGGCGAGCAGCGGCACGCGCTGGCCGAAGACCACGGCCTCGTCGCCATTGGATGCGCCGGGCAGGCGGTTGGTGAGTCCAATGAACGTGGCCACGTACTCGGTGGCGGGGCGCTGGTACAGGTTCTGCGGAGCGGCGATCTGCTCGATCTTGCCCTTGTTCATCACACCGATGCGGTCGGCCACGGCCAGCGCCTCTTCCTGATCGTGGGTCACGAAGACGGTGGTGGTGCCGGTGGTGAGTTGGATGCGGCGAATCTGGTCGCGCAGCTGGACGCGCACCTTGGCGTCGAGGGCGGAGAGCGGCTCGTCGAGCAGTAGCACGCGCGGCTTGACGGCCAGCGCGCGGGCCAGGGCCACGCGCTGTTGCTGGCCGCCGGACATCTGCTGCGTGTACTTCTTGGCCTGATCGGCAAGTCCCACGAGCTCCAGCTGTTCCATGGCGATCTTGCGGCGTTCTGCCTTGCCCATGCCGCGCACTTCGAGGCCGAATTCCACGTTCTCCAGGGCGGTCATGTGCGGGAAAAGCGAGTAGGCCTGGAACACCATGGCCATCTCGCGCTTGTTGACCGGCACGCCGGTGACGTCTTGGCCGCCGACCATGATGCGGCCGCCCTGGATGTCTTCGAGGCCGGCGAGCGAGCGCAGCGCGGTGGACTTGCCGCAGCCGGAGCCGCCGAGCAGCACGACCATTTCGCCGGGCTTGATGTCCAGGTTGAAGTCGTCGAGCGCGTGAACGGTGGAGCCGGGGTAGATCTTGACGACGTCGCGCATCTGGATGGAGCCGCCGCCGCGCTTGACGCTGTCTTTGAGCAGGGCCTTGGCGGCCTTGGTCACGTCCTTGCCGCGCACGCCTTCGAGGGTGGCGGTGGGATCGTTCTTGAAGGCGTCCTCGGCGGCAGCGGACGTGGTGGCGGGCGCCGAAACAGAAGCCGCGGCATCGGCACCGGCATGGCGACGGGTGAAAATCGAATTGCTGTTCATCAGGTTACTTACCTTCCCTTGACTTGCGCATTGCGTCGGAGATCAGGTCGAGCGCAACGAGGAGCACCGCACCGAAGAGCAGAGCCAGCAGCGACATGGCGGTGGAGATTTGAGAATTGGACTGGCCGAGCTGGTAGAGCGCGACCTGCAGGTTCATACGGCCGAGCAGCGAGGCGACGGTGTATTCGCCCAGCACCACGGCGATGGAGATAAAGGATGCCGAGAGAATCGACTGCCATAGGTTCGGGATGATCACCTTGAAGAACACCTTGGGCCAGGAGGCACCGAGCGAGCGGGATGCCTCGACCAGCGTCTTGACGTCGATGGAGTTAAGCCCCACGGCGAGCGCGCGGAAGGCGAACGGCATCACGAGAATCACGTAGGCAAAGCACAGCCAGATTGGGTTGGTGCTCAGCACGTCGGCGGACAGCCAGCGGTAGATCGGGCCCAAACCCACCACCAGCACGATGGCCGGGATGGTCAGCGGCAGCGTGGCCACCCATTCGATCGCGCGCTCCAAAACCTTGGAGCGAATATGCACGATGACCATGGTGGGCACCAGCAGCACCAGCATGATCACCACGGTGACCGCGCTCAGGGCCAGCGAGGTGCCGATGCCCTGCCACAGCACGGTCAGGTCGGCACCCAGCGACTCGCCGTTGCCGGTGAAAATCGCGATCCACGGCGCGGCCGACCAGCGGCCGGACAGCGGGTGACGCAGGGTGAAGATGAGCATGGCCAGCAGCGGCACGAACAGGAACGCCAGGGTGACGAACAGGATCACGAATTTGATGATGCTCTGTTTACGCGCACGAGCGGCGCGCAGCTGCGGCGGCTTGGTTGCGGAAGTTTCGGTCATTGCCAACGTCCGGCCCTCTTTTCCACGGCGTGGCTCAACAGCATGACGATGGCCACGACGATGATCATTGCGAATGCCAGCACCTGGGCAAAGCCCTGCTGGTTGGGGTCCAGTTCGTTGCGCATGGCACCTTGGATCATAAGCGGCACCAGAATCGAACGCTGGGAGAACAGGGCCGCGGCGGTCGCGTATGCGGAGAACGCGGAGGCGAACAGCAGCAGGAACGCGGAGATGAAGCGGGGTGCCAGAATCGGGCAGGCCACGCGCGTCCAGTACTGGAACGTGTTGCCACCGAGGGATTCGCATGCCTCGCGCCACTGTGGACGGATCGAATCGACCGCGGGCAGGAAGATGATGATCATCAGCGGAATCTGGAAGTAGCAGTAGATGGTCACCAGGCCCGGCAACGAACTGAGCCAGTTCGGGTTCACGGTGTAGCCGGTCAGTGTCTTGATAAGCATGGTGCCGATACCGTTGATGCCGATGGTGGCGATGAACGCGAACGCGAGCATCACGCCGCCGAACTGAGCAAGCACGGAGGAGATGGCGGAGACCATACGACGCAGCAGGCCGTTCGGCTTGGCACCAATGACCAGTGCGTAGGAAGCGAGCGCGCCCACCACTGCGCCGATCAGAGAGGATGCTAAAGACACCAGAATCGAGGTGCCGAATGCGGCGATGGTGTTGGCCTCGAACATCTTATTGAAGTTCGCGAGCGTGAAGTTGCCGCTGCGATCCTGGAATGCACCGACAATCACGATGACGGTGGGTGCGAGCAGGAAGCAGGCGGTGTAGGCGAAGAACGGGAGCGTGGTGGCGAGCGTGCCCAGCTCCTGGCGGTGCTTGGCCATCGCCGAGGAGAGAGGAGAAGCGGGAGTAGCGGACGGACCCGCAGCCTTGGCGGCAGCAGGTCCGTTCGATGCAATGGGTGCGATTGCGGCGGTCATCGGTCTGTGCCTCAGTTGCCGATCGTCTTGTCCCAGTTGTTCTGGAGCCACTCGGTGATGCGGGTGGAGTCGTCGTTGGTGTAGGAGACCGGCTCGCCTTCGATGGTGATGGCGTCCTTCAGAGTGGCCTGGTCGACGGTGCCGTCTTCCTTCATGGAATCGAGCAGCACCGGGTTGGCGCCGCCCTTGAACCACAGGTTCTGGGCGTCGGCGGTGTACAGGTACTCCTCCCACAGGCGGGCGGCGGCCGGGTGCGGCGCGTCCTTGTTGATGGCCTGGTTGTAGTAGCTGACGACCTGGGCCTTCGGGAAGGTCTTGTACTTCCAGTTCACGCCCTTGTCCTTGAGCTCCTTCTTGTAGGAGGCCTGGTTGTAGGTCCAGTCGAAGACCACGCCGGTCTGGCCGGAGTCGATGGTGCCGTTGGTCACGTCGACGGTGGTCAGGTTGCCGGCTTCCTTGAGCTTCTTGAAGTAGTCAAGGCCGGGCTGCAGGTTGTTGATGTCGCCACCGGCGAGCTGGTTGGCCATCAGGTAGCCGTTGAAGGCGGCGCCAGCCTCGGCGGGCTTGCCGTTGAGGGCCACGGTGCCGGCGAACTTCGGGTCGAGCAGGTCGTCCAGGGAGCTGATGTCGCCGTACTTGTCGGCGTTCCAGCCCACGGACATGATGCCGGTGTAGTCGGCGTAGTAGGCGCCGTCGGCGTCCTTGGCGGTGTCCGGGATCTTGTCCCAGGCCTGTGCAAAAGAAGCTGGACTTGATTCAGCTTCCGAACAAGGACGAAGACT
>OGZB01001831.1_pt1 | contig 11653 bp, 13 predicted proteins | sample 1576691 | NCBI WGS metagenome assembly OGZB01 (sample SAMEA3541479, study PRJEB24748) | human gut metagenome | biome: human gut; feature: human-associated habitat; material: faeces | place: China | collected 2012
TAGCTAATGCACTTCCAAAAGTTATTCCTGATTTTACCGTTTTCTTGACAGTAGTTGATTTATTATCTTCCACATTTGTTTCCTCCGTAAATTCCGATTTGTCTTTTTCTTCATTATACACAGTACTTATGCATTTTTCTACATATTTATCGCTTTAGAAATTGCCTTAAGATATTATAATAGATTGCAGAATAGTATAGATTAAATAATAACTTTCCATACTATTCTGCTGTAATATTTATCCTACAATCTTCCAGTTATCGTCCTTATGAAGCACAAGGTCATACTGTGAGATTTGCGTCATTTTCGACTTGTTATCCAGATATTTTACGGACACGCTAACTTTGAGATTATCGCCATCTTTGGTAAAGACAGGATTTACCAGTTCTGAAAATACATAATCGCCAGATACAGGAGCAAGCACGCCGTCTTTGACATAATAGGCAAGTTCTTTTTCCGTAGCTGTCGGATAGAGTTTAAAGAATGTTTCCAAGAAAGCGGTAGCGTCCTTGACAGTATCGGAGCTGACACTGACATCGGCTTCCTGTGCTTTCGGTTCATACTTTGATTTCTGTATTGCCGGAGCAAGTGTCGGATTCTGGGTAATGACCATTGCACCGTCCTTATCTACATGGACAGTTACAGTATAGTTTTCTGTGACTGCCTGTGTCTGTTCGCCCTCTTTTACCTGCTGATCTACTTCGTAGGCAACGGTAAAATCGTCCGTTCCAGACTGTCCCACGTTCCAGACCAGCACATTTGTAACAGTAGCACTGGTTGGTATATCGGTTCTGATGGTATCGGCGTTCAAGTCCTGTAATTCTTTGGTAAGGTATTTACTGATTTCTGTTGTCCTTGCTTCAATGGCTTCCTTGCTGGTATCCCATGAGTAGTAGGCTTTCGCAAAGTTCTTGACGAAATTCTCAATACCGTTGGTATCGTTCAATCTTAGCTGAATGATTTCTTTTTCATGTACCGTGTGGGTGTCAATGGCGGTAAAGTTCTTATACACACCAAAACTGGTGCTTGCCAGAAGCACCGCCCACAACAGCAGGACAGATTTCTTATGTGTCCCGACTTTCATGGTACGCACTTTCTTATTCTTAGGTGCTTTCTCTGTTTTTTCTTTCTTCTTAAACATATTTCAAGTCCTTTCTATTGTTTGATTCTTCCGGCACAAATGATGTGCTGTTGCCAGTAGTCAGAGGTCAAATCGGTATAGCCGATTGGATTTCCGGCATGGTACATCTGATTATTTCCCACATAGATTCCTACATGGGTTACATAGTCGCTGGTGTTGTAGGTGGAATGGAAAAAGACCAAATCGCCAGCCTGTGCCTGTGACAATGGGATATGCTGGGTTGCGTCATACTGTGCTTGTGCGGTTCGTGGCAGGCTGATTCCGGCTTTTCCGTAGCACCACTGGGTAAGACCAGAACAATCAAAAGAAGTGTTCGGGTTACTGCCACCGTAGACATATTTCCAGCCGTGATACTTCAACGCTTCATTCATAACCGTCTGTACCGTTTCGTTGCTGAACTGCTTCACGGTCAGATATTGGTTGACCAGTTCCACATAAAACATATTCCCGTAGTTATAACGCCAGCCACCATTTTTACTGACCGCTATCGGGTTCGTATAGGTTACTTTTGTACCGCCGGATTTATTCTTTGCGAAATTCTCCGCAAGGTTGAAGCTGTGCTTTTTTCCATTTTTCGCCACATAGTCTGTATAACCACCACCATAGTTATAAGACTGTATGACCACGTTAATGTCATTCATGCCTTTTGCTTTACAGGAAGAAAGCAGGGACGCAAAATATTTACACCCCTGCTTAATGGATTCTTCTGTACTTAAGGAGTTTGGCGGTAGTCCCAGACTTTCGCTGGACTGCATGACATCAGTAGCCGTACCGCCACTTTCTACCTGTATGATGGCAAGCAGGACGTTCACATACTCCGAGATACCGTTTTCTCTGGCATATTTTTCTACCATTGGCTGATGTTTGAGGACATCGGCTGACAGGTTCATGCCAGAATAGACAGGCGAATAGCTGTTTGAACTGTCGTCATCTTCGCCGGAAATCAATATCCCGAAAAAGAGGACGATGGAGAAAAGGACTGGAAATATCGTACCTATGATAAAGATACGCTTTAATCTCATTTTTTCCGTCCTTTCTCTGAATGTTTCGTAACAGTTTTACGGGCAGATTTCCCATTGACCTGTGTTTTCTGTACCGTAGATTTCTTATGATTACTGATAGTTTTCGCTACGTTTGGCTGGTTCGTTCTGGCAACAGATTTGACCTGCTGTTCCTGTCTGACGTTGGTTCGGACAGTTTCTTTTCCAGCCTTGACTTCTGCATTTTTTATCACAGGAGAAGTAGCAGGACGCTTCATATCCGGCTTTATGACCGTATCGGTCTGTGCTGTTTTTGGAACAGGTGTGGCAACAGGGCGTTCATGGCTTCTGGTAGCTCCGGCTGTCGCTGATCCATTCGCATGAACTGTCTGCCTTGCTTCCTGTGCTTTCTGTAATTCCTGCTTTTTTTGTGAGATATTTTCCCTGTGCAGGTTGCGTTTCTGTGTACGCTGTTCCTGTCGGTTTTCCCGTTCTTCCACAACGCCACGCTTAAAATCTGATACATTATCCTTTGCTTTCTGTTTTGCAGAGTGAACAGCATAACCAGCCTGTGTCGGTAAGTCTTTCACATTTTCTTTCAGAGAAGAAGCACTGTCACGGACTTTATTTTTCGTATCCATCACAGCACCTACCGCAGAACCGACACGGCTTCCCATGGAAACATCATTGTTCCTTTGCGGTCTGGCTGGTGTAGCTTTAGATGTAGTATGAGCGTGATTATAAGCAGAACCAGCAACTGCACCAGCACCAGCTCCGACCATACTTCCAGTACCAACAGCCCTTGCAATTCGGTGTTCCATACGTCTTGCCCTGTGTCGCATGAACACCATCGGTCTACGGAAAATCCGGCGACCTATCTGCTGGCTGTCATTGGCATTAAGACTGAACATACTCATTAGTTCTCCGAGCTTCATGTAGATTCCGGCAAAACAGATTATCTGCAAAAACGCCACCATGAAGAACGGATAATCTGTGGAAATGTTGTAGAACATACTGGAAATCGAAAATGCCACGGTCACAATCAGCGTGATTCCAGCTCTTGTCATAATGGCGTTGAATACACGGACAACTGCCTGTTTCGCCATGTTCTCATAGGTCGGTATCATGGACAGTAAAAAGCTGACAGGCAAAAACATGGCATATATGATAAAAAGTATCTGGGAAAATAACATCATGCCGGTAAGCAGAAAGATAAAGATTGTGATACCGAGATTGAAAATGAGCAGGAAGAACACCATGCCAAGACGGTTGACGACCTGTGGAATGGTAAGGTTGTCATTGTCGTTATCCTCAATCTCTGTTTTCACAACATTTTCCCTTGTTTCCCCATCTTCGTCTGACGGGCTGGCAGATACCAGAGCTTCCACACGGTCAGTCCCGATTTCTTCGGTATCGCTGTTCCCGAACTGCAATAACAGCCACGGTTTTTCTACCTGTATCGCAAACAGGCTGTCACGGATAAGGTCTACACTGTCCTTGCCTTTGCTTTGTGAATCGGGGAGCATGATTTTTGTCCCCAAGTCCAGAGAAGCGGTGCTGATGTCCGAACTGAAATCATTGATTTTCTGTATGTAATTGGGTGCATAAGCGATAAAGGAAGCAGATACGATAAATACCACCACAAAGTTGATAACAGCATGAAGTGCCTTGCTGGTTTCCCGTTTGAGAAGTCCTGTATAGGCAGTATAAACTCCGACAATCAGAATGATGATGAGCAAAAATCCCACATAGAATCCACTGCTGGAAAAACCGTTTGCAGTCACTCCGGCAAGTGTCTGGATACTTTTTCCGATACTGTCTGCCATGTCATTGATAAAGTCCAGCTTATACGCCTGTTGCACCACATATCCTGTGGCATTGCTAAGATACAGGCTGATTGTCCAGACAAAATTTGTGATACAGTAAAGCCCGTACTGCACTGATTTTCCAATGCCGTCCAGCCAGTTCCACGGAAGCCATGACCAGCTATTGTCCACATAGAAATCAAGCTGATAGTTGGAAAGCGGATACTTTGAATACAGGTTGTCTGCATTGACTGTATCATCGACCAGTCCAGACGCATGAGCCACCGTCCCAAGCAGGGACAGCAGTACCAGCGTTACCGTTATGGCAAGCAGAATCATTTTTAGCACATGGAACACCTTTTCTTTTGTGACAGATTTCATCATTCCAAATCCACCTCACTTTTTATCGGCGGTCTGGTATCAAAGGCATGGAGCAGTTCTACAAAGACAGGGTGTATCTGTACCACACCGACACGTCCGTATAAATCCTGCATTAAGCATTGTCCGTTCTCCAAATCCCTCAACCGTTTTTGGTTGTTTTCGTCCTCACTGTCCAGCCCGAAAAACTCTAAGGTCTGTTTGATTTCATTAGTATCTGTGGAGCGGAACGCAAACTTTAAGCCGATGTTATTTTTCAGACTTTCTTTCGATACGTCCCCAGAGGATTGTGTCACGAAATAGACTCCGGCGTTCATGGCTCTACCAGCACGCACCAGTTTATTTGAGAGTGTTTCGCCCTGTGCCACATTTAAGAACGCCCATGCTTCGTCCAAATCCACGATTTTAAAAATGCTTCGGTCACTGTGAATAAAGTCAAGGGCAAAGGTACTGATAACAATTAAGATGGATACCGACAATAGTTCAATCGTGGTGTATTCCTCAAAGGTGGTATCCTTATCCGGCAGAACCAAATCCGCAACCTGTATGATGTTGAGCTGGTTATCCAGACTGATTGCATTTTCCACTGAACCGTCCGAGAACAAAAGCTGTGCAAAATCATAGTCGGTAAAACTTTCGATATGGTCTGCAATGTTACGGGATACGGCGGTATCCTCTTTCCGCAGTTCTTCAATGACCTGCAACAGCCCGTGGTTCTGGTTCTGGGATACGGTACGGACAGCTTTTCTAAGGACAGGGAACTTTTCGCCGTCCCTTGAAGAAATTCCTGTAAGGAATGTCAGAATGTCGATGGCAAGACTTTCAGCGTCCTTGACATCTTTCATAATCACATACGGGTCTAACAGCCCTTGATTGCTGGAATCACTGGTAATGTTTACAATGTTGATTTCCTCTGCAATCTCCGGCAGTGTTTCTTTCCAGTTTCCACGCTCACTTTTCGGGTCTAGGATAACTGCCTGTCCCCCGAACAGGACGGAATAATACACCAGCAGGTTATTACAGAATGATTTTCCACCACCAAGCGAACCGACAAAGGCAGAAGCCAACGCATTTGTGACCGTACCTTTTACCCCTTGACTGGCAAGGGACGGTTGCAGGTAGACATTTCTTCCTGTATCCACGGAATATCCGATATAGATTCCTGTATTTTCTCCCAACATCTGGGTAGCACCGAAACCAAGTCCGGCTAAAAAATCGGATTTCACATACTGGATATAATCATTGATATAACGCTTGCTGGCAGGAAGAAACTCTCCATGCAGTCCCATCATATCTCCGGCAGGGCGAACCAGTTTCACATTCAAATCATCGTAAAAGTCCTTGACTTCATCACAACGGCGTTTCAGTTCGTCAAGATCGGGTGCAGACACCCGTATGACGTAACTTAACTTGTACATACTTTCCTTGCTCTGGTCTAAATCTGTTTCCAGTTCATCGACACTGTCCAAGGCTTCCACCACATTGGAACTTGTTTCATTTCCAGCTTGATAGGCGTGATTATCCAAGTCCTTTAATTCCTTTTTCTTGTTACGGACAGTGGTTAAGGCTTTCTTATTTCCCACAATCTCAACATTCATGGAAGTATCCACAGGGAATGTGAACTGCTGTTGCTGGAAATAAAAGATTTCCGATGATGGGAAGTCCAGCTCCCCGACAATGGCATTGACCGTAAAGTAGGACACATAACTTTCACTGTCCTCATGTTCCAGACGCAAATATCGCTGGCTTTCTTCCACCACGCAACGGGTAGGACGGATAAGGTCATAATACTTAATCAGTGTTTCCCTTTTTAATTTTCTTTTTGGCAGAGGATACACATAATCTTCATAGGCTATCCCGTCCCTGCCGTAGAGGTGTTCCATCAGATACGCAAAGTCTTTGGCTTCCAGTCGGCGGATTTTGAATCTACGGGAGATTTTGTTTTCCAGTAATTTCTCCATCTTCACATAACGGTTGATTTCATCATTGCTCATGGAAACAAAGTCATTCATCAGCGTGTGCCTTACCTCATTCAAAAACTCACGGAATGTCAGAAATACCGATTTTTTGATGTTCTTCAGATTGACTTCGTCCTCTGTGACCATGAGCTTGAATCCCAGAAAGAAACGGTAATCAACTTGATTGTCGCCTATCATGGATACAAGGGCTTCGGTCTGGTCGTCTATCTTTTGGATTGCTACCTCACGGAGCTTTCCAGTTACCAGCTTCTTTGACTGTTCCTGTATGCTTCGGATTGAACTTTCGGTTGCAATCTGCAACGCATGAATCTTTCCCTCACGGGACTGTGCGATAAGCTGACGGAAGCTGTCATGCACAAGGTATTTCTGTTCTGGGGATAAGAATGAATAATTGTACGGTATCAGCTCATAGTAGGCGAACACCTCATTGTCCTTATTCCAGACAAGGTTATTGTCGATATATTTAATCGGGAACATAGGTCACACTCCTTACTGCCGTGATAGTTTCCTCAAATTTCTGCTTATGCAGGTTCACGGCTTTTCCGGCATAAGTCACTTTGGGACGCAGGGCATACAGCACCATCGTCTTGATGTAACTGTATGGCTTTTTCCCGTCAAAGGTTTTTTGTGACATAAACCATGTAAGAGCAACGGGAATCCCGAAATATTTTAAAAATGCACCCTCAATCATAGAAAGTGGCGGTAGGTCTGCAAACAAAATGATGATAAATTCCGTCAGCACGAACCATGTAATCTGGGTAAAGGTCACGGGGAATGGCAAGTTTACATCATTGATGGCATACAGTACCTTTTCCACGTTCCAGATACTTGTATAACTTCGGATTTTCTTCACTTGTAAATGCTCCTTTCTTCATTTTCATAACAACAGGGACAGCCGGATTTAACAGACTGTCCCCAAGAGAAAAGCTGACAGTAGCACCAGTAGTTGGTGCTGATCTGCCAGCCCTTAACGCAGTACTTCACAGATACCAGCGTTTGTCGCAATAAATGTCCCCTCTATATCAAGGTCACGCCCGTAGGCTTCATAGTCGATATAGTTCTGTAGGTGGGACGGGATTTCTCCGAGTGCCTGTTCTTCATCAATCAGATAATAGGCAACATCGGTCATGGTTTCACAGCCGGAATACAGAATGATGTCGTCTTTATGCTCCACCAGTTCTTCCAGACTTCCATAGCAGGATACGAAACTGTCCAAGTCGTCCAGCATGTAATCGGGTAATTCTTCCAACTGCTCATAGATATGGTTCAATTCCTCAATGGAAATGTATTCGCTAATCTCCATCGGGAAGTTGTCCGTATCATGGATTGCGTATTCCTCATACTCTGCATTTAAGCCGATACGTTCTGCAATCACTTCTTCGTCCAACGGAAAAGAGAACCAGTCGCCGACCAGTTCTCCCTCATTGTACTTGCCAAGATTGGCTATATAGACTTGCATATCATCAATCATAAGCGGTCACTTCCTTTCACTCATTGTATTCATAAAACCTGCCATGCACACACAAGAACCGTTCTGATGGTTCTTCCATATCTGAACAGTTCCGATGGTATGTAATATTGCAAAGTCCGGCTTCCAGCTCTTGCAGGTTTGAAAACCATTCTCTTTGAATTGCAGGTATATCTTCGGGTGGGATTTCACTCTCCGAAATCGCAAGGCAGATATTGTTTAACAGGTCAAGGTCTGTATCTTGCAGGATTTCAAAAGGGAAATCATAATCACTGATAAGATAACGGTCACTGTCCGGCGGTAAACCAATGGATTGTTTTAATGCTTCTATGTTGCAGGGAAGTGTAAACCACGCACAGCCTGTATCTTTTTCCTGTTCATCAAGATTGATAACAAATACTTTCATTTCTGCCATAAGCAATACCACCTGTCAAAGTTTAAACATACCATTGTTGCAGAGAGCATAACGTCCTTTTTCTTCCAGTTCATGGGCGTAGGCTTCCAGATTAAAATATTTCTTTCCCTTTTCGGAGAGAGCAAAAAATTCAATGTTATGTTCCAAGCGGTAACGGGCAACGTCCATGATGTTGTGGCACTCTGGATAAAACAGAAATTCTTCTGATTTCTGCAATAAATCCTCTACACCGCCACAATAGGAAATCAACTCTTTATAAGCCTGCTGAACTTCTGGCGATAAATCCGTGTAAGCAAAGTACAGCTTGTTTAATCGTCTGACAGATGTTGTCCTTATAATGTCGCCAGCAAAGGGGAGCTTCATACCAATGATTTGATAATCATTGCTGTCAGCTTCCACGCCGAGCAGGTCACGGAACAGCTCATAATCAATGGGTAAATCGAACCAGCGAGAGGTTTTATCCTCTGCTGATTTGGTCGTTTCAATCAATACGCTACATTCTTCCATCGTAATTCAGTCCTTTCTTCTAATTTTGAGTATGAAAAAAGCAGTCGATCATAACTGAAAGACTGCTTAACTCTAAAACAATATTAAAGCGTTTCTTCTTTTAAATTCTGACTCAAAAGGGATTTTAACTCTTTTACATCATTTTCAGACAAATCATTTTGATTAACAAGAACCATTTCATTTTTTATTGTTCTGATATATATGTAATTTCTGAAAATCCCCCAACATTTAAAGGCGTTCCAATGATTAGTCCCGTTACCGATATCAGAACTAACTGTAATACCATCGGTATCAAAACAATATTCACGTTTTCCCGAAGTCAATTTATTATCCATCTTTGAATGAACAATATTTATTACTTTTTTCTGAAATGTGTTAGCTCCGTTTATGATAATCCAGATAAAGAAAACCGAAAATAATAATCCAATAATACCATATCCAATACGACTATTCATAAAACAAAGAATCGTATATATTAACATTATGACAGCCATCACAGACGATAACCCTGTTGCAAATTTACGTTTCTTTACATTTTTATCACTGGCTAAAACGATTTCTTTTAAAATATCTTGTTCTTGCTGTCCGATTTCAATACTGTATCTAACCATAATAAGAATCTCCTTTAAACATTTTAATGATATTAGTATATTACCACAAGTTTGTGTTCAAAATGTGGGATTCTTAATTTTACGCTCCAATAATCTTATTGAATAACTGTAACAATACGTCTTTTACGCCGGACGCATTGAATACAAGACCAACGGCTACTAAGGCAACTACCAAGAATCCGATAAGTTTGGAAAACTCACGCTTGAATCCCAAGTAGATTCCGATAACAACAATCGCCATCAGCACAAGGCTCTGTGCGTTGCTTAAAAACCAGTTATAAAGGTTCTGTCCAAAATTCATGCTTTCTTTTCTCCTTTCAGTTCCATCATTTTTCGGTCAGACTGTAAAATACACATGGCAATCACGCCAACTGTTCCACCTAAAGAGAAGAACAGGAAGTCAAATAATAATCGTTGCATTTTTCAATTCTCCTTTTCTAAAATCACATCTTCGGTTGATGTGGTCTGTTGTTCGATTATCTTGTAGTGCTTTTCCGTCAGTTTCGTGGATTTACGGATTTCTTTCAGATAATCAATCCCTGTTTTCGCTGTGATTGTTTCCAGCATTTTGAGTGTCGGGTCAACCTGCCGTTGAATCCAGCGTAGGGTTCTGTCCAGTGTGTAGGGTTCGGGTTTGGTCGTGAGCTTTAACGGCTCTCTGTTTTCCCCAATGAACCACGCCCAGCGGACAGATAATTTCCAGTCGCTCCGTTTCTTGTCTGCTTCCTTATCCACAAAGCGTACATAACGGTTGATAATAGAAAATGCCGTCCGTTCAGCGTCATAGTAAGTCAGCAGGTCACGGACAGCATAATAAGCACGTTCATTTTTTAACCGTATTTCAAATCTGTTTTTTATCGGTGCTTCCTCAATGGGAATCCCAAGTTTGATGTACTGCTCATAGCTTTTTTCATAAACACAGAAGTACACCTCACTTTTCAATGAGCCGATATACAGGGTGTAGCCCATACCAGCCTTGTCCTGTTCCTCATGCTTGACCAGTTCGCCGGAAGCATAGGACTTAAAGGAACGGAACACCGATACACATTCCTCATTCCGGCATTTTTCGGTCAGTTCTGGAATATCTAACATTCCCGTATGGTCATTGATGGCAAGGTCAAGACGTTTCATCACACCTCCCTCTATCAGAGCGTCCATGAGAAAGTCATACCAGCTCCTATGCTGTGCCAGCAGATAACTTTCCATCTGCCGACAGCCTTTGCCTTTCAGCTCCAGCAGTGTGCCTTTCTCTTTATCGGGTGATGTCAGCACGAACACATCACCAAGCACATAATATTCCGCATAGGAGTAGAATCCGTAGTCCTCATGTATCATTACATCCAGCTTTAATTGCAGAATATCTTCAACAACGTGCCGAACGTCCTGTGTGGGGAATCGGATTCTGACGTAATCCAAGACCATTTCCAACGGATTCTCTGGATTCAGCTTTTCCAGAGCGTCCGTGAATTTCCCCTTGATTTCTTCTGTCAAGGCTACTTTTCCAGATTCAATCCTGCTGACATACTCACGACTGATACCAGCCATGACCGCAAGACGATTCTGGGAAACGCCGTACTGCGTCCGTTTTTCCTTAAAATCGTTTATCCAATCGGTATCATTCAGTTTCAATCCCTCCAATCGAAAAAGAAATGTGACAGTTACCGATTTTGTCACACTCCTTTGAATGTTTGAAAAGTCCTCTGTTTTCAAGGACTTTTTGATATGTAATTGACTGTTTCCAGATAATTTGTGCCCCCCTGTTAGATAACGGGGGCAGATGGTTGGGGCGGCTTACGCCACCCCAACACAGGCTAGTCCGTACCTGCGTCTTTCGCTTCGCACGCCGCCTGTCCGTCCTGCCTGTTTTGTGATAATCTCCCTATCTCTTTTAGGAAGCAGTTCTGCAAGTTCTTTCTGTGTCAGATGATTCTGTTCTCGTTGAAATTTAATCTTGTCTGAAAAATTCATAGTGGGATCCTTTCAAAGTTTTTGAAATCGTAACTTCATCAACTTTATAAAAACTATTGACAGAGTTCATTATCACGTATAGAATACAAACAAATGTTCGTGAAGTTAGTAGAAATTATAATTCAAAAACTTCACAAAGTCAATATGAAGCAAAGAAGTTTTATTACGATTTTTAGACTGGTAGGTGAATGTTATGAGCAGGACAATTCTTCATTCAGATATGAATTGCTTTTACGCAAGTGTCGAGATGTTGCATCATCCGGAACTTGCCGGAAAGCCGATGGCAGTTGGGGGCGATCCGGAGGCAAGACATGGAATTGTGCTGACTGCGAATTATATTGCAAAGCGAGCCGGAGTAAAAACAGGTATGGCATTGTGGCAGGCAAGGCAGGGTTGCCCAG
>OGZB01001853.1_pt1 | contig 11574 bp, 9 predicted proteins | sample 1576691 | NCBI WGS metagenome assembly OGZB01 (sample SAMEA3541479, study PRJEB24748) | human gut metagenome | biome: human gut; feature: human-associated habitat; material: faeces | place: China | collected 2012
ATCAAAACCCCAGAGGACGTTGTATCCGACGGCGTCTGTCTGCGGCTCAATGGTGATGCGCATATCCATGGTTCCGGTTCGTTCTGCCTGATACTGCGGTGCGAATGGTTTTTCGCCGTTGCCGAGTCCGAAGACACGAAAGCCGGAGATGCATAGATTCTGATTGTACGGTACTTCAAAAACAGTAAGTTTCAGATAGCGGATCTGTACACCCTCTTCTTTTACAACGAAATCGTGTGGCAGATTAGTTTCTGCGTCTGATTTGTCTGCCAGGACAAAATAGTTTGTTCCATCGGCGGATGCCTCAAGCAGCCATCTTGTTTTATGCTGACTCGGGTCGATATATCGTTCGCCCTGACGCTCGCCCGGCAGGGGTACATCGATTTTATCATCCGCAAAATTGATCTGTACGGCGCGGACATCTTTTACCTCACCAAGATCCATCGAAATCCACTCGCCCGGCTGATTTCCGGCGGCGCGCCACCAGGTCTGGATATTTTCATCTGCCGCAAACGACGGTTCTCTGCCTTCTTCAGAGGACGATGCACTCATTGCTTTCTGATAGCTTAAGAGATACCACTCCGGTTTTGCCCATGGATCTTCTTTTTCCTGCTCCACTGCCATCGGCCAGTCGCCGAACTGCTGATTGCAGAACAGGACACCATCTTCGTCAAAGCCTGCCCGCCAGATGCCAACACGACGCTCCATATCGTGGTTTTTGCTGATCTGCATTGTCGCGGTATGCCACCAGTTTCCATAGCGGTCTTCCATCGTCGAACCGTGGCCTGCACCGCGCAGGAATCCGCCCGGTTTATAGGAATATGGATTGTTCTTTGCCAGATGGAACGGGCCAAGCGGGGAATCACTCTCGTAAACACCGTCACCGTAAACGTTGTATTCCGTTCCCGGGCCGGCATACTGGAGATAATAGATTCCATTGTGCTTTGTCATCCATGCGCCCTCGATGAACGGTCTCTGGCTGAACATAATTTTGGCAAACCCGATCTGCTCCTCCGTCAGATGATCCGCATCTTTTCCCTGTGCTTTCAGAAATTCTTTGAATTTTTCAACAGCTTCTTCTTCACTCAGCGGCATTTTGGAATGATTTTCTCCGACGCGCTCGTATCCGATTTTTTCCGGCTGACCGTAGATCAGTTCTTTTCTCTCGGTCTTTGGAACCATCGTCTCCGGTTCAAGCTCCACACCCCAGATCGGAGTCACGTTATTGCATCCCCAGTAAAAATAGAGCTTTCCGTCATCATCAAGAAACAGGTTCGGATCCCAGAAATCGAAGGTTCCCGGAATACGCTCAAACGGACCGTTTAAGATATCTTTCGTGCGGTAAAAATCGCAGATCGTGCCACGACGGGATGCGCTGAAATACACGTAATCGCCGACCACGCGCACATCCGGCGCATAGTCATACAGCGGCAGGCTGTCCGGCAGACGGTGGCTCTCCCAGTGAACCATATCCTCCGAAACCCAGACGCTCAAAGTCATGGATGCAAAAATATAATATTTTCCCTGAAATAAAATCATCGACGGATCGGCGGCCTCGCGGGAAATCTTGTCCTCGCCGCTTCTCATATCCTCGATAAACTGGTAACGGTAGTCCATGTTTAATGGATTGCAGTAATACTGTTTCTTCATGTTTCCTCTTTTCCGGATTGTGCGTAAAAACCCCTGCAACATGCTTTCGCACATCCTGTCTTTGTCTTATAAAAAAATTTTAGCATACTCCGGGATGAAAAAAAATGTTCTGATTTGACTTTTTACTTTTAGAAAACTGACTTTCACTTGATTTTGTATATGTTCCTTCACATGTTTTTCCTGTTCTTTCTCTCGTTCTTCATGCTTTTTGAACATACCCTTCTTTTTGCATCAAGTATTGGACAAATCTGTATTCCGATTTTACAATGGAAGTATCTTAGAAAAGCACGAAATCATGTACTCTGGGAGTACATCATCGCACAGGGAGATTTTTTCATGGAATACACAAAACTTGGAAATTCGGATTTAAAGGTATCGAGAATCTGTATGGGATGTATGGGATTTGGAAATGCAAAAAGCGGCATACATTCCTGGACACTGGACGAGGAGCATTCCCGCGCGATTTTAAAACGCGGTCTGGAACTTGGTGTAAACTTTTTTGATACCGCTGCCGGTTATCAGAGCGGCACCAGCGAGCAGTATCTGGGACGCGCGCTGAACGATTTTGCAAAACGTGATGAAGTCGTTGTCGCAACAAAATTTTTCCCGCGCAGCCCGCAGGAAATTGCAGACGGGGTGAGCGGAAAAGATCATATTTTAGGTCTTCTCGATCGCAGCCTTACGAATCTTGGCATGGACTATGTTGACCTTTATATCTGCCATATGTGGGACTATCACACACCGGTAGAAGAAATGATGGAGGCATTAAATTCAGCTGTCGTTGCAGGAAAGGTACGCGCCATCGGTATTTCTAACTGCTTCGCATGGCAGCTGGCAAAAGCAAATTATATTGCGGATAAGAACGGCTGGGCCAAATTTGTTTCGATTCAGGGACATTACAATCTGCTATTCCGCGAGGAGGAACGCGAGATGGTTCCGTTCTGCAAGGATCAGAATATTGCACTGACACCGTACAGCCCGCTGGCTTCCGGCCGCCTGGCAAAAAAACCGTCGGAGCTTTCCAAACGGCTGCAGGAAGATACGTACGCAAAAGGAAAGTATGATGCGACGAAAGAAAAAGACGCCATCATTATCGACCGCGTCGGTGAACTTGCAAAGAAGAAGGGGCTGACGAGAATCCAGATTTCGCTCGGATGGCTGCTCACAAAAGTAACTGCTCCGGTTGTCGGGGCGACAAAGGTATCGCATATTGAAGAGGGCGTCAAAGCCATCGGTGTACAGCTGACACCGGATGAGACTGCTTATCTCGAAGAGCCATATGTCCCGCATGCACTGGTCGGCGTAATGCGCGAGAACCCTTGATAAAAAGTAACTGCTCCGTATCTTCACCGTTATGAGTCAGGCGGATATTACGGATGCTTCACGAGAGAAACACAGACGAAGAAGACTTTATGCAGGAAGCAGAAAGCGCAGTTTCTTCTACCCTGGAGCCTTGTTCGATTCGATATTGTATTGCTCTGATGAAGGAATTGAAAATGGAGCTTCAAAAAACTGCATTTGCACAGATAAGCGATTGTGTGCTTGCCCTTTCTATACCGGAAATTATAACGCAGAAAAATGTACGGACCGCCATGGAAAAAGCAGGCTTTCATGTAATAAGGGTTATGACTGCGACAGATGCTTGTGCCCTTTCAAAAGCACAAGATATGAAACATGACCAGCAATTTGGGGTTCGTGTGATTTCAAATTGTAAAAAGCAAAATCTGCTGGCAGAATTTTCAGCATGGACAGATCAAACTAATATGCTGGAAGGATTGGAATATACCATCGGAGAGAATACTCCAGAAATGATTCCAAATATGACGTACTATTATCTAAGTGATACGAAATCGAGAGAAACACTGGGTCAGGAAACAATCGGATACGAGGATCTTTCCGTTGTGGCCGCGGATAGAACTGCAGCCCAGGGAGCCAGACTTACCAATCCTACCGCGAAGCCTATTACCATGCTTGTACTTTTCCCATGGACCGCCGGAATTGAAATTTCAACCATCCAATGGGGAAAGGAATGCATTCCATTAACCTGGCTTAACGAAGAACGACACATGATTCCCATGCGAACAGATGGTTTCGACATTTTGCTGGATTCCGGAATCAAAGGAAAAGGTCTGAACCTGTATCTGAAATCAAAGGATTCTAAAAGGAAAGTCAGAACCTAGAAAATGGAGGAGATCTGTCCTGAATTTCCAAAGGATGCAAGCCGGCTGAAAGCATGGATCGAGGTTGGAATGGAATGCGGCGATTTTACCCTGATACTGCAATCAGGAGAGAATCTTGCAAAGATAGATTTGAGTCAATTCACAGAAGAAAAGCCGAAACGCTTCCCGATAAATACCGTTTTCGTACCGGAACAGCTTCTCGCAAATGTACTTCAGGCCGGAAAAGAGTTTTGCCTGGGGGCGGAAAATCTGAACCCCACAACGAAGGCTTCTGCAATTGGAAAGAGAATCCAGATGATCGCCAGACAGACACAAGAAGTATTTGCAGACTGTCATGACGGAGATACAAATATCCGAGTCAGCACATGGATTGAAAAGCTGCTGGCTGTAAAAGACAATCTCGAATATGGAATTGTCAGTTCGGAACGAACGACGAATCGCTGGGCCTATATGGATGAAAAGCTTCTTATGATGGATTTCCGTACAGCTTTGGCGCAGAATTTATATCAGCTGAATGTCTTACCGATGGAAGCAAATGGTACAATATTTGATCCTCATATCCATGATGCAGTGCACATCGAAGAAACCGACCGGGTGGAAGAAGACAGAGTTGTCGAGGAAATACAGAAAGGCTACTTCTTCGGAGAAAAACTGTATCGACCGACAAAGGTTATTGTTTCTAAAAATTCCTGTCAAAAGTAATGCTCTGTCATATGTGTCTTGATATATACGAATCAATTTCTCAAACGCACAGATCATTAACCGATATATAAATTAAGGGTGAAGAGGAGCCTGTTTTTAAAGCTCCTCATCACCCTTGACAAACCCTAAAAGAATTTAACCGAATCAACCAAGTCCTGATAAGCGGTGAAGCAGCTATTCAGTTATGAGCAAGTAACGAAGCGGATTGCGAATATCCGCTTTAGCTTTACAGACTGTTCCACAGTACTCCGGAAAATCTGTTTCTTGCAACTCTCACTCCACAGGGCTGATTTTTTATGTCATTTCTGTATTTTTCCCTTCCATTTCTGTATTGTTTTTATGAAGACATGCTCTTTTTGCTTTTCATCTTCCTGTGCCTCATACTTAGATAATAAGGAATTAAGTTCCCTGTCCCATACCGAATAAAATCGAACGGTGTTTACTTCTTCCTGTATCGTTTTGATTTGTTTTTGATCTTGTCTCGAAAGACTCCGCATTCGTTTTTCTAGTTCCTTTTTGTAAATAGAAACCCCTTGCGGAAATCTTATATTGCTTGCCTCTCTTCTATCTTCTAACTCTATTCCTTTTCCTGATAAAACTTCTTCACTGTATAGCATTTGTAAAAAGGAGACTGCTTTTAAAGGTTGCTTTGTGTTCTTATTAATTCCTGCATAAAGTGTAACATTTGCAGTGAATCCGCCTTCCTGATTCGGCATTGCAAATACCGTATGAACTGTTTTTTCACCTCCAAGTTCTTCCAAATCATTTAGACTTACTACTCCTGTATCTTTTATTTTCCAGTTTAAAGCTAATGATCTTGTTTTTAATGCTACTGTTTCATCCAAAACTTTTTTTATCTGCTCTTCCGAATATAGAAGTGTTTTTTTCTTATAATCAACTACCTCACTAAATGTATCAAAAAATTGAACCCCACTTCTTTGCCCTACAATCTGTTGAATTGCTTTTTCTTTTTGTCTGGCTAATTCCAGCCAATTTCTTGATATTTCTGTATTTTCCGGTAAATCCTGTGTTGTAAATGCATATAGAAAATAATCGTATGTCATAGGAATCAGTATTTGTTCCTCATTAGCCATACCTGCAGACAAAATCTTCTCTTCTAAAATATCTATATCAAAATATTTCATGTATGGTTTCAACGAAAGAAAGGTTCCCTGATACATTTCTTTTTTGGGGTCCTCAAAAACAACTGCTCTTTGCTCACTCCAGGTCGGATTCGGCCCTTCTGCCAAAAATACATCCGGCCCTTCTCCTGTCGTAATTTCATTCTGGATCTCCTGTACTTTTTCTTCCGAAGCCTGTTGCCCTGATGGGATTACCATTAGTTCCACTCCATTATTTTTATATATTTTCTTCCAGGCTGCCACTATTTGAAGTACCGTTTTTTTATTTTCTTCATCAACACAAATTTTTAATGGCATTTCCGTTTTCTCAATTTCAATCTTGGCTTGTGTATCTGCATATACCGTTTCTGCATTTAAGCTCCCACTGACTAATGTGATGTTAATCAGAATCAAACCAAAAATTTCTTTCAACCTTTTTCCCATCATTATGCTACCCCCTATGTTTCTATATAGCACAAGGCTATTGCATGACTTCTGTTTTTTTACATATCATACAACAGCCTTGTGTTTTAACCATTAATTATCATATCCGTGACAAATTGTTCTTGTTTCTTTCACATTAGCAGTATTTCCTGCGTTACAATTTAAACATTTTGTAGTTTTTATTCCTGTTCTATACTGCTTCAAATCAGTTCCCCATGCGTGACCATGAGTACATGTAACTGTACCACTGCTTATCCAGCTTCCCCATACGGTTGACGATGTTATTCTTCCTCCACATCTCGGGCAAACTGCAGCATACGGCATAATTTCTTCATACGCAAAAATATTCTTACTTTCGATAACATCCGCTTTTGTTACATTGGCAGAAAATGTACTGGCCAACATTAAGGTCATTAGAAAAATGGAAATTTTTTTCTTTACCGCTTTCATACTTTTCTCCTTAAAAATTTATTATACCTGTCAACGTACGTTCTACATTTGTATAACAAAAAATACCATACTTCCTACTTTTTGTCAATCTTTTTTCTACATTTGTCTAATTAATCATTATACCCATGGCAGACTATTTTTTCTTGCCTGATCTTTATCTCAAAAAAATTTCCACATTCATTACACCTGATTTTTTCTACTCCATATCTGGCTTTCTGTAAGTCATCTCCCCATGCATATTGATGTGTACATACTACATTTTTTTCATTTTCCCATGCATTCCAAACCACTTCTCCTTGTACCGCAGCTTTGCATTTGGGACAATTTTCTATATGCGATGATGACCATATTTGTCGCGCTATTTGCATTTCCGAAAAACTCAAAATAATTATTCCAAAAAGAAAAACAGTGACGTATATTCGAAGTTTTTTTCTTGCTAAAAACACATTGTAAAATCGTTCTTTCAGTATCTCTGTTTCTGATACCATTGAAACAACTCCAGACAATTCTTTTTTCGTTTGTTTTGAAGCCACTTTTAAAATAACATTGCAATAATCTTTCCGTTGCGTCAGATTCATATGTTTTGTAACAGTCTCATCACAGACACATTCGATATCTATATTTGCCATTTTTTGCACCCACAGCATTGGGATACAAAACCAATAAACATCCCTTATAATTTGAAGAAACCTTTTATACCATAAATCGTGTTTTTTCTGATGTGTCAATTCATGTAAAAAAATCAAATACCATTCTTCATAGGAGTAATTTTCCGTTTCCAGCATTTCTTGTGGAATCAATACTTTTGTATTTCGTACACCAAACAACATAGGAGAATAAAAATCTTGATTTTCACAGACCCATATTTCTGTTTTTTTTATTTTACAAACTTCGCTTGCTTTTTTTAGAGCTTCTAATACGGAATTTTTTTGCATCTTTTTACATTCTGCAAATATTCTTTTTTTCCATATTCTATATTGTATTGCGTGAAACAAAAGACATAAAATCATCCCTGCAATCCATATATACAGCAAAAATTTTTCGCCTGACATCCACCTTCGAATTGAAACGTTTCCCATTTTCGTCATGATCGCGGTCTTTTGATTTTGTTCCCCGATATAATATGCCGGCATCCGAAAAAACGAAATCTAAATCGAAAGCGCGTCGTTTTATGATTTCTATGCCGGCATAGAAATCATAAAAGGATGTTGCCGAAATTTCTCTGTCACACTCCAAAATGGAAAGCACATTTTAAGTGTCAGAAGTATCCAGACTATCTTTCTCCAGTAATGACCGAGCCTTTTCCCCATTATTTTTTGTACAACATATGCCATAAATGCGACTATGCCTATTGAAAGATTCCACTTTATGATAAATGCCATCTGTAACTATATCCTCTACACCACTTTTTCTATTTTTGTCTGTCAATAAATTCCTGCAATTGCTTAACCTCTTTTGAGCTAAGTTTTTCTCCATCATACAGTGCCGATGCGAATTTTGCTAATGACCCTTGAAACATTTTATCTAACATGTTTTTTCCAACCGTGCCTATATAATTTTCTTTTTCTACTAATGGTACATAAAGATTTGATTTCCCGTTCCTCACTTTTTGAATAAATCCTTTTTTTTCCAAACGAGTAAGCAATGTTAAAATGGTACTCGGTGCAACATTTTTCTCTACATTCAACTTTTCTTCAACTTGAAATCGACTGACAGGTTCCTCATATTCCCATATAATCATCATAATTTCCTGTTCTGATTCTGGTAATTTTTTCATTTCTACTCTCCGCTTTTCTCTACTTTGATCAGATTATAGCATATTTTCCAGAAAATTGTTGCACTTTTTGGGACTGTTTTCCGCCTTCCGAAGCTAGTACATCGTTTTCGAAATAACTATACCACTCACTTGTCTGCAAATCTGATTGCACAGGCATAAAAGCCTCGGCGTAGCCCGCTACGCCTACATTTTTATACCTGCACACTCGAATCTGCATCCTGCGTGATTGGTATAGTTATTTACAAAACGATGTACTAGATTCTAGCATGATTCTTGATTTTTTCTTCCGTTTCGCATAGCTTTGAATGCACTTCAAAAGCACCGGCCAAATGGTCGGTGCTTAAATAATGGTTTCATCAAAAATGGTTCATCCTATACCACACATAAATATGCAAAATATCCTGCATAGCATAAAAGCATAACGACACCACACGTTTTCCGTAATTCCCTGTTCTTGTACGTCCCAATCCATAAAACCAGACCTGCCAGAATTGCGATTCCTGTGTCTACAATAAATTTAGTTTCAAATGGCACAGGACAGATCAGTGCGGCTGTTCCAATTACAAATAAAATGTTAAAAATATTGCTTCCGACAATATTTCCGATTGCAATCCCTGCATTTCCTCTTTTTGCCGCTGTCACAGATGTTACCAGCTCTGGAAGAGATGTTCCGAGAGCAACAATCGTCAGTCCGATAAAACGCTCACTCATTCCAAAGTATCGTGCAATCTCGGTTGCCCCGCTGACGGCAAAATCACTTCCTTTTACAACCAGGACGCCGCCTGCCACCATCAAAAGAAGACATTTCCAGACAGGATAATTTTTCGCTTCCTCCTCTTCCGGATTTTCCCCTTTTTTTGACATTACAAATAAATATCCAAGATATACAAGAAACAGTACCCATAAGACTATGCCCTCGGCAAACGTTACTTTTCCTCCTGTCATTCCGCATATCATTAAAACTACCGTAACAAACATCATAAACGGTATTTCATAAAACAAGGTAGACCTTTGTATTGCCACATTTGTTATCAATGCCGTAAGTCCGAGAATAATAAAAATATTCAAGATATTACTTCCAACCACATTTCCTATCGTAATTCCTGCGTTCTGCTGCATCGCTGCAGTAATACTCACAGCAGCCTCCGGCATACTCGTTCCCATTGCAACAATGGTAAGTCCGATAATCAGCTGGGGAATTCCAAACTTTCTTGCTATGCTTGCAGACCCTTCCACAAACCAGTCTGCTCCTTTTACCAGAAAAAGGAAACCCACTATCAAAATCCCTGCCTGTAACATCATACGTATCTTCCTCTCTTTCTTTTGCATTCTTTGCAGCAGGTGTTATAGGCATAAAAAAAGAGACTCCTACTGCATCTACAGTAAAAGTCTCGCTATTTAATCACTTTCCGAGTTATTGAATATCAATAGCTGTACTGACGAAGAAGTGAACACGGTTGGCTAGCTACTCCCTTTTATTTTTCCAGTTTATCAAATTTCTTTTTTTTCGTCAACGTTTTTTTGTTTCTCAGCTCCTGGAAATGTTTTACAGCCACTTTTGATTCTCACAACTCCTTTGTCCGGTTCTGGTTTTATTCCAGATTCATGCACAGACCCCAGTCCTGGTCATTGGCATACGGATCGGCAAAATCGGTTTTCTGGCCGTTGACGGAATACGGATACACGTACGCACAGGTCGCTGTTCCATCCTCAAAGAACATGGACAGCACGCCGCGCAGGGAATGCTCACCGCGAATATTATATTCTTCGTTTCCGGTCAGGCGAGCGTAGCGCTTGAAGGTTCGACCGTTTTCTGCACTCCAGTAGTGCGGGAAAGTATCTCCGAAGACTCTGCGTTTTCCGAACCAGTAGCCGTCCCAATGGCGGATTGCAGTTTCATGCAGATGGTAGTCCGGCTGCTGGCCGTCGAAGAGTTCGAGGACGGCGATCTGCTGCTCGGCTCCGCGCAGGTATTTTTCTTCCCCGGTCACTTCGTAAACCTGAAGAATGACTTCGGCCGCCGGCTGTACGATCGATTGTTCGTAATTTACTTCCGAAGCCGGATAAGCCGTTCCAATCTCAATCAGTTGATCAGCATGACGTCGGAACAGATCTCTTACTGTTTTCAGATCCTCCTGTTCTCCTGCTTTTTCCAGCTCTTGGCAGAGCATCACAATCGGCATTTCAATCGGATAAAAACGGAATCCATCCTGTTCATAAAATTTTTCTGTGATACGAACTGCTGTCTTCAGATTTTCTTTTTCTCCCCACAGCTTCCAGCATTCAAGAAAGAATGTCACTGCCCATGGGTAGTTGTAAAGCCGAAAATAGCTGTTGTCCTTTCCGGAACAGTTGCAAACAAGACCTGTTGCTACATTTACCAGCTCGCGAAGATAGAATGCATGGTACTCACGAAGGCTTTGCTCCGCTTTTTCCCGGTCTTTTAAAAGATTCTGCTGCAGTGCCCGTGCAATCAGCACACCCATACCGGTACGCTCCCGTCCGGCATTGAAATCGTTTTCCGGCGTGCAGACGAGAATTTTTTCTTCGTTATCATACGGCAGATAGGCACCCTGCAGTTCTTTGATCTTTCCATGATACTGCTGGTGATCGACAATAAACGCACACCGTTTTGCAGCCAGTGTTTCCGGCCGCTCCTGTACGAGAAGACGGCAAATAGTTTTCACCTCATCGGCACAAATTGAAAGTACATACTCCCCTGTTTTTTCATTTTCAAACAGATATTCATAAACACCTTTTTCCGTCTTTTCCAGCGATACTCCGTTTACCGTCACTTTTTCCGCCGGAAATGTCGGTTCAATGGTTACCTTACTCGTCTCTCCCGGATAAATCACATACTGCTCCGCATCCACCAGAATCACCTGGGAAAATGCTCTTAATTTCTCCCGGAAATCTTCACGTCCCTGATGCGGAAATACTTTCCACTCCAGCGTCATCGTGTCTCCCGGTGCAAATTCCTGTGCGGACGGGTGCAGCCAGAAGCAGCCTCTGTCATTACTCTGCAGTTTCAGATCGCGCTCCACGCTGTAAGCAGAAAGACTGCCTTTTGTGAGCACCATTCCCAGATGCGGAGCCGCACCACCCATGCGGAGCGCCATGATATAACTGGTATTCTCCCCACAGAAAACATGTGCATGGCACCGATAGTCACGGCAGGTCACACTGTCCGTGTAGCGGTCCTGCAACGGAAATGAAACCCCAATACTTCCGGCATTTGTAAAATACGGAT
>OGZB01001869.1_pt1 | contig 11514 bp, 8 predicted proteins | sample 1576691 | NCBI WGS metagenome assembly OGZB01 (sample SAMEA3541479, study PRJEB24748) | human gut metagenome | biome: human gut; feature: human-associated habitat; material: faeces | place: China | collected 2012
CCGTAGGAATAGTCGTTGCCATCATCGTCGGGTGCGGCCCCAAATGGGGCAACGGAACGGCAACCGGTAAAACCGGATCGCAATCCACCGCCACCGCCCATACTGCGGCCACTGTTGATGTGCAGCTGCCCTCATACTACATGGACAATATGGTGTTCCAGCGCGATCAGCCAATCGTAGTCAAAGGCAACGTCAGCTCCACGGAAAGCAACCCCATCGACGTTTCGAAACTGTCAGCGACACTTACGCAAGGCAAAACCTCCGAGAGCGTCAAGGCAAAGGCAGCGAAAAACGGCAGTTTCACCTGCACGCTGAGCGCGCAAAAGGCAAGTCTCAATCCGTATTCGCTGCAAGTGCAGTACGCCGGCAAAACCGTGCTGAAACTGGCCAAAGTGTATGTGGGAGACGTCTTCGTAGCCGCTGGCCAGTCGAATATGGAACTCAACTATGTGCAGTATTACGAAAACGCTACTTACAATTTTGGCAATGGACTAATCACGACAGGCGATTTGCCGAAACCGCTCGTAGATGACAACGTGAAATTTGTCATCGCAAATCATGATGTTGAAGACACTGATTTTCCACTGTCCGCTGTTAATCAGAGCGCCGATGCATGGCTGACTGCAGATTCCACGAATTCACTGCACCTCAGCTATCTGGCTCAGCAATTCGCCATGCAGTTGCGCGCCAAGCACCCCAATGTGCCGATTGGCATCATCCAGACCGCGTGGGGTGGCACGCCTATTCGCCGGCATGTACAAGGCGGCGATATTTATGCGAACCATATCGCGCCGTTGAAGGGATTCCATGTGGCGGGCGTGCTGTGGTATCAAGGTTGCGATGACGCCAATAATTACGGAACTGCTTTGCAATACGAATCGCAAATGACCACGCTCATCAACCAGTACCGTAACGTGTTCGGACGCAAGGACCTGCCGTTCCTGTACGTACAGCTCGCGCGCTGGCCAAACTACCAGTACACGCAAAACGTGCGAGAAGCGCAACGGACTACGCTCGGCAACACCAACCTGCACGATTCGTCGAATATGGCGATGACGGTTTCCCTTGACACCGATAAAGGCACATCCGCGCTAATCCATCCGCTCGGCAAAGATATTCTCGGGGCGCGCATGGCCGCGCAATATCTCGCCATGGAAGACGGCACCACCGTACCCAACGGACCGCTTATCGAACATGCCCGGCACACTGCGAACGGCGCAATCGCCTTGTCTTTCCGGAACGGCACCGCAAGCAGGCTGAAAGCCATGCAGCCGAACTATTCGAAAACCGCGAGCGCAATCGCACCAAACTATAAGAGCGCTCCGAAAGCGACCCCGTTAAGCGGTATCAGCAATATCGCCGCTCCCACCACTACGGCATTGCAGGGGTTTGAGGTCGCCAATTATTCCGGTCAATGGCAGGCGGTCAATGCCACTATCAGGGGCAATCAGGTGTTGCTCACCGCAGCCGATGGTTCAATACTGAACGATCTCAACGCCATGAGCCAGGTACGTTACCTGTTCAGTGGCAATCCGAAGTGCGCGAGCATGCTGTACAACGACTTTAATCTGCCGGCTAGCCCATTCATCACTATTGTTGAGTGATCTTTGTTGGGGGCCGCCGCTAGATAAACCAATACGGGCGGGATAAGTACGGGCGGTCTGAGCCGTTGCTTGGCCTGCTTGGTCATGTTTTGAGCAGGCTGTTCCGGCTTCTGGTTTGGATTCTGGTTTCCCGCTTAAACTATGAAGACTGCTGCAGCATCGCAGAAACTAGACAAATGTCATTTTTCCACCGGTTTATTTAGGCACATTCCCCTCCTACTATGGCATACGGAACGAACGCGAGCGCACAATCACAGATCGAATGCAAACGTGCGCAGGAGAGGAACCACCATGAGGAATCGTATTGCAGCAGCCGCGGCGGCGGGAATACTGACCATCGGCATGGCCGCCTTGCCTTCCGCGGCTTCGGCCAGTGAAGTCGCACCGTCTACGGACGGATTGGCCGGCAGCACCGCCATCAGCGGGCAGATCGACCAGGATATGGCCGTGTGCACCGACAAAACGTGCGATGCCGTACAGCATGTGCGCAAAACCAACCAGCAGATCAAGTCGGACATCGATACCGCCAAGCAGCACGCCGAGCAGCTGCATCAGAACGCGCACGAGGACGCCGACGCGCTCCGCCAGTACGGCGAGCAGGCCTGGAAGAACTACCAGGAGGACCGCGAGGATATAAAGAATGCGATTGACGGCGCGGTCAAGCGCGGTCAGGAGCGTCACGACGCTCTGCATCAGGATATGCAGGACACGCAGGCCCACCTCAACCAGATGCATGCCGACATGAAAGAGACTCACGACGAGCTTAAAACCAAGCATGATGCGTTCGCGGCAAGCAGCCACCAGTGGCATCAGTCGTTCATCGCGGCGTTGAAGGACGCGAACTCCAAGACGGGTCAGCAGGGCGGCTCATCCGTTGCTACCGGCACGCATGGCATCACGGCTGGAACGAATGCCGGTACGACCGTTACTGGAGTCAACGGCACCACTGGCACTGTGCGCACGGCTGCCGACACTGGCGCGAATGGTGCTGCAACTGGATCCGTCACAGCTTCCGGCGATCAAACCGCCGCGTCCACCGGCGCGCTGACCAAGTCGGAATATGGACAGCTTGCACAAACCGGCATCGGCATTTCCCTTACCTGCGCAGCCATTCTGCTGCTTGCCGGCCTTGCCTACGCCATGAAGACGTTCGTGCAGTATAAGCGCGAAACCAGCGAAGACTGAGCCGGCTCGCTGCCGGACAGCGTTTGCTTCATCGACTCATGAAAAACGGTCTCGAATATATCGGGACCGTTTTTTCATGCGCGTTTTTCGTATGTGCTTTTCATCTGCTATACGCATTGTTGCGATTCAATTGGAATGACGTAGTACAGCGACGTACAATGCAGCGCGAAGCGCGCGTACCGTGCGTGAACCGCGTGTATGTCCAGTATTCCCACTGATTTGTTACGTTGGCCGTTCTGATCAGCCCACTGGTCAATTCGCATAATGGGGAGCACTGCTGGCGATTCGCGGCGACGGCGTATCGCCATTCCCCGCCGTCCGTCCGGCACTACCCGCGCTCCCCACATCGCCGGCCTTTTCAGCATTGCCGATGTTGGTTCTACGCAACGACCCCGCGGCCAACGAGCGGATGGATCGCCTGCGCTGCGCCTGTTCCGTCTGCGAAGCGGACTGAATTGCGGGAAAAGCGCCCGTTACGGGACGAATACGACCGGTTGCGGTCGGAATAAAGCTTGGTGGCAAAACCTGCGTTGTGATGGCGCTTATGGATGCCATCTGCGGCTGCTGCGTATTATCAGGACCATCCACAGCGTCTTTTTCTTTCACGGTTTGCGATTCTTCCGCACGATTCGCGTCATCATTCGCATCCTCGCCCGTTCGCAAGGCAGACCCAGCTTCGCTCTGCTTTTCTTGTTTTTCCTGCTTTTCCTGCGGAGCGGCCTGCACATCACTCTGCAATACGATTGGCGATGAATTCGAACGGCGTCGGGCAAGCGCCGCCAGAGAGTCACGAGTATCAGCATCGCGTTGGTCAGTCTGCTGGCTGCCGGCAGCCGTCTTGTCAACCATCGTCGTGCTTCTTTCTCTCAACGTCACGATTTCGAGCGTAACGTAGCGCAGCGCAAAAGTGCGCGTAAAACGACGATGTACGCAACTCCCCCACCGAATCGCAATCAAATATCGACATATGAGGGCAAACAATCCCATTATTGAGACCACAGACTGGCACCAATAAGCCGCAGCATGACAATCAGGGACTTTCCTGGATGCCGGCCCGTACACGCGAGACTTGCGATACGGGACGATTCAAAAAACCGAGGCCAACGAAAGAAGCATTCGGAGGGAATCTGGAAGGAACCGGAAAACGGAGTGGAAAAGAAGGAACCCCAGAAACCGAATGATTCCAACGGTTTCCAGGGCTCCAATCCGGGCGGAGAATACGAGATTCCCCAACAACTATCCTCAAACCCAGTAATAGCAAGGCTTTCAGCGATTACTGGTTTGATTGTAGCACTCTATTTGTCACTCTAAGCGCCCATCAGGGCCTCTGATTTACACTTTTACACATTTACTCTTTTTACTCTTCACGGTTTTGAAAAGAGTAACGAAACGTTGGAATTCCAACGTTCTTGCTTACACTTTTACACTTTATAGAGTTGTCTATAGTGTGCATTTTCTGTTCAAAAGCCTCAAACCTAATAATTCCAAAGGTTATGAGGTCCGTTACGCATGCTTTGCCCCGGCTTCCACGCCAGATCCGGCCAAATCAGATGCAACGAGATATGGATCATGGGTCATTTTTAGGCAACCCAAAAGCAGACCGGAGCGAAGCGTAGGGCTTTTGGGGCGGCAGCTTCTCACCCTTCTCCCCTACTCACAACAATAAAGCCGAACACAGGCAAGTAAGACAGTCAGTACGGGAGCGATGACGAAATCATCGATGGGAATCAAGGGCGCACCGCTACTCACAGATTAAGCAGCTGCGTAATTTTCTTCCCAAGAGAATTACGCAGCTCCTTATCTTATTTGACGCTAGGCTAGAATTTCAGCCGTCTAAAATTCTATAGCAAACCACGAAAATCTAGAGACCCCCATCTGAGTCCAGCACAACAAATCCTCAGATACCTATCTGAGGATGACAATCACGCATTAGACGATTCTTTGAAATAATATTTCAAAGCGTTATTCTACGGTTTTAGATAGTTGTTTATATCATCTTCTGTCCACTTGCAAAGATTAATTGCTTCAGATAGACCCTTAGCCTGAAAAATACGCCTCATCTTTTGTCCTGGATTTTCCCTATCGGCAAGAATCTTATACATCGGATCAAGGAGTAGTTCTTCCCCTCTGCCTCTATTTCGAAGCGACTGAGAACAAATCTCTAGTATTTGATAAATCACCGAAGAGTCGATACCAGCCATTCCATTGAGACATGCATTCAAATATAAGTCTTTTGATTGTTCGAACGCCTTGGAGAGAAGAGGATATAAGTCATTTGCCCCCTCAATTAGCCCTAGATACAAAGCCGAAGAGGCTCCATCAATCGCTGGCGGCAATTGACAGGAAGCTCTCATTTCTATAGTCCCAGTCAAGGGTCTAAGTCTAGCGCTGTTCCAGTTATAGTGGGAATGGAAGAGATACTCGTGAAATATTTCTTTTGAGTAACCTTGAGAGGCATTCGTCCATTTTTGAAAACTATCAAAATCGACTTTATACCGCTTCGCTTTAGAAAAGAAAAGATGCCGCCTACTAGATATGCTAGTGACTAGATCTTTCATGGTGGAAGCGAAAGGCGCTGGTCCATGTCGATTATTATCAGCGAGTATCTGCTGCAAGCGATACTCGCGATATGAAATAGCAGGAGCTACCTGAGAGTTGTAGATAGATGAATTTCCGCAAAGCGCCACAACAATAAAGCTTGCCGCATTGACTACATTAGAGACAGTCAGTAACTCATTCTGTTGAACGGATACATGAAGTTGATCTCCTGTCATGAGCTCAAACCAGTTCCACACCTCCGGAATCAGCGTATATAAAATGCGGTAGTGCGGTTTCTTTGTCAGAAGATTCCATGAGGGAACGGATCTTGGCTGTAAACCAATCCCTAAAATTGAGTATCCAATTTTATTTGCTTCCAAAAGAAGCCGTCTCATGGCTATTCGATGAACGCTTCTCAACTCCCACAGATCACTGCATGGTCGAGAAACAACTTCAATGGTCCCTTTGCCTACCTCCTTCAGAAACTGATAGTCAGTTGTCTTAATTCCTATATTGACGCCATCTTTACGAACTATGGAGTAGTCATCGTATTGATTGAACATTTTCTGCAGTAGAGGTTCAATATCAGCAGCGAAGCCACGGCTATCCACAACAGCATATTCCGCTTCTCTACCTACTGTTCTTAATCCTTCTTGCGTCTCAGGAAACATCTGAACAAAGTCAGACGCTATCCGCCGATCAAACATAAATCCCCCTGTGTTGATTGATATTAACATATTGAACTATTGGAATCGATTACGATTCGTAGGCAGCGTGGTACCGACTTTTCAGCTGTCGCAGCACCTCCGCCAGCTCGGTGTCATGGTGCAGCTGGACATACACGACCCCGGTGGCCGACGATGAATTCAGCGGCTCGGAGAAACAGGTGCCGACGGGCGCGAGATCGGCGGAGATGAAACCGTCGACCGATGAAAGCTCGTCGATCGTGCTGATGCCCACGAGTCTTCCGGTCTGGACGGGAAGATCGATATTGGCGACGATTCCCGGAATCGATTCCGATGCCTCGCAATCATATTCACGATTCAGCGATGCCGCGGTGAAGGCATCCCATATATCGACCCCATATTTCAACAGGATCGATTTGGGGATGCCGCCTCCGGCCGGACGGCAGGATATCTCCCCCACCGTGAAGCCGCTTCCGGTCCAGAAGGCCTCCATATGCGTAACACCGTCCTTGAGCCCAAGGGCTTTGATGACTTGGGGATAAATCGCGCTGATCGCGGTGCAACGTTCGTCCGTTGTGTCGACCATGATCGACCCTCCCCAAGTACCGGTGCATTCCAGCAGGGGAGAGAAATATCTCTGCAGGACGGAAAAGACGACCTGGCCATTGCGGATAATGGCGTCACAGTGGTATTCGCCCTTCATTGCTACGTATTCCTCGACAATAATCTGGTAGCGGTTGTTCCTGAACCATTCCGCCTCCGGTCCTCCAAGGAACGAAAGCGCCTCCTCGCGATTGCCGATCGTGTAGGTATGCATCGATCCTGAACCAATGACAGGCTTGACAACCACAGGCCATCCGATGTCGTCACCGCATTCGACAAGACGCCCGATATCCGAAATGGTCAGCGACCGAGCGACCGCTATCCCCGCCGAGCGCAGTCTGCTCTTCATGACGCTTTTGTTCGAGAATCCCCAAGCCACGTCGAATCCGGTTCCGGGAAGATTGAAGTAACTTCGCAGATAGCCTCCGACGGGGAGGCTTCTTTCGCTGGGAGACACCACCGCGGTGATGGGACTGGAGGAATCCAGCTTCCTCGCGACGTCCAGTACCTCCGTCACATCCGCTATGTCATGCACGTAATGCAGATTCGCATCGTGCGGATACAGCGGAGTGTACTTACGTTCCGTGATAACGTCCACGCGGTCTCCAGGCACGAATTTGACCAAGTGACAGTAGGCGTCGGTTTTACCTGAATTGAGCAGAATCACATGTTCACTCATTGTCATTCCTTTCATATGCAACGTTTTCCACCAAGCCGAGCATACGTTCCCGTTCCCGCTCGTTTCCGCCCCGGACGACCGCCCCGCCGACATAGTCGGCCGCATCCGTGGGATTGTTCGGCTGTCCCGAATCCCATAGGTCCAACAGCCATTCGTCCGAGTCCGATGGCTTGCGGAGCCGGTTCCCGCCCGTTCTGACCAGCCATCCGGTCTTCTTGCCGTCGTCCACACTGGGAACGACCGACGCGGGAAGCCCCAACTCCAATCTCACGAACTGTTCGGAGATGTCGAAGCCGTACGCGGATTGGATTGATTGTTTGATGAGTCCACCGCCGACCCTCGCCGCGACCTCCCCGCATCGCGCGTGCCCCGAGGCGTCGTCTATGAATTCGAAATGCAGCACGTGGACGCCGCCGTCTTCGGGCAGCCCCTTCGCGAAGCGTCCCACGAGATCGATGATTTCCAAGCGTTTCGGGGAGGCGTTGTCCAGCATCACGGATCCGTAGTTCTCCTCCTTAAACATGCATGGCTTATGAATGTAGCGGCTGACGGACGTGAACACCGGAATCCGGTCCTGGAGCAGCACATCCGCGTGATAGACATCTCCGGGCAGGTACTCCTCCACGAGGAGCATGTTCCCGTCGATCTCCTCACGGATACCGCGATCCTGAAGCAGCCGGTCCACGTCATCAATGGTCTCCACGATGTGAACCCCGAACGCGCCGGCTCCATTGCGCGGCTTCACCACGGACGACCCATGCTCTTCGACGAACGCTCCCAGGTCTTTCCCAGAACCGACTAGGGCGAAGTCGGTGCTGGGAAGCGACGCCGCGGAGAACAACGACTTCATGCTGTACTTGTCACGAAATCCCTCCGCGAGAGGGAGCTTCATGCCCGGTACCGCGTACTGCGACCGGACGGCCGCCACCCGTTCCACATCGTCTTCGGAATTGCAGATGATGCGGTCGCATCCCGAACAAGCGATGGACGACAAGGCCTTCCCGAACTCGTCGCTGTAGTATCGGTCCACCAGCACGAGATCGCAGAAGCCCTCATTCGCTTCAGCAGCCTTCGATCCCTTCTCGCTGACGAGGAACAGCCGGCAGCCCGGTATCAATTCCCTCACCCATTTGGCGTACTGCGAGCCGGACGACGGACGTTGGCATATGACTATCTTCAAGATTCCTCCCTTGCTGTTTGGATACGAGATCCGCAGAAGTCCCGCGGATCGAATCGCCGCTTTTGGCCGCTACTTCGAACGCGTGCGTACCGCCAGCCTTGCGATGGGTCCGTAGGACAGTCCCGTGAGCAGGAACACCACTGCCAGGACCAGCCATCCCGCCGACGAATCGGCATGGGCGACGCCGGTCAGGATCATCGGAGAGACCAGCGCCATGGTATCGGCCCCGGCATTCAGAACACCTTGGTATTCGCCGAGCAGATCATCGCCGGACATCTCGAAGCCGAAGGACCATGCCGACGCGGACTGCCACAGTTCGCCACAAAGATGCATCAACCCCGCCGCCACGAGCATGACGACGGACAACCACACCACCGCTTCCCTGGACAGCGCCAACAAAACACAGGCGGCACAGAGCGACAAGCCGCTTCGCAATCCGGCCCGTCCCGCACCGCGAATCGAATCCGTTCCCCTGGCGAACCTCACCTGAAGCAGGATGACGCCGACCGTGTTCACGAGAAGCAACGCGGATACCATGCCGTTCGGAATCGATTTGGCAGAGGCGATCCATATCGGCAGAGCGATGGTCAGGATCCCGTCATGAAGATAGAGGACGGCATTGGCCGCCGTCGCCAGCAGGAACGGCACATCCCTCACCGCGACGAGACCCATCCGGCCGTTCTTCCGGGAATGGGCGGACGCGAATATCCCGCATTGGATGCCGCGTAGCATCAGCGCGGCGGCGAAATACGTGAGGACGTTGAACAGTATCAGGGCCACGAACACCGGACGCGTGCCGATGGTGAGCGGTATCGCAGACAGGACCGAACCCATCGCGGTGCCGACGTTGGAGACCACGCGCAACATGGCCCTGTACGATACGCGGTTCTCCCCCTGCGAGATATGGGCGATGATGGGACCACGCGCTGCGGCGGCCCCTCGATCGGCCGTGGACACCACGGCCATGGTAATCCCCAGGCAGATGAAATTGTCCGTGACGACATAGACGATCAAGCCCAATCCCTGCACGGCCAGAAGCGTGCGGTACATGGTCATCGCATCAACCTTGTCGGAGGCTCTTCCGAACAGCACGCTGCCCGCCAGACCGGCCACCGCGGAAAGCGTGAGGAACATGCTGAACAACGTCAACGGCATGCCGAGGATCTGGGTGAAGTACAACGTGGACAACGCGAAGAAGATGCCGCGACCAATGGAATTAATAAGCGTCGCCCGGGCGTATCGGCCTTCGTCGGCCTTTCCCCTCAAAACCGTCCAAATAGCCATATCCAACGCTCCTTCACCATGACCATGGCAATCCCCCAAATCGACATCCGTATTTTACGACCTAGACTAACTGCCCCCCCCTACTAGTCATGTGGGATTATAGCACTTCTCGTAAAAGATATGTCACGCCTCGTCAGTCTTATCTCACAATCATCACTGGCACCATTCAATGGAGGGAACTCCAATCTGCGTATTGCATAGATCACGCACAAAAACTTGCGCAGTTCGGCGGAAGACATCACCTCATCCTCAGACATCGATCAAACCATGGCACTCTCCACGGAATACGCCGTAACCAGATGAACAGACGAGAAATCACACGCAACGAAAAGCAACCCGATAAAACAACGAAGAGCAAAAGCCGTATCATCCACAAAAGCAAGCCAAAGAAACAAGCAGGACAACACAGACAGATCCACAAACCGAAAACATGAAAAACGGAAAACTTTAGCCATGAAAAAGAAGACACGCGCGTCTTGCACCCTGCTCCGCGGCTGACGCCTGAAAACGGCGGAATACCGCCGTTTTATAGGGTCTGTTAATTCGCCGCCGAGGTTTCGACCCGATATCGGCGAATTAACGACCGATAATCGGCGGGTCAGGAACGGCCGATTTACTCTTTCAACGAGTCAATCATGGCCTTAAGCTGGTCAGCCTGGGACTGACCGTTCGCGGAATAGAACATGCCGGCCTTCATCATGACCATCGCGGCTTCAGCCTTATCAATCGACAATCCGGTGTCAAGGAAACATTGCCACAGCTCGTCCTTAAGAACGTCTCGCGCGTTGTCAATCTTCTTTTGCCATTGCTCGGACGAGCAGACACCATAGACGGACAGCAGACTCTTGAGTCGTTCCGGACCGAGGATGCGAGCGAGGTCAGCGGGCACCGGGTCCTCCGATTTTCGGCGTACAACCAGCCATGTGCCGCGTGAATCGTGGTGCTTCTTAGTCTCGACCAAGCCACGCCGTTCGAGCGTGTGTGCGGCCCTTCGCAGGCTGGACGCCACCGACGCGTCTCGGGATTGGGAATAGATGCGTACCCATTTACCCGGATGCGCGTCCACCAAGTTCAACACCTGACGACATCTCTTGCCCAATCCGCTGCTCATAACGCTCCTTAAGTGTATCATGATACTTTTTTGATATGTATCATAAAACTTTTGACTGAAATCGAATCATTTTCATGTGTCCCCTCGCACCTCGGCACAACGCTGTGCCGTACGGAAATGGCCGGTGCATGGTAATCACGCACCGGCCATCTTTAATCCTCATCGGCGGATACGGCGATGGCTCATCGCCGCAGTTCACCTGTTCGTTCCCGCAGGCGGTATCGGCCCCGTGTATCCGTTGTGCCTGAGCAGACGTTCCGCGTCGCCGGACCTGCCTTGCCGGTCGATGTCATCCATAAGTCCGGCCACGTATCCGTTGGATGGCGCGTTCTCGATGAGTTCCGGATCGCGTTCCAGGATGGTTTTGAGTTGGAACATGCACGCGAGACGGCTTGTTTTCCTGACTTGTTTGATTTCCCGTTGCGCGTTCAGGGTGCGATTCCTGATCCTGTCAGCTTTTTCGCGATAGTCGTTGGCCTGTTCCGCAAGCTGTCCCACAGCCAGGTCCGCTGACTTGTCCTTCCTGAATTCAATCGCGTCCTGTTTTCTCCGAGCGTACGCCTGGCGACATGAGCTGCTGCAGAACCGTGCGGTCGGCCCTCGCTTGGGTTTGCGTATCAGCTTGCCGCAGATGGGACACACGC
>OGZB01001884.1_pt1 | contig 11454 bp, 10 predicted proteins | sample 1576691 | NCBI WGS metagenome assembly OGZB01 (sample SAMEA3541479, study PRJEB24748) | human gut metagenome | biome: human gut; feature: human-associated habitat; material: faeces | place: China | collected 2012
GCCTTCTGTTCCACTTCTGCCATGCGTACAGCTTCATTCAGCATACGGGTAAAACTCTGCCCATAGAAGATATTATCTCCAAGCACCAAACAAACCGAATCACTCCCAATGAATTCCTCACCGATAATGAATGCTTGAGCCAAACCATCCGGAGAAGGTTGTTCCGCATACTCTAAACGTATTCCGTAATCAGAACCATCTCCCAGTAAACGTCGGAAAGCAGGAAGATCATCCGGAGTAGATATAATCAAGATTTCACGGATACCGGCAAGCATCAACACCGAAACCGGATAATAAATCATCGGTTTATCATAAATAGGTAATAACTGTTTTGATGTTACCATAGTCAGAGGGTACAGACGAGTACCGGAACCACCGGCTAAAACAATGCCTTTCATAATTTTATTCGCTTATAAATGTAATTCCATTGGATGCATTATGAATAAATTCAAATTCCAAGGTTCTTGCTAGACCTTCTTCTAAAGTATAAGGTGCACTAAAATCAGTATTCTGTACTTTTGTTGCATCAAATTGTGTCGTTGCACAGAACTTCTTTACTCTAACCGAACTAATAGTCAGTTTTCTACGAGTTATAAAAGCCAAAACATCAAAAAAATATCCACCTAACATGCCAAGCCATAGAGGATAATGTACAGAAGGAATATGTTTATTAAGTACTTTACTTACATGGTCGACCAATTCATTCATTGTGAAATCAGGTTTATCAATATAATTGTAAACTTCATAACCTGCTGTTTTCTTTTCAATAAGAAACTTTATAAAAGCAACAATATTACCAACATACGCCATTGACTTTTTATTATTGCCTTTACCTACCATTAAAAATCTACCACTTGAAATCTGTTTCAATAAATTATAAACATTCCCTCTATTTCGTTCACCGAAAATAACTGTAGGACGAATAACATTAATATTCCAGTCCGGATGTGTCTTATACCACTCTTGCAACACTTTCTCCGCCTCCCATTTACTCTTCCCATAATGATTAAAAGGATCAGCGGGATATGTTTCAGTTGGATTTTTTTTATTCAGTCCATAAACAGCAACTGAGCTGGTGAAAATAATACGCTTCACTCCATTATCTTCCATAGCCTCTAAAGTATTACGCATACCGCCAACATTAACATCATAGTAAAAAGAAGTCGGGGTAACATCATCCCGATGTTCAGCTGCAAGTAATATTACAACATCAGTACCCTTTAACAAGCTAATAAGAGTCTGTTTATCAAGTACATTTGCAATGGCAGTTATTTCTGAATGAAATCGACTTTGCTGTTTATCAATATTCTGGAGTTCACAATTATTTTGTTTAAGAAGATCAATAAGACGAGTACCCACAAAGCCAGAGGCACCAATTAATGTTATTTTCATGTAAATTATTATTTAGAAGACAAATCTTTTAATACCTGTTCATTTATTCGTTTTCTTTTTCCATCAAAAAACCAGCCCCATTTATTAAAATATTTAACAATATTAACTATATGAATACAAAGCATTTTTTTGCTAACATATGATTCTGCTGCATGTGCATGAACTATCGTAGTATCAGGATAAAATATTGTTTTATATTTTTCATGCATACGTCTCGTTATATCAATATCTTCAGGATACATAAAAAAACGTTCATCAAATAATCCCACAGACCTTAAAGAAGAGACTCTAAAAAACATAAAACATCCTGAAAGATAAGGTACATTCATAATCTGATTATATCCAGTGAATTCTAATCTAAATCTAGATAATCGTTTTCGATACAATTTTGACGAAAAAAAACGTTTAAAAATTAAATCCATAGGAGTAGGAATAAGTTTACACAAATATTGAATATCCCCATTAGGATAAATTACCTTAGGCATAATTTGCCCTACATCAAGATGTTGGTTCATAAACTCATAAAGTATATCAATAGTCTCAGAAGTAAAGATAATATCAGGATTTAATATTATATGATATTGAATGTCTTCTTCCATTACCCTTCGAATTGCAATATTATGCCCAGCCCCATATCCAATGTTCTGACCATTAAATATATAGATTACTCTATATTTATCATAATTTAGAACAAAAGACTCCAGTTCTCTAGTGGGAGAATTATCTATCAAATAAAGAGTAGAAATACAACTATTCAACACACAGTTCACAATTGCATTCAACTCATCTCTTTTAGTTTTATATAAGACTATTGAGGAAGTAATCATTAGAATTAAATTTATTTATTGAGAATAACCATATTATAAAAATCTATATGCTTTTCAGTCATTGATTTTATAGAAAATTTATTTTTAAAAAGTTTATGTGAGCATTCCGAAAAATAATTCTTCCTTTGAATAATTCTATCCACTGCAAAATTAAAGCTTTGTTGATTTCCAAATTCAAATAAAGAAATTTGCTCTGGAGTGAAGAACTCTCTATATATATCTAAATCTGAGCACACAACAGGAAGACCAATAGACATAGCTTCTAACATCGCCAATCCAAATCCCTCCGAATTTGATGTCATACAAAAGATATCAAAATATGGATAATAGTTATATGAATTGGTACGAAAGCCCAAAAAAACAACTCTATCTACTACATTAAGTGATTCAGCCTGAAAAACCAAAGTAGAATGCTCCTCTCCTTCTCCTATTAACACAACAGCAGCATTAGGATTTACAGACAAATAGTTAATCATCTGATAAAAGCCTTTTCTCTTTATCAAAGAACCACATCCCACCAATATTATTGAATATTTTGATCTCAGATTTAGTAGCAAATTTTCCGTATCAGCATCAATAGGAGAGATATTTATTTCAGGAATACCGTAAGGAATACATTCTACCTTTTCATTTGCATCTTCTCCCAATAACGCCCGATAATAGCCTTTCATAGGAAATGAAGATACAATTCTATTCTTTATTTTATATAAAGCTAATTTCCATATAAAACTATAAATAAATGTTTTTATCCTTCCATATAACTGCCCCAGATCTTCTTTCATAAAACAATGTAATCCAGTCACTACTGGAATTTTTATCCTAAAAAGATGCAGTGCAAGATATATATCAGGTTTAGCCATTGTAGAATGTACAATATCAAAGTCTGAAAAATCTGTAAATTTGAATAGAGTTATTTTCGTACATTTTACACTAAAGTCCAACTGCTCAACAGTATTTTTAAAATAAAACACTTCACATTCATGCCCAGCCTCCACAACTCCATTTATTAGATTATAAGTAAAAATCGTTGGACCCGTTTTATTTAAAGAAGGTAATATATAAGCTATTCTCATTTTTATCTATTAAAAAGATGGCGCATGCCAAGTAAAAACGATCTATAAAGTCCACCTAAAATTATAGATCTTTTGTAGCATCGAAGCATAAAGAGACGCCACGATGCTAAATGGCACACAGCCCAATCATTTTCTAAATATTTGTAATTCACAAGATTAGTTACATTTTCATCATATTTAGGAGATCCACCATCTCTCAAAAAAGTAAAATATTCCTCTAAAACAAATAAAGCTAGAGAATTTAGAACTAACTCATTATCACTAAAACGCTCATTTACAAATGAAACAACCCAATTTATAAACTTTATACGTGCTTTCGTCCTTGAATCACTCTTAAAATGGATCATGGACTCCTTATGTTGAATATAATTATACAAAGGTATATTTATAACAGCCAATATAATTTTCCTATTTTCAAACATTAATAGATTTGATATAAAATCTTCCCCAATTGTAATATCTTCAGGGGTATTTAAATTAGAGAAACATTCCCTTCTTATTAGCCTACCACATAAAGAAGAAATTAGTTTCTTAGATAATATACAACTAATCAACTCAACAGAATCGAAATAGACAGATGGTACATTATTAGTAATGATTGTAATAAGTTTACCATTATCATTATATAAATTCATATCACCGATAATATAATCTGATTTACTATTCTGTGCTTCAACGCATAAAAGTTCAAGTGCATTACATGAAATAGTATCATCACTATCCACAAAATATAAATATTTACCCCTGGCAACTTGTATACCAGTTTTACGTGCAGCTACTAATCCTCTATTTTCTTGCATTATCACCTTTAAACGCTGATCTTTCACACTATAATACTCCAATATTTGTTGAGACCGATCAGTACACCCATCATTTACTGCTATAATTTCAAAATTGGTAAATGTTTGATTTATGCAACTTTCCAAACACGAAGGCAAATATTTATCTGCTTGATAAACTGGTATAATTATTGAAATAAACGGAACTATCATCTAATTGTTATTTACAAGGTTACCATCATCCATTATATTATCATTTATCCAATTTTTATCATAGGAATGGAAGAGTATCTGAACAGAAGTCGAATATAGTAAACAAGACTCTTCACTTATAGATAATTCTCTTCTGACGCTCCACCAATTGAGTAAAGTGGCAAACATTGCACAGAAAGCAAATAACCTAAGAAAATTGACCATCTTACAGTTAGCAGAATCATAATAATATAAATAATGAACTTTCATTATAAGTAATGAAACCCCTAAAAATCGTTCATATACGACAGAGAATGGTGCAACTATCAGCGTAAATAATATAAAAGAATTAACATACAACAACTGTCTATTGGCTTTTTTATCATACGTTGCTATATATCCCCAATAATAAATATATGTCAAGAACGAAAACAGGAAAGTCATTATCTTATACTTCAGAGAATGATCATTTAAATATTCTTGACTCCAATACCCATCAAAATAATTCATTAGATGAAATAACAATTGATCTGAAATAGGAAGCTTATCTAGAATTGAAACCAATATATTACCACTAAGCATAAATGAAACTATAAACATCATTATAATGGTCATTTTATTGAATCTTAAAAAATTAAGTTTAGTAGCAAACAGCAAAGGAAGAAATACGACATAACTAAAGTGATTCAAACAAGCTAATGCTACAAATAAATACCCATTCTTACGAAACTCATAATTTATTAAATAGCTACCATAGACAAATAAAATCGTTGAAAAACTATATCGAAATAAATAAGTAGAAAACGAAAGGGGTATTAGAATTATTAATGCATATAAATATGACTTTTTATCATTAAAAGATGGATTATGCTTACATATACTAATCATAATACGAGAAAGGAAATAGTATCCCAAGAAATTAAAGAAAAAGCGACTTAAGTCAAATGGCAAGTTTAAACGTGCCAAAACATAGGATAAAAATGGAAGCACATAATCAAATTTAAACTGAATTATATCTATAAAATTATTCCAATTACAATCTTTATACATATAATAGTTATCAGTATATCGATATAAATCCCCTGTAGGAGGCCATAATATTCCTACAAGCCCCATAAATAAAGAAAACATAAAAAAAGCCCACTCTTTCTTACAAAGAACGGCTCTTAAAATCAACGGTAACGAATATAACGGCATCACAACAAAAATCGCAGCAGTGATCAAAGTATGTTTTTTTAATAATATTCTATTCATAAACTATATTGTAAATGCTCAATCTGAATATTATTTATTGAAATGGAAGCATTCCATTTCCTGCAATATAAAACTTTCGCCAATTCTATGATACAAAAAACAGAAATCTTTTAAGGAAATACAATACATACTCTCAAATAAATAGTAAAAATAGAGATTGTCAAATTTTACAAATCCACAGGAATCATATGCTACATAAACAAAATAAGCAATATCTAATTACACCAAATCAATAACTTAACAAATTGATAATTATACCTTATTATATATAATTTAGATATTCTACAAAAAAGTATTGTGTAATCAACTTTATCTAAAGTTATTTCTCACATAATAGTTGCTATATATTCAGTAAAATGAAATCAATTCATTTCACAATAATCCATAATGAAATACGATAATAAAAAAGTAGCTGAGCTACTTATTATTTTAATATGTTACAATCGAATACTTATTACTTGAATAAAACAACAGAAGTTTTCACTTTTCACTTCCAAAGCATTTATTCTTCACATAAACTATTAATGATATAATAACTTTATTACATAAAGCAAAATAAACTTTAATTGGATGGCACTTGTAATCCAAAGCTATTTTATATGTTTCCCAATAACCTTTTATATTAATATCACTAGCTCCTCCTGCACGCATATTTACAAGAGGCCTGGGTAAATAAATAAAGTCTACATTTTGAGAATAAGCACGAATCATAAAATCATAATCCGCAGCAATTCTATATTTAATGTTAAACATTCCAATTTGTAAGTAAACGGATCTAGGTACCCAAAATGTAGGATGAAAAAGTATAGTCCCATAATAGAAATGCTCTAATCTTATATCAGGAGTACATTTCTTTTTCCGACCTCTTTTATGAAAGAACATATCACTATGAATGATGGATTTTTTATCTGAAGCAAGATATACATCAAGAATGTTACATAAGGTATTATCCTCATACCAATCATCACTGTTGATAATTCCAATTAATTCCCCAGTAGCTTTTCCCAGCCCTTTATTCATAGCATCATAGATACCCATATCAGGCTCACTAACCCAATATGCAATACTATCTGAATATTTTTTTATAATATTAATTGTTCCATCTGTACTTCCGCCATCTATAATAATATATTCAAGATTTGAATAACATTGTGATAACACACTTAGTATAGTTTGTTCTATCGTAGAAGCGGCATTATAGGATACGGTAATAACACTTATCTTTATACTCATAATTCATTAACAGACACTTTAATTATTAAAATCCCCAAAAGCTTAAATTACAAACATTTTTCCCAATATAATAATAGATTACAGTTGCCATTATTAACTTCTAATCAAAAGATAAACACAACAATGAATCAAGAAAAGCAAATTTTCACTTAGCTTACAAATTTTCTTCCTAAGTTTTTCAGCCATTAATTCAGGAGTATTATATCGAATAAAAACAAACATTAGAAAGCATTCATATATTTATGATATTCGTCCGTATCCTAAAGTTTTAAAAAGCAAATATCTACAGACGCACTTAAAATAAGATTCTGTTTTATATTTTTGCCCTGTCGACCCAGAGACTCCGACATATTTTATAGGCAATAAGAAAAAGCTAAAACGCCTACCTTTAGCAATCCAATCTCGGATCGTAGAATATAAAACATGTTCAAAATAAATTCCCTTGAAGTCATTTATCTCTTTTTTTCTATCAAGAAAATCTTTAAAGAAACTTTGGTTAGCAATAAAAAAAACAGAATATGCAATTTGAGCTGGAGAATAAATTGAAGAATAAATATACTCCTCAGATTTTAAAGGGAGTGTTTGCATAATCAGATTTATGTTCCGAATAATAATTCGACCTGTAATCTTAATTATATAGCCAGATTCTCTTATAAATTTAGAGCATTGGATAGCCTTCTCTAAAATCAACGCTTCACCAAAACCTTTCCCTAACATACGGTCATAATCATTCCCCATAAAAGTTATCACTTCTAATCGGCCACTTCGAATAAATTCAATATAATTAGTGCTAATATCGAAACCTGAATTCTCACAAAATACAATTTTTAGCATAGTTTCGCTCAGATAAAAATCCAAAGCTAACATATATTGCCTCAGTCTCAGATCAGAATCATTAATCTCAGTAAATAACATTCCATTCGGATTAATACATGCTGTGAGAAGTATTATCGCATTATGCTTCCTCTTCTGTAAGTTCATCGATTTTGTTTAGAATTCGTAATTTCTTTTTGTAAAATTTTGCTTAGCCAATTATGCAAATATCCTTTCTGAATAAAATTCAAATTATCTACATAGCTGTTATATATATAATAAAATTTCCCAGAAGGTTGAAGAGTAGATATCCTAGGGTCCATATTATTATACTGATCTGAATTACAAATAATTTCATAATCTGTAAAACTTTGCTTCAATAAATTTTTAATGGATTCAAAAGATATTTCGTCTTTAATTATAATTGAAACCATTGGTTTTTTATTATCAAGAACAATCCAATCTTTTGGAATATACTTATTCAATAAATCATCATTATAAAAGTTAGTCCACTTTGAAGGTACTATTCTTATAGGGGCTAAGTTAGAATTTAACCATGTGGAGACCAAACTAAACGTACTATTAGCAAGAATATTTATTTTACAACATGACATTAACTGTATATCCCGATATGATTCTTCTTTCACATTCCAATCAACAAAAACCGCATTGTCAAATCGTAAATTATCCTTTACCCAAGAGATATCATCTGAGAAAACAAAATAAACAGGATTAGATACTAATTTAGAAACTCTATCTATTGCCTGATTATAATATATTTCATCACAAATATCTCCCAACATAAGACGCCAATATACATTATTTTGATAGTCACCTCGTCTCACATGAATACTAACAGAGTTACATTCCCGTATACGATTCAAGAGTTTAATATTTCGAATATTATTATCAGGCATAAAAGATAAACATCGCTTCATTTCTTCTCGTATATCTTCCCAAAACAGATAATCATTCCATTCTGGATAGTCCACAACGATTAAAGGCAACTTCAAAAATTTCAAAAAATCAAAGATAGAAGATCGCTTTAACAGTACTGAAAGATATCCGGTATATCTCTTATAAAAAGCAATATAAATATCTATAAACTTATTTGGAAGAGTTGAAGCACATGACAGAGGAAATATCTTATTAAGATCGTTTTTTCTTAAGTATAAAATTGCTTTTGATTTCCTACTTAAATAATACCATAACGCATATGTCATTATTTGATTCCCTAACCCACCACCAGTTGTAACAATATATCTACTCATTAACATTTAATTAGTTCTCAATATTTTACATGGATTACCTGCAGCAATAGAGTCAGAAGGAAGATCTCTGGTAACGACACTGTTACTTCCTATAACTACTCTATCTCCTATACGTACACCTTTCAAAATAATACAGGATGTACCAATTAGCACATCATTTCCAATAGTAATATCCTGCGAATTCGCATTCTTCTCATCAAGTTCATTATTTCGTCTATCAATATAATTAAGAGAATGACAATCACTATCAAGTATTACAGTACCAGCACCAACTGCAACATTATTACCTATACTAATCTTTTTGTGACACCATATACACACCGAGCTAATCCCAACATTATCCCCTATAGTTAAAACAGCATTAGTATTGACACAAATAGAACTCTGAATATTTTGACATAGCGGATTCCTATATGATGAACTAAAACAAGTAAAATTATCTCCTATTACTAAAGTTGATTTTTTATCTTTCATCAACATTAAATTACCACTAAAGCGTATATTCCTACCGACTACAGCACCAAGCAGAGACAAATTCCACTTATAATATAAAGTTGAAATTCTATCCTTTATCAAATGGACCTGAGTTAATAATACATTGTACAAATTCATTTATTCCAAATACCTTTTTGCTCTCCTGAAATAATTTTAGTTAATTGTATCCGACCTATAACAGCTTGGACAAGATATACAAGGGTCGGTATAACCAATAGCCCTTGTATACTATATAGTGAGCACATATAATACATAATAGGAAAAGAGAAAACAGAAAAAAAGAAATAAACAATTAATTGCAAACGTACTTTACCTATCCCATTTATTAAATACATGTATATTCCACCTAATATTTGGAATAACATAAATAAACCAACTGCTATATTCATAGATAATGGCACAACCACACTATTTCCAAGCCATACTTTGTAAAAAAAGTCAGCTATCAGTATCATCAAAACAGTTACAGGAATACACAAAAGCCATAACCTTTCAAGTTTATGCATAGCGGTTTTCATCCAACAATAATCTCTATTATAAAAAGCATCTGTAAATGCAGACCAAAATGGCGTTAAAACAATAATGAAAACCATAAATAATACATTAAAATATTTATATGCAATATTATATTGCGTTACGACATTAGGTCCCTCTAATCTTGAAATAATAATATTCATTAATTGAAAAATAATCAATGAAGATATTGTTATTATAAAGAATTGTCCTCCGAGTCCTATTATTTGCCGAACAAAAGAAAATCTCACATACTTAATATTAGGCGCATATCGCCTATATCTCCCATTATAAGCCCAAATAGAAAAAAAAATTAGTGTTACTACTGGAATACCAGAAAACACAAATGCCAGATATATTAAACTACCAGATGAGAATCTAGTCAAAACATATATTATAATAAATGCAATAAACTGTCCCGATATTTGAACAAAAGAAGAATAGACTGTTTTTTGATCTGCAACAAGCATAGTAGTGAAAGTAGAAGCTACCAAATTAATTCCCCAAAAGATAGACACCACCTCAAAAACACTGTTCAATTCCTTTTTATAAGATGGATCTACTTTTAATATTTCAGTCCAGTCTACATAAGGGATTACAGTAAATATAACAACTAGAAAAATAAAAAAAAGTATCAACAGAACCGCATAAGTAGTACTAACATATATACGCGCTAATTTATATTTACCAACCGCTTTTGCTTCTGCGAACTTGTTTCTAAAACCATTAGCAAGGCCAATATCAAAGAAGGAAAACCAAGCTATCAAAGAGCTTAGAGTAAGCCAAATTCCATATCGCATAGGATTAACATAATCTATAGTTAAAGGAACTATTTGCAATGATATTATTATACTAATTAATTTTAGAAAAAAGGACCCTATTATATTTTTTTTAGTTTCCAAAGAACGTGTATTGCCTTTAGAAAAAAAATGAATGATCCTTTCTTTTATTCTCATTCTCATCTGTTTTTATCTCTTACCCTGTCAAACCATAAATTCAGTCCCACCCACACAGCAATATCCGCCAAAAGCATCACCGTGTTGTCAACCACCGGAACCAACAGAATATTCACCGCACTAAATGCACAAGAAATCAGCAAGATCGTTATCATCGCCTTTCTTGGTGTGAAACCCATTGCCAGGAACTTATGATGAATATGGTTCTTGTCCGGTTCGAAAGGGCTCTTGCCACTGCGAACACGAACCATCACCACACGGATCACGTCGAATGCCGGGACAATCAGCGTACTGAAAGCAATCACGAAAGCACCTTCGGTATACGGGGTGACATCCGGATTGTACTGGCTGTATTTGATGGCAAGGAAAGAGAGCACATAGCCCAAAGTCAGGCTGCCCGTATCACCCATAAAAATCTTACGGGCACGTTCCGCACTGCCGAAGACGTTATAGTAAAAGAAAGGGACCAGCACACCGAACGTGGCAAAGGCGAGCATGCTGTACGTCCAAAGTTCTTTCTGCATGAACAGGAAGCCGAAGACAAGCAGGGCAACGCTGCTCAGACCGGAAGCAAGACCGTCGATACCGTCAATGATCTGTGCAAAAGCACCAAAGCTTGTGATAGAAACAACAGTAGCCTTAACTACCTGACCTGC
>OGZB01001886.1_pt1 | contig 11449 bp, 9 predicted proteins | sample 1576691 | NCBI WGS metagenome assembly OGZB01 (sample SAMEA3541479, study PRJEB24748) | human gut metagenome | biome: human gut; feature: human-associated habitat; material: faeces | place: China | collected 2012
CGGCCTCGAATCTCTGGACGCCTGCAACGAGATGCTCCTCGCTAAGGGCATCGACTGCGACAAGATCGTCCGCGGTGTGCAGCCCATCTGCTTTGATAACGCTGTCTGGGCTTACACCCTGGGCACCGCCATCGCTGTGAAGCGCGGCCTGACCGACGCAGCCGAGTGCGCTGCCGCCATCGGTGAGGGCCTGGAGGCTTTCACCATCCCCGGTTCTGTCGCTGAGCAGCGTCAGGTCGGTCTGGGCCACGGCAACCTGGGCGCTCGTCTGCTGAGCGAGGACACCACCTGCTTCGCTTTCCTGGCAGGCCACGAGTCCTTCGCCGCTGCTGAGGGTGCCATCGGCATCGCCCGCACCGCAAACAAGGTCCGCAAGACCCCCCTGCGCGTCATCCTGAACGGCCTGGGCAAGGACGCCGCTTACATCATCTCCCGCATCAACGGCTTCACCTATGTGCAGACCGAGTATGATATCCCCACCCAGACCCTGAAAGTGGTCAAGGAGATCCCGTTCTCCGATGGCGAGCGTGCCGCCGTTAAGTGCTACGGCGCCAACGACGTCATGGAAGGCGTTGCCATCATGAAGAAAGAGGACGTCCAGTGCTCCATCACCGGCAACTCCACCAACCCCGTCCGCTTCCAGCACCTGGTTGCAGGCACCTATAAGAAGTGGGCCATCGAGAACGGCAAGAAGTACTTCTCCGTCGCTTCCGGCGGCGGCACGGGCCGTACCCTGCACCCCGATAACGTCGCAGCCGGCCCCGCCAGCTACGGCCTGACCGACTCTCTGGGCCGCGTCCATGGCGATGCTCAGTTTGCTGGTTCCTCCTCCGTGCCTGCGCACGTTGAGATGATGGGTCTGATCGGCATGGGCAACAACCCCATGGTCGGTGCAACCGTTGCCTGCGCAGTTGCTGCTGCACAGGCCAACGCCTGATTTTTTCTCTTAGTTCGGCAAAGGGGGCTGCTTTCCGAATGAGCAGCCCCCTTTTTATGCTGATAGATGTTCGCATTAACAAACTGAGGGCATTGGCCCTCAAATCTGCTAAGGAATTGGAAAAACCATGAAGAAGAACCAGATAAAGAAGATCCTCCTCGCTGTGGCGATGGTGGTGGTGGTGGCGGCCGGTCTGCTGGTGTACAGCAGCGGCAAAACCACCAGCATGGGCACTGCCAAAGGCTTTGGCGGCGATGTGACCGTTACCCTGACCCTTGCCGACGGCAAGATCATCGGCTGCACCGCCGAGGGCAAGGACGAGACCGAGGGCGTGGGCTCCACGGCCATCGACCAGCTGCCCGGCGCCATCGCCGAGAGCGGCAGCATTGCGGTGGACGGCGTTGCAGGCGCAACCGTCACCTCCAACGCCATCAAGGAGGCTGCCGCTGCCGCCCTGACCGCGGCCGGCCTGAACCCCGACGACTACAAGACCGCTGTGGACAACACCGCCGAGCCCGCTGAGGACTCCACGGTGGACGCCGATGTGGTCATCGTGGGCGCGGGCGGTGCCGGCATGACTGCCGCCATTACCGCTGCCAACGAGGGCAAGAGCGTTGTCATTCTGGAGAGCCAGGCCATGGTGGGCGGCAACTCTATCCGCGCTACCGGCGGCATGAACGCCGGCAAGACCGTGTATCAGGATGAGAACGAGTTCGGCGAGTCCGCAGGCGTGGAAAAGACCCTGAAGACCGCTGCCGAAAAGTATGCTGACAATGAGACCATCACCGCTCTGGCTGCTACCGTGGCCGAGCAGTGGGCTGCTTATCAGGCCAACCCCACCGGCTACTTCGACTCTGTGGAGCTGATGGAGCTGGACACCATGATCGGCGGCAAGGGCATCAACGATCCCGCTCTGGTGGAGACTCTCTGCGAGAACAGTGCCGATGCCATCGACTGGCTGGATGAGAACGGCATCACCCTGCACAGCGTTTCCAGCTTTGGCGGCGCTTCTGTCAAGCGCATCCATCGCCCTGTGAACGCAGAGGGCAAGACCCTCTCTGTGGGCTCTTACATGATCCCCCTGCTGCAGGAGAACTGCGAAAAGGCCGGTGTTCAGATCCTGCTGAACACCACCGCCAACGAGATCCTGACCGATGCCAACGGCGCAGCCTGCGGCGTTAAGGCCACCGGCGCTTCCGGTGAGACCGTCACCGTCAACGCCAAAGCCGTGGTCCTGACTTCCGGCGGTTTCGGTGCCAACCTGGACATGGTCGTGAAGTACAAGCCTGAGCTCAAGGGCTTTATGACCACCAACGCTCCCGGCATCCTGGGCCAGGGCATTGAGATGGCAACGGCCATCGGTGCCGGTACTGTGGATATGGACCAGATCCAGATCCACCCCACTGTGGAGGCTAACACCGCTGCCCTGATCACCGAGGGCCTGCGCGGCGACGGCGCGATCCTGGTCAATGCCGACGGCAAACGCTTCGTCGACGAAGTGGGCACCCGTGACGTGGTTTCCGCTGCTGAGATCGCACAGCCGGGCAGCTACAGCTGGCTGGTGGTCGATCAGGCCATGGCCGATGCTTCCAGCGTCATCCAGGGCTACATCAAGAAAGGCTATACTGCGGAGGGCGCTACCTACGAGGAACTGGCCAAGGCCATTGGCGTGGACGAGGCGACCTTTGCCGAGACCATGAACAACTGGAACCAGTGCGTGGCCGATAAGGCCGACGCCGAATTTGGCCGTACCAGCTTTGCAAACCCGCTGGATACCGCTCCCTACTATGCCATCAAGGTCACTGCCGGTGTCCACCACACTATGGGCGGCCTGACCATCAACACCAACACGGAAGTGCTGGATACCAATGGCAACGTGATCCCCGGCCTGTTTGCAGCAGGTGAGATCACCGGCGGCGTCCACGGTGCAAACCGTCTGGGCGGCAACGCTGTGGCCGACTTTACCGTCTTTGGCCGCATTGCAGGCCAGGCTGCCAGCGATTACGCTGCATGAAACGCCTGACCCGGCTGCAGAAAAATCTGCTCTTTGCGGCAGTGCTCCTGCTGGCTGCAGTGGTGCTTTTCTGGGCACTGCGGGGCCGCAAACAGGGGGAAGCGCTGGTGGCGGTAGCCGATTTCGGCGACGGCGTCACCGAGACCATCCCGCTGGACAAAGATTACGATTATCTGTACGATGTGGGCGATTACGTTGTGCATTTACAGGTAAAAGACGGTGCCATCGCCTTTCAGGACAGCCAGTGCCCGGACCATGTCTGTGAGCAATTCGGTTGGCTGAGCCAGAAAGACGCCTGGGCCGCCTGCGTCCCCGCAGGGGTATACGTCCAGCTCTATGCGGCGGATGACGCTGCGGTGAAGTGAGCAGAAAACGCGGTAAGTAAATCGAAAAAGAGGCTGTTCCACTGGAAATTTTCCGTGGAGCGGCCTCTTTTTGCGTGCTGAAACGGTAAAAGGGCCCGTACCAATGCCGGTACGGGCCCTTTTGCAGGGGAGAAACAGAGGTTATTTTACATATTTGCCGCTGCAGATGTTTTTGCAGCAGGCGCTGACGGGGAACCAGCAGCAGTCGCGGCAGATATCCGCCAGCATCTCCGGGGTAGCCTTGGCATCCATGGCCCGAATGAGGTCCTGATAGACATAATCCTTTTCTTCCAGGCCAAAGTATTCCACGGTCTTGCGGTCGTATCGCTTTACCTTTTCCTGGGTGTCGCACAGGTCTTCGCCCAGCTTGTTGGGGCAGCAGGAGCAAAGCGTGTCGGTGGAGAACGTGAGGTGGATCCGCGTCCCGGGAACCTCCCGCAGTTGGTGGACCACGTCGTTCATGTGCTCCACAAAGGCGTCGTCGTAGCCGTGGCCGGAGTAGCCCTGGGTGCAGAGTAGATGGTGCGGGCGGAGTACGATCATGCCTTGAGCCCCGGAATCCGTTTCCGAATGTTCAAGCCGATGGCGCAGGCCAGCACAGCCTTGATGATGGCGGTGGGAATAAACGGCAGAACGCAGGCGGAAATAGCCACGGCCACGGTGCTGTGGGCCACGATGACGAACAGAATCACACCGACGATGTAGTTGACCACGGTGCCCACGACAACGGCCAGAGGGAACGCACCCTTAAAGGCATTGCGGTGCTCCACGCCCAGGCCGATGATATAGGCCATGAGGGGGAACGAGATGAGGAAACCGCCCGTGGGGCCGACGAATTTGTCAATACCGCCGGAGAAGCTGGCCAGCACGGGCACGCCCACGGCACCCAGGATCAGGTACACGAGGCTTGCCATGGCGGAGAGCTTGGAGCCCAGCACCACAGCGGCCAGGGTGATGGCGAATGTCTGCATGGTCATGGGGACGCCCAGGGGCATCGGGATGGAGATCTGGGCCATCACGGCGATGACGGCGGCGAACAATCCGGTGTAGCAGATCTCGCGGACCGAAAATTTCGAGCTTTGGGTGTTTTTGGCAGCTGCCTGACTCATAAAAAATCCTCCTCTATTTGCGGCCCGCTGTTTTGGACGGGCCGAGAACATCGCATAAAAACTGCGCTTTGCCCCGTATTAAACCAGAAATTCCCGGGTGCGTCAACTTTGAAATATGCAGCAGGTTTACAATTTGGAAAAATCCGCCTGTCAGGCCGGGTTTTGGGCAGGCGGCAGCGGTGCTCCGGGGGCAAAAACCGGGAGAAACTGCCGGAATATTTGTCAAATATGCGTGAAATGAAATTTGGACGCTTGTTTAATTTCCCGAAATGCGATACACTACCTTATAATAGACACTTCTGCGGGAGGGGGATCTTGCCCCCCGCACCGCACAGCGAGGAGGAAAAGCATGATCTGGAAAAAGAAGAACGCGGCCATGCAGGGGAACGGCCCCTCGGCAGCGGCTGCAAACGATAAGACCGCCGGGAAGCTTGCCGGGGCCAAAGCATTTGCCCGGAAGAACTGGAAATGGCTGCTCCCGGCGGCGGTGGTCGTCATTGCAGGAGGGGTGTTCCTGTTCAAGCCCGCCAGCGACAAGCAGGCCAATGTGGACACCAGCTATGTGGAAACGGCGCCTGAGGAGCGGGATGTCTCCAACTCCCTCAGTGGCACCGGCACCCTGAACCCGGCCAATACTTACACCGTGAAATCTCTGGTGGACGGCAAAGTGCTCACCGCTGATTTTGAAGAGGGCGACACCGTGGAAGAGGGCACGATCCTCTACACCATCGACAGCTCCGACGCTTCCACCAACCTGGAAAAAGCGGAGATCGCCCTCCAGCAGGCCCAGCGCAGCTACGATAAGACGGTAGACCGCCAGTACGTTCGTGCTGAGGTGGCGGGTACGGTCAGCAGCCTGAAAGTGGCCAAGGGCGATGAAGTGACCAGCGGCCAGGAAGTGGCCGTCATCCGGGATAACTCCAAGATGATGCTCAGCCTGCTCTTCCCGGCGGCAGACGCCGCCAACTTCTCGGTGGGGCAGAGCGCGCAGGTGGTGCTGGACGGCACCTTTGAGACGCTGGACGGCACCATTACCGCTGTGACTGGCACCGATGAACTGAGCACTGGCAACCTGCTCACCCGTACGGTGACCATCGCGGTGCGGAACGCGGGCGGCCTGACCACGGCCCAGGCAGCCACGGCCAGCATCAATGGCGTCAGCTCCATTGCCTCCGCCACCTTTGCCTATCAGGCAGAGCGTACCCTGACGGCTCCCTCTTCCGGCACCGTCTCCGCCATCAATGTGCAGGAGGGCAGCGCGGTGGAAAAGGACGCCATCCTCATTGAGCTGACGGGCGATGACCTGACCGAATCCATCCAGTCTGCTTCGGAGACCCTGCGCAGTGCCGAAATCTCGATGCAGAATATGCAGGACACGATGGCCAACTACACCATCACGGCCCCCATCAGCGGTACCGTGATCGAAAAAGACGTCAAGCAGGGCGACGCACTGACCTCCGGCACCAGCCTCTGTGTGCTGTATGACCTGAGCTACCTGGAAATGAGCATCAATGTGGACGAGCTGGAGATCGGCTCCCTTTCCGTGGGCCAGAAAGTGCAGATCACGGCGGATGCGGTGGCCGATAAGACCTATGTGGGCACCGTGACCCGTGTCTCGATGAAAGGCAACTCTTCCGGCGGCACCACAACTTACCCCGTGACCATCCGCATCGACTCCATCGACGGCCTCCGCCCGGGCATGAACGCCAACGCGGAGATCGTGGTGGCCGAGTCCACCAGCGCCCTCTGCGTGCCCAACGCGGCCATCGTCCGCGGCGGCTATGTGCTGGTGACCAAGGATTCGCCCAGCGCGGCCAATGCGGACCCGGAGATGGAAGCTCCGGACGGCTATGTCTATGTGGACGTGAAGACGGGCGTCAGCGACGACGATTACACCGAGATCCTCGACGGCATCACGGCGGAAGACACGGTTGCTTACGATCCCAACTCGGTGAGTGACAGCTATTATGATGACGGAAGTGGTTTCTATGATGACGGAAGCAGTTCCTTTTGATGAGGAGGGCTGAACATGAGCGCTCTGATCGAATTTGATGAAGTGTGCAAATACTACCAGATGGGCGACACGACCGTCAAGGCGGCTGACCATATCTCCATGAAGATCGAAAAAGGGGAGTTTGTAGCCATTGTCGGCCAGTCCGGCTCGGGCAAGTCCACCTGTATGAATATCATCGGCTGCCTGGATGTGCCCACCCAGGGCACCTACCGGCTCAATGGCCGGGACGTGGGCAAGATGAACCGGAACGAGTTGGCCGCCATCCGCAACGAGATGCTGGGCTTTATCTTCCAGCAGTACAACCTGCTGCCCAAGCTCAACCTGATGGAAAACGTGGAGGTGCCGTTGGTGTACGCGGGCGTCTCCCGCGCGGAGCGGCACAAGCGCGCCAAAGAGGTGCTGGAAAAGGTGGGCCTGGGCGATAAGCTCAAAAACAAGCCCAACCAGCTTTCCGGCGGCCAGCAGCAGCGCGTGTCCATCGCCCGGGCTCTGGTGCGCAACCCGCCCCTCATCCTGGCGGACGAGCCCACCGGCGCTCTGGACAGCCACACCGGCCGCGAGGTGCTGGGAATGCTGCAGGAGCTCCACAATGAGGGCCACACCGTGGTCCTCATCACCCACGACAATTCCATTGCCGTGCAGGCGGAACGCATCATCCGGTTGGAAGATGGGCGTGTCGTCTACGACGGCGACTCCCACTCCCCGGAGGCGGTCGTTCAGCCCACCCTGCTGCCGGAGCAGGAATCCCAGACCGAGGAGGCACAGGCATGATCATTGAAACTTTCCGGCAGGCCATCCAGAACGTCTGGAGCAACAAGCTCCGCACGTTCCTGACCATGCTGGGCATCATCATCGGTGTCATGGCGGTCATCGTCATCGTGGGCCTGGGCAACGGCATGACCAAGAGTATGCGGGACAGCTTTTCGGCCATGGGCACCAACACCCTGTCTGTCAGCATCTGGGGCTACGGCTCCCGCACCGCCTCGGTGGATGACGTGTATAACATCGTGAAGAAAAACCCCGACCTGTTGGAGTCCATCTCCCCGCAGATCGATTTCAGCAGCAACACGCCCAAGGTGGGCACCACCACCTACCGTTACACCAACCTGTACGGCGTGGACGAAGACTATACCGAGATGAAAAACTACACCCTGGCCAAGGGCCGCAACCTGCAGTACATGGACATGAAAGACGACAAGCAGGTCTGCGTCATCGGCGATTACATCAACCGCACCGCCTTTGGCGGCAACGGTGTGGGCAAGACCATCAAGCTGGGCCCCTACAAATTCCGCATCGTGGGCGTGCTGAACGCCAAGATCAGCGACCCCACCATGCAGCAGGGCAATGACGATGACTGCATCTACCTGCCCTATACCACTGCCATGCGTCTGTCGCAGAAAAGCACCGCGGATTCGTACATCTGCGTCATGGTGGACGAGAATCAGGCCAACGAGGCCAAGGCTGCCATGGAAAACGGACTGTATAATCTCTTCAAAAGTGACGATGCGTATTACGTCTACTCGGCCAGTGAGTGGCTGGAAGAGATGAACAAGATGATCAACATGGTCATCGTTATCCTCACGGGCATTGCCAGCATCTCGCTGCTGGTGGGTGGCATCGGCATCATGAACATCATGCTGGTGTCGGTCACGGAGCGGACGAAAGAGATCGGCATCCGCAAGGCCATGGGCGCCAAGGAGCGGGTCATCCTGGCCCAGTTCGTCACCGAGGCCGCTACCACTTCCGCTCTGGGCGGCGCTCTGGGCATCGTGCTGGGGTACATCGTCAGCATGGCTGCCAACCGGGTGCTGCCCATGTTCACCGACGGCATGGATATCACGGTGAGCCCCTCGTTCGACTCTATCGTGGTGGCGTTCGGCATTTCGGCGGGCATTGGCGTGCTGTTCGGCTACCTGCCGGCCAAGCGTGCCGCCAAGCTCAACCCCATCGACGCCCTGCGGTATGATTAAAAGGAGAAGATAAGCCATGAAAAAACGAATCCTTGCATTGCTGCTGGCGGTGTGCATTGCAGCCTCCATGCTGGTGCTCCCGGCTTCGGCGGCTGCCACCAACAACACCGCGGTCCAGATGGCCATTACCCTGGGGGCCATGGATACCGACCAGACCGGGGCCCTGAACGCCGTGGTCACCCGTGGTGCCTTTGCCCGGATGCTTACCTCGTTCTCCACATTCCGGGAGAGCGTGGGTGCACAGGGCACGGTGGGCACCCTCTATACCGACGTGCCCGGCACTTCGCCCTGGGCCCCCTACATCCGCATTGCGGTGCAGCAGGGCTGGCTGAACGGCTACACGGACGGCAGCTACCGCCCGGACAACGCTGTCACGCTGGAGGAGGCCTGCACGGCGGTCCTCAAGCTGATGGGCTATAAGATGACCGAGCTGAACGGCGCGTTCCCCAACGCGCAGCTCAACAAGGCCAGCGAGATCGGCCTGCGCACCGGACTGGACCGCAAGCAGGGCGAGGCCATGAACTATGAGGACGCCGCGGTCCTGCTCTACAACGCCCTCACGGCCAACACGGCTTCGGGCGGCGCTTACGGCACCACTCTGGGCTTTACCGTTTCCAACGGCCAGGTGGATGCCTCCACCGTCCTGCTCAGCAGTCTGCAGGGCCCCTTTATCTACGGCGAGGGGGCACAGGTACCCTTTACCCCGGTAGCCGTCTACCGCAACGATAAAGTTTCCCCTTCGGGCGAGCTGAACCAGTACGACGTGTACTATTACAGCGAGAGCCTGCGCACGGTCTGGGTCTACACCCGCCGCGCGGCCGGCCGCATCACGGCAGTGTCTCCCTCGGCCAGCGCGCCTACCTCGGTCACCGTGGCGGGCAGTACCTACACGCTGGGCAGCACGGCGGTGGCCTCGCAGGTGTCCTCCCTCAACGGCGGCGGTGTGGGCCAGGTGGTCACCCTGCTGCTGGGCATGAACAATGAGGTGGCCGGCATCGTCACCGGTGAAGAGGCCGACAGCGTCTTCTATGGCGTTGTCCAGTCCGCCTCCCGCAACCTGATTGAAGAGGACAACGGGGCCGATGTGCTCCAGAAAGTCTCGGTCATGTGCACGGACGGTATCGTCCGGAGCGTCAATGTGGACAAAAGCCTCAATTTTCCCACCGGTTGGCTGGTAGAAATCAGCGTGGACGATGCCAACGGAGAGAACGTGAAAAAAATCAGCAGCCGGTCCGTCAGCGGCACCGTGAACGCGGACGCCACCGCTCTGGGCGACGCTGCCCTGGCCGACGATGTGGAAATTATGGATACAACGTCAGGAGGTGCGGCTGGGGCGATTCGTCCCAGCCGCCTATCGGGGGTAACGCTCTCGGGCTCTGACGTCCGCTACTACACCACCAATGAAAACGGCCAGATCGACCGCCTCATCCTCAACGATGTCACGGGCGATCTGTGGAACTACGGCGTGCTGGACGATGTGAAGAATCTGGCCGCCAACTACAGCAGCATCGAAACGCTGGTGACCACCGATTCTTCGGGCAACACGACCACCAAGACCACCGTGGATGAGGTGAAAAATCTGCTGGTGCCCACCACGAGCGAGATTTTGTGGGGCGTCATCAGCGGCGATATCCTCAGCACGGCATGGAATCGCCTGACGGGCAACACCGCAGGCCTGCTGGGCATTGGCTTCCGGCAGATCGGTGCCATTACCGGGGCTCCGCTGAGCAACATCTTCAACTTCATCGGCGGCGGTGCCAACTACATCTGCTACATCAATGGCCAGCAGGCCAGCCTGACCACCTCCATCAAGTACCCGGTGCTGGCGGGCGGTATTGCCGTCAGCCGGGAGGTGACGGGCTCGGTCAAATCCATGGTGCAGCTCATGCCCATGAAGATCGATAAGGTGGGCGCTGCCTCCGTCCTCTCGGGCGATAAGCGCTATGAGATGGCCGACGACACGCAGGTCTACCTGTGGTACAAGGGCCAGTATTACGCCACCAAGCTGGCATACGTCAACTCGGATGATTACTACCTGACCGGCTGGTACGATAACTTTGGCTGCACGGCGGGCAAGAAAGTCCGCGTCATCATCGCAGTCAAGAAAGACTGATGCCGGGGGATTACGCGGCCCCGTGCTGGCTGCTGCGGCAGGCCCGGCAGCTGCTGTATCCCCGCCGCTGCCCTTTCTGCCGCCGGGTGCTGGGCTTTGTGCCAACCTGCCCGGAATGCGCGGAACGGCTGGAACCGCTCCGCCGGATGCCCATGCGGCTCAAGGAAAGTGAGCACTATCTGGGGACCCTGAGCGGGGCCGCGGCACCCTACCGCTACACGGGCTGTGTCCGCAGTGCGGTGCTGCGGGCCAAGTACCAGGGCGAGCCGTGGACGGCCGTGGAGCTGGGCGTCGAGATGGCCCGGCTGCTCTTTGGCAGCGAGATCCTCATGCGCGGCGCGGAGCCCACACCCCAGCGGGTGGAGGGCCTGAGCCTTGGCTATGACGCCATCGTCCCGGTGCCGGCCTCCAGCAAAAAACGCGGCTATAATGTGCCGGAGCGGATGGCCCGGCCGCTGGCAAAGGCGGTGGGCGTCCCGCTGGCCGCCAACGCCCTTGGTCGTGCCCGCACTGGCCGCCATCAGGCCGGGCTCTCGCTGGACGAGCGCCTGGTCAACGTGGCAGGCGCGTTCCGGGTGCTGGAACCGGACAACGTGGACGGGAAGCGGGTGCTGCTGGTGGATGATGTCATCACCACCGGAGCCACGGCAGCCGCCTGTGCGCAGGCTTTGCTGGATGCCGGGGCCCAAAGCGTGTTCGCCGTGGCGCTGGCTACCGTGGAATTTGACGCACTACCGTCCCGCAGCCAGCCCATTGCGGAAACGGCGGAGGAAGACGAAAAAGAAATCGAAAAAACTTGAAAAAAGCGCTTGACAAAACACCCTGCATCGGGTATACTAATTGAGCTGTGAGCGATAAGCCACATGCAATATCCGGGTGTAGCGCAGTTTTGGTAGCGCGCTTGAATGGGGTTCAAGAGGCCGTGAG
>OGZB01001903.1_pt1 | contig 11357 bp, 9 predicted proteins | sample 1576691 | NCBI WGS metagenome assembly OGZB01 (sample SAMEA3541479, study PRJEB24748) | human gut metagenome | biome: human gut; feature: human-associated habitat; material: faeces | place: China | collected 2012
TATTGCTCTTTCCAACGACTTTCCTCATATCCCCTCAATGTTCGCCAACACCAAAACGTTCAACGCCCTGCCTCAACACGAGAAACCAAGGGAAAAAACCATCAGGGGATTCAATAAAAAGGGGAAGAGTTTAGAGGGAGGGGGGAGGGAACCTTTAAAAAGGTTCCCTTCCCCCCTCCCCCGCTTCTCTCTTCGTTACGCCCCGCGTGCGGCAAGCTCACGCTTAAGGGCGCGGGCGAGCTGATCAGGGCAGGACGTGGGCTTGCTGCCGCACTGGATCCCTTCAAGCCGGGAAATGACGGCTTCGGCGGGAAGCCCTTCAGCAAGGCGGGCGACGGCTTCAAGGTTGCCGGGGCAACCGCCCGCGAAACGGATGCCGGTCACGCGGCCGTCATCGGTGATATCATACTGGAGCGCGCTGGAACACACGCCCATAAGTGGAGCAATAGCCATGAAAACAAATCCTTATACAATCAAAATGTGACCAGAAAACGCGGAACCGCGGGTCCCGCAATCCCGATATCCCGAACCGGGAAACCCCGCAACAAAAGACCATCCCGCAAAACGCCGGGACAAGGGCCTTAGCTGCGGAAAAGATCGGAGAGCGTGTTAATCGTCATCGCGGTCATCGTCGCGGCGATCATCCTGGGAACGGGAGTTCCTTGGCATACGCGACGGATTGGAATCCCGGCCGATTTCCCCGCCATTCCAGCGGAAGCCGTATTGCCGCGGCTGCACGATGCGCCCAAACGAATGCCCGACACTGTCCACGGACTTGACCAGGTCGTCAAGGTTCTCCAGCGCTTCCGAAGCATCTTCCAGCGGTTCTGCGGCATGAGCCGGATACGCGTACAGAACGCCGAGGACGGCCAGAGCGGGAAGCCATTTTACAAACACGGTAAACTCCTTGTTCGGTTGCACGGCACAGAGAGCGCCGGTCAGCAACATACTCCAAAACGGGCCGGGGGAAAACAGGGCGGAAAAGAAAGCTGCTTTATCAACAAGAACACTATGATAGCGTCGAAAGGAAAGGGTACGTGCGGGAACTTTGCGGCATGAGGCGGGACATGCCGGGGCGAAGGCGGGCAAGCCGCTTCTGTGAAAGCAGTCGGCGCAATGGGCAAATGCGGATATTGCGCCCAAGAACGCAACATTGCGTAACAGCCCAAAATTGGTGCTGGAACACGGAAAACCCACCCAATAGCACCCTTGACCCAAAATCGATTTTGCGGGAACACGGAATGGGCGTTTTTACGCATGACATGATACGAGGTGCGATATGGCTCATCATTATTCCAATTCCCTTTATGACCGCCTTGCGGATCGGCTGAACCAGTTCCCGCAGGGCGCGCCGCTTTCCGACAGCCTCTTTGCCATTCTGAAAATCCTCTTTTCCGAAAAAGAAGCCGGGCTGGTGGCGCAGCTGCCCATCAAACCCTTCACCGTAGACCGCGCCGCCGCAATCTGGAAGCTCGACAAGGCCACCGCCCAGAATATGTTGGAAGACCTCGCGGGACGGGCCATGCTGCTCGACATGGAGCAAAACGGCCAGCAGATGTTCTGCTTGCCCCCGCCAATGGCCGGGTTCTTTGAATTTTCCATGATGCGCGTGCGCGGCGATGTCAACCAGAAAGCGCTGGCGGAACTGTATTACCAGTATCTCAACGTCGAAGAGGATTTCGTCAAGGCGCTGTTCGTCGAGAACGGGACGCCGCTTGGCCGCATCTTCGTACAGGAAGCCGCGCTCCCGCAGGACGGCAAGCTCGAGGTCCTCGATTACGAGCGCGCTTCACACATCATCAAGACGGCCTCGCACATCGGCGTCAGCATGTGCTACTGCCGCCATAAAATGCAGCATCTCGGGCGGGCGTGTGATGCCCCAATGGACATCTGCATGACCTTCAACACCTCGGCCCGCTCGCTCATCAAATACGGCCACGCCCGGCAGGTGGACGCCGCCGAGTGCCTTGATCTGCTCGCCGTGGCGCAGGGGCACAACCTCGTCCAGTTTGGCGAAAACGCCCGTGAAGGCGTGAACTTCATCTGCAACTGCTGCGGGTGCTGTTGCGAGGCACTGCTGGCGATCAAGCGGTTCGCCATCGCCCGGACCATCCATTCCAACTTCATCGCCCGCGCCGGGAACGATTGCCGGGGGTGCGGCAAGTGTGAAAAGGTCTGTCCGGTCAATGCGATCCACATGGAAGACGGTCCGGCCGGCAAGCGCTTCGCTTTCGTCGATCCCGAGCGCTGCATCGGGTGCGGCGTGTGCGTGCGTTCCTGTGCCTTCGGCCAGCTTACGCTCGAAGCCCGGCCCGAACGCGCCATCACCCCCCTCAATACCGTGAACCGCGTGGTCGCCATGGCCGCCGAACGGGGCATGATCAAGGAACTTCTCGAAGACAACGACGCGATGGGCAATCATCGGATCATGGCGGCGGTCATCGGGGCGATCATGAAGCTTCCCGGCGCGCCGAGGGCGCTCGCCGTGGCGCAGCTCAAATCCCGCTATCTGGAAAACCTCATCGGCAAAATGGGATGACGGAAGCGAAAGCCCCAAAAGGCCAGCGGGCGATGCTTTGCGAACCATCGCCCGCTGGCCTTTTCTTTTTCCTAGTTGCACGCGGCATCGGGAGTACCGCGCAAGCCTTGGACGCGGGATGGCCCCGCTCCCCCGCACGGCGCGGCTTTTCCGGCAACCCCGATACACTTTGTTACATTCCGCTGCATTCGGCACATCCTCATGAAACATTCCACGGGTAGTTTCGCTTCCACAGGGCAACGAGCCCTAAAGGAGCAACTACCATGTTGAAGCATACATCTTTGATCGTCGCCGGGGCTCTCGTCCTCGGAATGGGGATTTCCACCGCCTCTTTCGCTGAAATGCCTTCTCTGGACAGCCAGTCCTACACGTGGCCCGGTTCCACCATCAACACCAGCAGCGATACCGACAAGATCGCGCCCGATCCGAAGACCGGCAAGCGGCCCGGCATCCTTGACTGGGAGGGCATGGGTGCCGATGTGTCGAGGCATCCCGACAAGCCCGGCCATGATCCCAAGAACTGCGGCATCTGCCAGTAGCCCTTTCCGGGGGAAAATGCCGTCCTCCGGGAAAGTTCCCCGCGTCCCCCCGGTCGTAACGGGCCATCCTCAAGGGGGGGCGCTGAGGAACCCCCTCACCTCCGGACGGGCCGAAGACAAGGCATCTCCGGTTCCGTCCAAAAAGGAATCTTTCTTTTTGCCTGCAAATGGAGCATGATCGGATTGCCCCGGACAGGGCCATCCGGCGACACGGCCACCGTTGGCGGATCGGAAGGCCCGGCGGGATGGGAGGTAAACCGTGCCAGACCAAACACGCCTTCTCGTCGTTGACGACGACGCGGACATCCGTGAACTGCTCTCCGCCTACCTCGCCCGTTACGACATGACCGTCGAAACCGCGGCGGACGGCGCGGGGCTTTTCGAAAAGCTCGATCATGCCCACTTCGATCTCATCATTCTCGACATCATGCTCCCCGGCGAAGACGGCCTCAGCCTGTGCCGCCGCCTTCGGGGAACCTCGGCGATCCCGGTCATTTTCCTGACCTCGCTGGACAGCTCCACGGATCGGGTCGTCGGGCTTGAACTCGGCGCGGACGACTATGTGGTCAAACCGTTCGATCCCCGCGAACTGCTCGCCCGCATCCGCACGGTCCTCCGCCGCGCTTCCGACAAGGGGCAGGCCGCGGCGCAGTCAGATATACGCCGTTTCGCCGGATGGACCCTCAACGTCCGCTCCCGCGAGCTTTCGCAGGGTGACGAGCGGATTGCCCTCAGCGACGCGATGTACCGGCTGCTGCTCGTGTTCCTTGACGAGCCGTTCGCCGTATTGAGCCGCGAGTATCTGTTGCGGCAAACGCAGGGGCGCGACGCCGACGTATTCGATCGCAGCGTCGACATACAGGTGAGCCGACTGCGCGGGGTGCTCAAGGATACGGGCACGTCCAAAATCATCAAGACCGTACGCGGCGGCGGGTACATGCTTTCCGTCGACGTGGAGCACGACGCGTGAACCTTGACCGCCTGCTTCCGAAAACCTCCTTCGGACGCTTTTTCCTGATCAACGTGATCAGCCTCGCGCTGTTCTGGCTGCTCATCCAGCCCATGGCCAACTACTGGCGCAACCAGGCCCTGTTCCGCATGGTGGCCTCGAACGAAAGCCGCCTCTTCCTCACCCATATCCGCCTGCTGGACAAACTGCCCACGATTGCCGAGCGCAACGGGCTGTTCAATCCGAATGACGACGTATTCTCGATCCGGGTTTCGCACTTGCCGCCGGATATGCCGCGGGACGGCTCGAACTGCTCGCAGAGCCTGCGGAGACGCCTCGAGCGGGCATTCAAGCAGGAAAACATCCGGTATACGGACCTCCTGACCCGTATCGTGGTGTCACATGCACCGATCACGGTCATGGGCAGTGAAGAAAAGTACAGCGATCTCGAAACGTTTTTGACGCACCACTATATGCAGGCCGAAATCGCCCTGCGCAGGCCCGACGGGATCTGGATTTACGCCAAGCACCAGATAGAAATCATGCCGCAAAACCGGCTGTGGCTGAATACGGCGGCGCTGGCGATAGAATTCCTTCTGGTCATGAGCGGGGTGGCCTTGGCGCTGAACTGGCTGCTGCGGCCCTTGCGCAAGCTGGTGGCGGCAACCGACCGCTTCGGCAGGACGCAGGAGATCACGCCGCTGCGGACGGATTCCGGGCCCGTGGAAGTACGCGAGGCCGCATCCGCGTTCAACAGGATGTTTTCGAGTATTCAGCGATCATTCGAGGAACGGGAACGCTTCCTGACGTCGTTTTCGCATGACCTGCGCACCCCGTTGACCCGGCTGCGGTTGCGGCTCGAACAGGTGGCACAGGACGATCTGCGGGAAAAGCTGTGCGCCGACGTGGACGATTTGACCGATACGCTGAACCGTACGATTACGTTTTTGCGGAGCGCGCGGAGCATTGAAGACGTCCGGCGGCCGATTGCGGTGATGCCGCTGCTGGAAGCTCTGGTGGAGGACAGGCAGGGCATTGGGGAGCAGGTAACGCTGAACGGGAACACGGCCGCCGTGCTTTTAAGCTGGAACCGGTTGCGGAGCGCCTTTGAAAATGTCGTGGACAACGCGCTGCGCTATGGGGATTGCGCCGACATTGAGGTCCACCACGAAAGAGACTCCGAAGGCAGGGAGTGGCTGTACATCGACTTCCGGGACAACGGGCCGGGCATCCCCGAAGAAAAGCTTGAATTCGTATTGGAGCCGTATGTGCGACTGGAGACATCGCGTAACCGGAAAACAGGCGGGCATGGGCTTGGGTTGTCCATCGTGCGCAACCTCGTGGAAGCGAGCGGAGGCAGGGTGCTCCTCATGAACCGCCCGGAAGGGGGGCTTCTGGTCAGGATGCTGTTCCCGCTCTAGCCACGCCGGGCGCCCTTCATGGGTGAACCCGCGGGAAAAACCAAGGGCATTGGCCCCATATTCGGCCTTCCGGCCGTCTTTTGCCTGCTTTCATAAAAAAACACGGCCAGCCAAATTTTTTGGTGGGCTTTTTCTTTTTCAGACACAAAAAAACGATATGCAACGAAAATAGCCCTGTTCGCTCAAAAGTTTCTAGACCTTTCCGGCAATCGGGCCTACTCTAAAAAGGAGTCTATCCTATCTCAACATCAACCGCCTTTACCCATGCCAGACACCACCGCTTACAATTTAAGCAGGACAGGCACCATCTCTTCTTTGTTTTTTAAAAACTTGTGGGTGCTCTTTTCCGCTATCTTCGTCGTCAGTCTGATCGGGACTCTGTTCACGACGTATTTGTTCATGAAAAGCACCGCGGTGGAATCCACACGCTTCCTTGCCGACGATCTGACTTCCCAGCTGAACACGGTCTATTCACTGCTGGAAGGCATGAGCGAACAGCCGCTGATCAAGGATACATCCATCCCCGTGCAGGAACGCGCCGCATCCATGAAAACGTATGCGGACGCTTTCGGCTTCTGGATGATCGGCGTCGTCGATCCCGACGGGACCATTTCGAGCACCTTGCGGCCCAAAACCGGCAAGGTGCAGCGCGGCTACATCCCCCGCATCATGGCTTCTGGAAAACGGGAAATCAGCGATCCGTTCCCCGCCGGGGCCACCGGGGACATGACCTACAGCCAGTTTATGCCCATCAAGAAAGACGGCAAGGTCGTCAGCATCTGTTTCGTCACCACACCCCTTTCCCTGCTCAGTGAACGCGTTACCCGCCGCGACCATACGGGAAACGGCTACTACCTGATGCTCAGCAGCACCGGTTCCCTCATCGCGCATCCCAATCCCGCAATGAGCCTTACGCACATCAGGGATCACGTCGCGGGCGAACGGTTCCTCTACGGCAGCAGCCGGGAAACCTTCCTCCGCGACATCAAAAGCGATCAGCCGGGGACGTTCATCAGCATTTTTAGGAATACGCTCTACTTCACGGCGTTCATGAACATACCCGAAACAGGCTGGACTCTCATCCACCGGGTCAAAATCCTGTCGACGGTCAAGTACATGCTGCTGGCCTTTTTCACACAGACGCTGCTGTACACCCTACTGTTCGTGGTGCTCTATCGCTACGGGCGTACCGCCATTTCGCAGGAACTCAGGCCGGTGGACAACAATCCTGCGGCAAGTCGAAGAGCTGAACAGAAGCGTCAATGCCGCCGACAGCATCACGGAAGAGGATGTGTTCAACATCATCAACATCAGCCGCAAAGGGTTGTACGACGCCCTTACCGGGCTGCCTACGCGCAACCTCTTCCGCCAGCGGGTCAACGACACCATCGAAAAGATGCCGGGCAGGCTATTCGGGGTCTTCATCCTCGACATGGACAACCTTAAGGCCATCAACGACCATCTCGGGCATAAGGCGGGCGATAAGGCCATCCGGAGCTTCGCCTCGACCCTCAAAGAATTCACGGAACGCCACTTCGGGCTGGCCTGCCGTTACGGGGGCGACGAATTCGTCCTGCTCATCCCGCTGGACACACCTTCCGATGCTTCCGCCCTAGCCCGGGAACTCCTCGAAACCCAGCACGGGAGCATCGTCGGGAACGATGTGGTTTATGCCTACGGTACGAGCATCGGAGTCAGTTTCTACCCGCTTTCCGGCACATTCGACGAAGCCCTCCACATGGCGGACACGGCTTTGTACTCCTCCAAACGGAGCGGCAAGGGAACATTCTCCTGCCTTCCCTCCCATGCGGAATGCCTTTAATCCCTTCCCTAGCCGGAATCGCCGCTTTCCCGTCCCGAAAGGCATCCTGCACAGCTTCCTGAAAAAATCCGGCGTCCGCACGCGCCTGCAAAGGGAATCCTCACCCCGTGGCCTGCCTCCGCGATAAGTGGTGTTGCACGCTCCAGAGATCGAAGGCCCCATATGCCTTCGGACACGGGAAAAGCCCCCGCCTTCGACGGCGCTGGGCGGGGACGGCTCCCGATGGGAAAGCTTCGCGGGCACAGTCCCGGGTGGTGGAAAACGCCTCGGGCCGCCGGGCCATCCGAAAGCGCCGCCTCAACCCGCTCCGAGGGAAAAGGGCCGAAGGCGGGCCAGTTCCTCACGCAACCGCCCGTTTTCCTGCAGCAGCTTACGGTTTTCGGCGTAGAGTTGACGGTTTTCTACGGAAAGCTCCCGGCGCTCGGTGCGTTCCTCATCCAATTCCTTCAGCACCAGAGGGCACTGGCGGCAGCCACATCCTGAAGAAGGATATTCCTTTGATTGTTCGCGCATTACACCGCGCCCGAACAGCAACCACTCGGGAGAGACATCAAAAATGGTACATACATTAATGATAAACGCCAAATCTGGCATATTGGCGCCCCGTTCGTACCTCCCAAGCGTGGTGAGCGGCGTCCGCAGACGTGTGGCAAATTCGCTCTGTGTCATGGCGCCCCGTACGGCCTTCAGCCGTTCCTGCAATGATTCCATAGGCAGCGTGCATCCAAAGCCCGCAGCCCCTCTGCTTTTCTCCGGCAGGGCGCACCATCGGATCGTCGTTTCCGGATCCGGCCGGAAAATTCCATTTTTGATTGACAATAATCCAAAAATGGTTAATAAAGGGCGTGGGCGGTTGAGAAATGATGTGACAACAGAACTCTACCGAACCCCTACCAAATGATCAACGTACACCCCAAGGAGTGTGGCCGAACAGGACCCTCTCTTCTCCGCCTCAACAGTCTCCCCAACAGCGCCTGTACCCTTTCCGGGCAAGCGCGGCATGTTGTGCCTCTAGGTGTGTCGGCAATACATGAATATATATACAACCTATTCTGTATTTGCTCTTTAGCGCGGAGCATGTTAATTCCTGTCTGTCATGAAGAGACACACCTGTAAGGACGTTCAATGACAAGGCAAGTTCAGAATCCGTTGACTTGCGCCTCTCCTTCGGACGAGGTTTCTGAGGTTGCAGCCTCCTCTCAACGGCGCGATACAGCCCTGCAAAGGACCGCATCTTCACTTAATCTCTACAAGATCATTGGGGATAGCTCATCCGAAATCGTCTGGGAACAGGCCTCCGCGCCGAATGCGGACTGTATTTTTTCCGGTGATCCCCGCTTTGCCTGCGCCAACAAGTGCCTCACCGTCGAAGAAGCTTACGAAACGGTTCACCCCGATGATCAGGCGCTGCTCCGTTCCGACATTGATTCGCTCCATTCCGGAGAGCAAGACTCTTTTTCGCGCCGTATCCGCGCCCTTGGCTGCGACGGGAGCTGGATTCCCGTGGATGTCTGCGCCCGGAGCCTGCGCGACAACAATAGGACGCCCCTTTACCTTATCGGCGGCTTTAAGGGCATCTCCAACCTTCCTCCCGTTTCCTCCGCTATCGCGTCATCCCGCGATCCCCTCATATCTGACATTATCTGGGAACGTTTCGTTTCCGGGGGCGGCTTCGCCATTTCCGACGGTGTGGAACGGTTCCTCGGCCATCCGCGCCACCACTTCAGGAGCGTGGAGGACCTTGTCTGCCTGCTTCACCCCAGTGATCTTGCCATCGTCCACGAACGCATGAAAGCCGTGAGCAGCCTGACCGGCTGCGACTGCCTCTCTGTCCGGATGCGCCATAATGACGGCACATGGCGGCAAGTCGAGGCTCGGGTGGTCGTCTTGCGCGGCCGGGCCGGTGAAGACAGGATCATCGGCGCACTCAAGGACATCACCCCCAAGGCCGTGCGGGATCTCCCGTCGCTCCAGCCCGCGCAGATTTCATCCTTGACGGGGTTGTACACGCTCGAAGCCGGGCAAGCCATTATTGAAAAAAACCTTCTCACAGGCCTCAACCTGCAGGCTCTCATCCTCGTGGATTTCCGCAATCTCGACGAGATCGAGCAGCGTCACGGCAATCGCTGGAAGAACCTTTTTCTCCAGCACGCGGGGGCCATCCTCCGCAACCTCGCCCGCGAGAACGATGTTCCCATCCACTGCCGCGCCGGTTCGTTCATCCTGTTTGCGGATCAGTACGAGTCCTTCCGTGAGGTGACCGACCTCACCCGCAACCTCCAGCGGACGCTCGGAGCCGTCTGCGCGTTCGACGGCGAATCCGATTCCGTGGAATTTTCCATCGGCATCGCCGTCGCGCCCTATGATGCCCTCACTTTTTCCGGCCTCGTAGACCGCGCCGCTCAAGCGTGCAGCCAGCGTTCGGGCGTCAACTTCTACGACAAACAGGCCGCCGATCGTTTCCGGCTTGACTCGGAGCTCCTCGAAGAGGAACGGCGCCGCGAAAAAGAGCAAATGCACGAAGCCCTCCAGACCATCATGGATAACGTGGACGCCTACCTCTTCGTCGTCCACCCGTTCCGCCATGAGGTTCTGTTCGCCAACCGCCAAATCCGTAGCATCCGGCCCGAATGTGTGCCCGGTTCAGTCTGCTACCGTTCCTTTTTCCGTTTCGACAAGCCCTGCGTCGACTGTGCGATCCTCAAAGGGCGGGATTGCCTTATCGAAAAGGACGGCCAACAGATTTATCTCCAGCTCCGCCATAAAAAGATCCGGTGGCTCAACGATGAGATGGTCTACCTCGTCAGCGGCACCGACATCACCGAACGTATGCTCCATGCCCGCAAGCTTGAGCACATGGCCTATCACGATTCCCTGCTCGACATCCCCAATCGGCAGGCCGCGCTCAGGAACCTCCAGCACATGCTGCGCGAGGGCAAGCGTTGTGCCGTCGTCCTGTTCGACATCAGCGATTTCAAGCTGTTCAACGAAACCTTCGGCCACGCCAAGGGCGACCTGCTGCTCAAGGACGTGAGCCTGTCCATCGCCCGTTTCGTGCCTGAAGGCAGCCTCTACCGTTCCGGAGGGGACGACTTCCTTGTCCTGCTTTCCGGCGCTGACGGCCCGCAGGCCGAACGCCTCGCCCAGTCCGTCAGAAACTCCTTCCTGCGCGTGCTCACCATTGAGGATCTCGAATACACCTGCAACATCGACGCCGGGATCAGCATTTCACCCCAACACGGGACCAATCCAAGCACCCTCATCACCCATGCCGAGCTCGCCCTTGCCGAAGCCCGCAAGGAAGGCCGGGGCATCTACCAGTTCAACAAGGAACTCGATCAGATCCTCTCCCGCAAGAAGCTGCTCCAGATCCTTATCCGATCCGCCCTGGCCAACGGCGACTTTGAGGTGCATTTCCAGCCGGTCTTCGAGATCAGCACGGGCTTGTTCCGCAAGGCCGAGGCCCTGTTGCGTCTGCGGGACGCTGCGGGCAGCTTTATTTCACCCGCCGAGTTCATCCCTGTAGCCGAAGAGACCGGCCTCATCGTGGATGTCGGGTATCTTGTGCTCGATACCGTCTGCCGCCAGCTGTTGAGCATGGCGAGCGTAGCGGGGCTTCCTTTCCAGATCGCCGTGAATATTTCCGCCATCCAGCTTCTCCAGACCAATTTCGTCAGCAGGGTCGTGGAGATCATCCAGTATCACGGCATCAACCCGCAGCAGCTTGAATTTGAAATCACCGAGAGCGTGCTCATCAATTCCTTCGAGCAGGTCAAGGGCGTCATGCAGCAGCTGCGGGACAAGGGCATCCGGTTTGCGCTCGATGACTTCGGCACGGGCTACTCCAGCCTGAGCTATCTGACCCACCTTCCCATCAGTACCCTCAAGCTCGACCGCTCGTTCATCAGGAATCTCGAAACATCCGAAAGCAACCGGCAGGTATGCAAGGCCGTCATCGACATCGCCCGCCACTTCAATATGGAGATCGTCGCCGAAGGTGTTGAAAACGCGGAACAGTCTAAAATCATTTCACATCCAGATTCACACGATACAAATGTTCATAATAAGGATGTTCTTTCGCATTCAT
>OGZB01001930.1_pt1 | contig 11224 bp, 10 predicted proteins | sample 1576691 | NCBI WGS metagenome assembly OGZB01 (sample SAMEA3541479, study PRJEB24748) | human gut metagenome | biome: human gut; feature: human-associated habitat; material: faeces | place: China | collected 2012
ATAGTGACTTCGTATGGCAATCCCAGTTCCAGGAATTCGTGAGCCGTGTCGAGGACCGATCAGCATGCGCCAGATGGTCGGGACATTCGTCTCCTCCATACGGATCTGACCTCCGCCCATCGTGATGCGGATTTCACCCTTGGAGAGCGTGTCGAAGAGGAACTTCTTGAAGGGACCGTCCTTCTGACCCAGATCCGTCACTGAGTGAAGCCGGCCGCCTTCCTTCTGGGTTTTGACCAGCAGATCGCGGGTCTCGCGGAGCCAGTTGAGGGTTTCGCGGGCAGCAGCGAGTCTTTCCTCAGAGGTGGATTCCTTCTTGGCCTCGCGGGCAGCGGCGAGGATGCTATCAGCAGAAATAGGAGCTGTCATAGTGTGTGTCTGTCAGTAGATTAATGAAAAGGGTTCGTCAGTTAGCCTGGATCGAAATCGTGCGGCGGGCAGGTGCCGTACGGCCGCCGATTTCAGCAAGACCGCTGATGTATTCGTTCCAGTTCTTAAGTCCCTGGAGACCGCCGAGCCATTCACCGTCACGGTAGAAACCGACTGCCGGGAGGCGGGTCAGGCCGAGACGGCTTGCGATGGCGCGGCCCACGGCAGGGTCAGTGAAGCCCTTTGCGGCAATGTGATCCTGGAACACCTTAGCAACTTCAGGAGCGATTACTGCCATGTCAATCGTCTCCTTGAAAGTGGTCGGGTTATCAGCGAAGAAAATCAGAACGAGTCCCTTGGCGGACTTGAATTCTTCAAGGTTTTCCTCATTCACGCGGACGAAGCCTTCTTTTCCCCAAAGCCGGTTGAAGATCGGATGATCGTCAACGTTGACGATGGTAATCTCGCGGGTCGGGTCATTCAGTTTTGACGGCATTGTCTCTTTTCCTTTGTTTTTCTGAATTACTGCTTGTTAACCTTAACCTGAGCCTTCAGGAAGTCGGGAAGTTCGCCCGTATGCGCCGTGATATCGGCAAAGGCGTCATCAAGCTGGCTCTGTGTGGCGGTGCCGCTCATTACGTCAGAAAGAGCGACGAGGGCGGTACGCATTTTGAGCGCCTCATCCTCTGTCATACGGCGCTGGGAAGCGCCCTGGAATACCAGAAGCCACTCGCCGGGGGTGGCCAGTCCCGTGAGCTCTGTATTGACGGTTTCAGTTTTTTCGCCTGAGTCACAGACCGCAGAGAAGTTATCGGAAACCGAAACGACCTTCATCGGAATCGCAATACACATGGTTTTCACTCCTTTTCAGAGATCGGGTTTCCATTCTGATCTCTTTTCACGAAGTACCGGAGGTCTGCATAACGGCAGGCTTCTTCTTCCGACGGACGTCCTTCTTCATAAGGCTTACGCTCAAGACAGGTCTCGGCAAGCGCCTCGGCTTTTTCTCCCGGGTTACGGGGCTCGATCTTGAATCCCCATTCCTTGAGCTGCTTCGCGGCTTCTTCCACCATGCCGGGGACGGCAGCGCTCACCTCGGGGGGAAGAGAACCGCCGTAATCCTCGAGGTCACCTGGCTGGCAGCCGAGCACGACGATTTCATCAGGGTAGCGGCCAAGAAGCTTCGCGACAGCGAAGAGGTCATTCAGACCTTCCTGGTGGGCGCTCATCTTGGTGTTCAGCCACGGGTTGATATCTTCTTTTCTCAGGACCTTGCAGGTGCCGGGGAGATCGTTGAATTCGCAGGCATCGAAAATAATGATCTTCGAGCAGTTCTCAATGTACTCGGAGAGATAAAAACCAAGCGTACCGCCGTCCAGCACCAGAACATCTTCAGGACACTTCCAGGCTTCGTTGAACGCTTCTACCGCGCGGACGCCGAATCCCTCATCTGCCCACAGGATATTGCCGATGCCCAGAACAACTACGGGGTATTTTTTATTGCTGTTTTCCGGGGAGGCATGCGCGGGCGGAGGGGCAAGCGCTGAAAGGTGAGGTTTTGCGGAGCGCTGCCTGATGCAAGAAATTACGGGAATATTTGTTGCCTGCCAAACTTTTACCGAACACTATAAATTGTGGTACAACGCACTAAATACACTATTAAAACGCGGTAATCACAATTTGCCGCAAAATTTGGACAATAATTGTGCATTTTAGCGGTGGACAAAGTGTGTGTAACTCTTGAAATTTTCTTGGATTTGTTGTATCATTATAGAGGTCATCGTAGAAAATGTGCGATGGAATAGAATTACTTTTGGAGATAAATCGGTTTTGAGTAAAACGACATTTAATTTGTACAGAACAGTTCTTTGTGTATTAACTTTGGTGGCGGCGCTGTTGCTGGCTGGCTGCGGCGGATCGGATGCTTCTATTCGGGCAGAAGCCAGTGAGACGGTACAGACGGCATTATTCGATTTTACCTGTGATACCCCCCGTGTGGTGGATGGATATAACAACATTACAACTCCCGATGGTGAAAAACTTGTCATTTTTATGATGACTGTAACAAATACCAGCAATGAGACCTACGATATTTTTAAAGACGATTTTCAAATCCAATGGGGCAAGGATGACTTTGGCGTAGCATTGGATGCTGTGGACGATGTTATGATGCCTGATGCGACAACCTTGCAGCCAGGTGAGAGCCTTTCCGGCTGGATGCTGGTAAATTTACCGCAGGACACCAATGATTTTGTTGTTGCTTATCAGGAAATGCTGGCAGATGGCAGTAACGGAAACGCTTATTTTGTGGATCTGAGTTTATGAAACAACGCACCAAAGCACTTTTGGCGGGGGTTATCTCCGGCGCGGCCTTTGCAGGGCTGGTCGGCGGGCTGATCCTCTGGCTCCCTTCCTATAAGCAGAAAAAAGAGGTGGAAGCCATTAAGCCGGTAGAAACGGCTGCACCTATTATAAAGGAGCCCGAGGCCACCCCTGACCCGGCCGCTGAGGAAGCTGCCCAGCGGACTAAATATGCGGACCTTATCGCCCGCAACCCGGATTTTGCGGGTTGGATCGAAATACCGGGTGTGGACATTGACCTGCCGATCCTGCAAACGACAGATAATTACTTTTACTTATACCATGATCTGGATCGCGCCGATGATAAGCGCGGCATGCCCTTTGCAGATTTTGAGTGCGACATGAAAAACGGTCGCCATCTCATCATCTACGGGCATAACATGGGCGTTAATAATACCGACCGCTTTTCTAACCTGCAAAAGTACCGCGACGCTGATTACTACACCGCGCACCCCTACTTGAAGCTTGACACGCTATATAAAAGCGAGATTTACAAGATTGTAGCGGTCTACGCCGTCACCTCCCGCGAGAGCGACGGCGATGTCTTCCGCTTCAACGAGTATATCGACCTGGACGATGCCACAGAGCAGACGTTTTTGGACGAAGTGGCCAAGCGCGCGTTTTATACCACCGGTGACTATGCCTACCCCACCGAGCGTCTGCTGACCTTAAGCACATGCACCTACCAGATGGATGATGCGCGTATGGTCATTCTGGCACGCCCCTTGCGGGACGGTGAGACCACTGCGGCGGATGAGGTACACATCAACAGCGATCCGCTCCTTCCCGCCCGCTGGCCTGCCGGCAAATAAGGTCAAAAATTTTGGCGAAAAGCCCTAGGGCTTTTGTATTTCCTTTTTCAAAGGAAATAATAACCTCTGATTCACCGCTCTCATCCCAAGTGGGGGTGTTGGATATATGTCCGTATCTACTGCGCCAGTAAGCAGGTGCGCTTGGGGCATCTGCCTGCAAAACGCTTTAGATAAATACTTAAAGAATAGGAGATTTAACATGCAGAAAACGAATTTCAAAACTCGTCTGCTTGCTCTGCTGACGGCCGCGTTCATGATTGTCATGTGCGTACCGTTTGCGGCGTTTGCAGATGACGCAGTAATGACTATCAACTTCTATGTTGATAGTCAGCCTGTTGGTTCGGATTCTTTCAAGCAGGAATATGGCACTTGGACTCTGCGCGATGCTTTGGAAGATGACAGCGTTATTCCCGAAGGCAAGGAACTGACTGGTTGGGTACCTCTGGGTCACTCCGAAGTTACCCTGAAGCCCGGTACCAGCTATAGCTGGGATGAGCTGAGCCAGTATGCTCAGGGTGGCACGCTGACTTTGGATGCCGTTTTCGAGGCTCCGAAACCCGCTACCAAACCTGTTTACGTTAGCTACATTTTGGAGAGCGGCGAGCCTCTGGCCAACGCTACCGAGCAGATTGAACTGGAGAACGGTGCTACCACTTTTAGCACTTCTCTGCTGAAGAAAGTTCCCGCCGGCTATGAGCTGTGCGAGACCGGCGATGTTTACATCGGCACCAACGATACCGTGAACGTTAAGGTTCGCGAGGTTAAGAAGCCTGCTAAGGTTGTCTATGTCAGCTACATTCTGGAGAGTGGCGAGCCTCTGGCCGACGCTATCGAGCAGATTGAACTGGAGAACGGTGCTACCACTTTCAGCACTTCTCTGCTGAAGAAAGTCCCCGCTGGCTATGAACTGTGCGAGACCGGCGATGTTTACATCGGCACCAACGACACCGTGAACGTTAAGGTTCGCGAGGTCAAGAAGCCTGAAGCCTCCCTGACCAAGATCAAGATGATCTTCACCAAGGCTGACGGCGCTACCTCTGTTTTCGCTACCGGTGAGCTGACTGCTGCTTCCGAGTGGTACGTCCTGCCCGACGCTGCTGGCGTCATCAACCTGACTGCCAGTGAGAAGCTGACCGGCTGGACTCTGTTCCAGAACGGCGCTAAGTATGCCGCTGGTGAGAAGGTCACCTTCGAGTCCCTGAAGGAACTGGCTGGCAAGAACGTCGATAAGGACGGTGTTGCTTACCTGAACTTCTACGCTGACCTCAAGACCGATGTCGAGCTGAAGAACATCACCATCAAGTATGTCGAGGATAAGGACGGCGCTCAGGAAGATGTTGCTGCTCCGCAGAACAACTTTACCGCTAAGGACGAGTTCACCATCCTGACCGACAACCTGTACGATGGCAAGGTTCCCGCTGGCAAGAAGCTGATTGGCTGGCAGTACAAGAACGGTGGCAATACCACTAACTTTGTCAAGGGCGAGCATGTCAAGTTCGATACCCTGAAGGCTCTGCTGAACGGCAACTGGGATAACGAAGGCAATGCCTGGGTTACCCTGACCCCCGTCTTCCAGGATGTTAAGAGCAACAATGGCAACTCTTCCTCCAGCTCTTCCTCCAACTCTTCCTCCAGCTCTTCCTCTTCCAGCAACAAGACCACCACTGCTTCTAACGAGAAGCAGGTCGTCAAGGCTGCCGCTGCCCCGGCTAACACCACCAAGGTTCTGCCTAAGACCGGTGCTACCAATGCTGCTCCGCTGATCGGCGGCAGCCTGGCAGTTGTTGCCCTGCTGATGGGCTACGGCGTTTACGGCCTCGTTCTGCGCAAGAAAGACTAATTGTGTGGTTTCCCCATAGGGTAGCGGTACCCAATGCTGCCGCTCCTGGTTGGGCGCGTTAGCATCAACCAAGCCCCATGTGATTCAACACAACAACACTCCCGCACGGTGCAAGCCGTGCGGGGGTGCTTTTTTATCCTACGCATAAGGATATGGGCGGTATGGCAGGCGGGTAAACTGCAAATACTGGCTATGACAGGGGGATTGCTATGAAGATCGTCTTTTACGGGGCGCGGGAGTATGACCATTATTACTTTGATGTGCTGGCGGCGGACCCGGAATATGGCTGCGAGATCAGGTTCCTGACGGCGAATCTCGATGCGGACACCGCGCCGCTGGCGCAGGGCGGGGACGCTGTGTGCGCGTTCGTCAATGCGGATTGCTCGGCTCCGGTGCTGGAAAAGCTGGCGCAGGTGGGCATCCGCTGTTTGCTGCTGCGGTGCGCGGGGTACAATAATGTGGACCTGGCTGCGGCGCAGAAATGCGGCATCACGGTGCTGCGCGTGCCGGGCTACAGCCCGGAGGCCGTGGCCGAGCACGCTATGGCGCTGGCGCAGGCCGCGAACAGGCGCATCTGCAAGGCATATATCAAGGTGCGCAACAACAACTTTGCGCTGGACGGTCTGCTGGGGTACAACCTGTACGGCTCGTCGGCGGGCATTGTGGGCACAGGGCGCATCGGCGCGGCCATGGCGCGCATCTGTCACGGGTTTGGCATGACGGTGCTGGCCTACGACCAGTACAGGAACCCCGCGCTGGACGGCATTGTGCGCTATGTGGAGTTGGACGAGCTGCTGCGCACGGCAGACCTTATCAGTCTGCACTGCCCGCTGACAGCGGAAACCTACCACATGATCAACGCTGACACCATCAAAATGATGCGTGACAACGCGATTCTTGTCAACACGAGCCGCGGTGGGCTGATCGACACCAACGCGCTGATCGACGCGCTGCGGGCCCGCAAATTTGCGGGCGTGGGGCTGGATGTCTACGAGGCCGAGGACGGGCAGGTGTTCGAGGACTTCTCGGACGACGTTTTGCAGAACGAGGTCGTGCCGATTTTGATGAGTTTCCCGAATGTGGTGGTGACGAGCCATCAGGCATTTTTCACGCGGACGGCATTGCAGAGCATTGCCATCACGACGATGGAGAACGCGCGGGCGTTTGCAAGAGGGGAGAAGCTGGTGAACGAGGTGAAGGGGTAAGGAAGGCAGAAGGGCGGTAAAGGCAAGGCTGCGGGAATCCCTCCGGCGTGGAAGATAAAGCAGCGGTAGGGGCAAGGTGCGGCGGAGGGGTCAAGACCCCTCCCTACAAAGGGAGGATTCAATGGCGGCAGCCGTGAGGTGGTGGGCCGGGCATGCCCGGCCCCTACCGGGAGGTGAAAAGGGTAAGGTGTCGGGTAGGGGCAATAGCGGCAAGGAGGCAAAGCGGCTCATCATACAATAAAATCCTAACAAAAAAGGACGCTGTATCGCTACAGCGTCCTTTTTATTATACAGCAATTTGAGGATGGCAAAAATTACTTGGACTTCTCTTCGTCCAGGCGGTCCAGCAGGTCCCAGACACCCAGCATGTACTGCACGCCGAGGGCGCGGTCATACTTGCCGTAGCCGGGGCGGCAGTTGCCGGGGCCTTCCTCCCACAGCTGGCGGCCATGGTCGGGGCGGATGCAGCCGTCAAAGCCGCAGTCATGGTAGGCGCGCAGGATCTCAATGATGCCGGTCTCGCCGCAGCAGTCGCGGTGGGCAGCCTCGGAGAAGTCACCGTTCTCGAAGTGGTGGATATTGCGCACGTGGGCAAACGGGATGCGGTCGCAGTGTTTGCGCACGATGGCGGCCACGTTGTTGTTGGGGTTGGCGTTCATGCTGCCGGAGCAGAGCGTCAGGCAGTTGTACGGATCATCGACCATCGTCAGGAAGCGGTCAATGCTCTCGGCGTCAACCAGCAGACGGGGCAGGCCGAAGATGTCCCATGGGGGATCGTCCTGATGGATCGCCATCTTGATGTCGCACTCGCGGCAGGTGGGCATGATGGCCTCGAGGAAGTATTTGAGGTTATCCCACAGCTTCTCCTTGGTGATGGGGGCGTAGGCCTTGAACAGCTCGTCCAGCTTGGCCATGCGCTCCGGCTCCCAGCCGGGGAAGGTCATGTTGTACTTCTCGGTGAATTCGAGAATGTAGTTTGCCATGCCCTTGTAGTCGTCCTGGATCAGGTCCTTCTGATAGAACAGGGCGGTGGAGCCGTCGCCGACGGGGTGGAACAGGTCGGTGCGGGTCCAGTCAAAGATGGGCATGAAGTTGTAGCAGATGGTCTTGACGCCGAACTTGGACAGGTTGCGGATGCACTGCTTGTAGTTCTCGATGTACTTGTCGCGCGTCGGCAGGCCGATCTTGATGTCGTCGTGGACGTTGACGGACTCGACGACGGTGGCGTCAAAGCCGGCGGCATGGATCTGGTCTACGACCTCCTTGATCTCGGCCTCCTCCCAGATCTCGCCGGGCATTTTGCTGTGCAGTGCCCAGACGATCTCCTCAACACCGGGGATCTGCTTAATGTCGCTCAGGGTGATGGGGTCATTGCCCTCACCATACCAGCGCCAACCCATTTTCATAGACATGTGGTGCTCCTTTTGTTTGTATAGTCGTTTGCGTAGGGGCGAGGCATGCCTCGCCCGCAAGTTTCCGGTTGCGAACCCGTGAGCGGGTTATACATTTTACGTGGCGGGCCGGACATATCCGGCCCCTACAGCGTAGCTGCAAAGGCTTCCGGGTCGATGCGAGCATCGACCTCTACGCGTAGGGGCGGATTCTATATCCGCCCGGAAAGGCTGCGTTGGCCGCAAGGTCCCGCGGCGGCCAGAGGGCTGGCCGCCCTACATATGACCCGGGAAGGACTGCTGGCCTGCGCGGCGTCGAGGACGCCGCCCTCTACAACAACGGTGCAATCAGCCGTTCACGGCCTCGTGCAGGGTCTTGCGGACGGCACCGGCACCGGCGATCTCGGCCTTGAAGTACGCCTTGATCTTGTCGGCCAGGACGGTCTTGGTCAGGTCGCTGCCGAAGATGGACGCATTGGACAGGATGCCGTCCAGCTGGTCGGTGACGGTCTCGGGTTTGCCAAACTCGATGCTGGAGAGCTTGGCCTGCAGCTCGTCCTTCAGCGGGTCAGCACTGACCTCAAAGGCGTTGCCGTTGTCGTCAATGGCCAGCAGATAACGCAGCCAACCGGCGATGGCCAGAGGAATGCTGACCAGGCTGTTCAGGTCGCGGCCCTCGGCGACGTAGCTCTTGATGGTCTCGCCAAAGCGGATGCCGACCTTCTGGGACGTGTCGGTAGCGATGCGCTGCGGCATGTCGGGCATGAAGGGGTTGGGCAGGCGCTGCTCGATGACCTCGTCGATGAAGGCCTTCGGGTCAAGGATCTTCGGGTCAACGACGACGGGCAGGCCCTCGACGTAGCCCAGGCGCTTGATGAGGGCGACGATGTCCTCGTCCTTCATCTCGGCGCAGATCAGGTCATAGCCCAGCATGCAGCCGTACACGCTCATGGCGGTGTGCAGCGGGTTCAGGCAGGTGGTGACCTTCATGCGCTCGGTCTTGTTGACGGTCTCGCGGTCGGTCATGTAGACACCGGCCTTCTCCAGCGCGGGGCGGCCGTTGGGGAACTTGTCCTCGACGACCAGATACTGCGGGCGCTCGGCGTTGACGAACGCGGCAATGAAGGTGTTCTTGGAGGTGACGATGGGGGTCATGCCCTCGATGCCGTCCTTCTCCAGAGACTCCTCGACGATCTTGTGGGGGCGCGGGGTGATCTTGTCGATCATGGACCAGGGGAAGGTAATCTTGGTCTCATCGGACAGGTAGTCGATGAAGTCCTGACCGACGAAGCCCTTCTCCAGCCATGCCTTGGCAACGGTCATAACGCTGGCCTGCAGCTTCTCGCCGTTGTGGGAGCAGTTGTCCATGCTGACGACGGCCAGAGGATAGGCACCGTTCTGGAAACGCTCCAGCAGCAGGGCGGCGACCATGCTCATGGCGTGGCGGGCGTGGGCGGGGCCCTCGTCGATGTCAGCCTGCACGACGGGCATCAGGCTGCCGTCGGGACGGTACAGAGCGTAGCCCTTCTCGGTGATGGTGAAGGAGATCATCTGCAGGCTGGGATCGGTGAAGATCTGCTTGAAGCGGGCCATCATCTCCGCGTCGGCAGAGTTGGCGCGCAGGCCCTCGGCCACAGAGCCGATGATCTCGCGGCTGGTGGTGCCGTCCGGGTTCAGGGTGACGTTCATCGTCAGGTTGTCATACGGGGTGTAGATCTTGTCGATGATGTCGTAGTCGAAGGTGTCGGCTGCGATGATGCCGCGGTCGGCGGCACCCTCGTTCAGCAGGCGCTGCTGCAGCGCAGCGATGAAGCCGCGGAAGATGTTGCCCGCACCGAAGTGGACCCAGATGGGGTGCTCCTTGGTGGCGGCAGTCATGGCAGCGTGGTCAAAGGCGGGCAGCTTGACGCCCAGCTTTTCCCACTCGGCTTTCTGGTTGACGATGGAAGACGCATTCATCTGCATAATGATTTGCTCCTTTTGTTGCTGTGGGGGTGGGCGGCACACGACCGCCCGCGATGTCTATAGTATACCGCGTGATTTTTTGCAAGAAAATAACGCTGATTGCTTGAAAAATTGCGAAAATTGCGGTAAAATCATAGCAACGCAGAAAAGGCTTCTCCCTTGGGGGAGAAGCTGCCGCCGCAGGCGGCTGATGAGGGGAGAGCTGGCCGCAAAATCCCGCTTGCAGGGCGGCAGCGGCAAGGTCGGCCCTCATCCGGCTTCGCTTCGCTCAGACACCTACTCCCCTTCTGGCGCTATGCGCCACCTCCCCCGTACCGGGGGAGTCTGTCCCGGAGGGGAAGGCTTTTTGGGAGTCACCTATGTCAAACTACAATCCCTACACCAAGCGCCAGACGATGATCGCGCCGGATTATGAGGTCTACCGCTATCGCTCGACCTACATGAACGAGGTCGAGCTGCACCACCACGACTTCTATGAGATTTACCTGCTGCTGCGCGGGCGGGTGGAGTACATCGTCGAGAACCAGCTCTACCGCGTGCGCCCCGGCGACTGGATGCTGTGCAGCCCGCTGGAGCTGCACCAGGCGCGCATTGCCACCGACGCCGACGCCTATGAGCGCATCGTGCTCTGGATCGCGCGGCCCTATCTGGAGGGCTTGTCCACCCCGCGCACAAGTCTGACCCGCTGCTTTGACACGACAGTCCCCGGCCACACGAACCTGCTGCGGCTGCCCGGGGCCACCGGCGCGCCGCTGCGCACAACGGTGGATAAGCTGTGCGCGTTAAAGGCGGACAAGGCGTACGGCAGTGACCTTTTGGCCCAGAGTGCGCTGGTGGAGCTTTTGGTCGGCCTGAACCGTGCCGCAGCCGAGCGCGGCGACGCCCGCCCCACCGGCACGAGTGACCAGGTCGTGGACGCGGTGCTGCACTACATCAACGAGCACTACAGCGAGGCCCTGACGCTGGACCAGCTGTCGGAGAAATTCTTCATCAGCAAGTATCATCTTCTGCGGAAGTTCGATGCGCAGGTCGGCACGACGGTGCATCGCTATATTTTGCAGAAGCGGCTATTAAACGCGAAGCAGCTTTTAGCCGGCGGCGTCCCGCCGAATGAAGTCTGCCAATACTGCGGTTTTGGCGATTACGCAAACTTTTACCGCGCATTCCGGGCGGAATACAACCAGACGCCGCGGCAGTATATTCAGTCAGCGAGGGGGAAGTGAGCGGCTGAAGGATGAGCGGCAGCCCCCCGGGAGGTTGTTCTTTCTTTTGGCAGCAAAA
>OGZB01001931.1_pt1 | contig 11218 bp, 10 predicted proteins | sample 1576691 | NCBI WGS metagenome assembly OGZB01 (sample SAMEA3541479, study PRJEB24748) | human gut metagenome | biome: human gut; feature: human-associated habitat; material: faeces | place: China | collected 2012
TCGAGCACCACTTTATCTTCTGTGATTTCGCCAATGTTGGCATAGAACTGATGGCCTTCTGCATCGTTCAGCATGATGATGTTGCCTTCGAAGATATTGTCGCTATCGAATTTTCCGTCCGGACCGCAGAACATAGACTTGGGCACCTGGCGTACGTTATCTTCGTCTCTTTCGCCGTAAGCTTCCGCACAAGGGATTGTAAAGTTGAAGTTGTCACCTTTCTTCAGTGCCAAGATTTCCTTTTCGAAGCGTTCCAAAGTATAACCGATTCCTGAGATGAACTGGAACGGATGGCTTGCAGGGGCTTCTTCACGTAATTCTTTTTCTCCGTCTGTTACCGCATAAAGTTTATATGCTACTGTGATGTATTTATTTTCCATGTCAAAAAATTAAATGTGCATTAATATTAATCAGTCGCAAAGATAGGAAATCTCAGTGTAATTATCGAATAATTCGGAAAGAATGAAAATGAAGTTCTTATGTTGCAGGTATTAGATTGTATATATATGTGGACAGGTGAAAATAAATGGTAAGGTTTTGAACCACCAACAGACTGTATTGAACAAATCATGTTCCTTTGCGTATAATTTATTGATGAAATGCGTTTCCTGTTTTTATAAAAAACTATTTACGCCTCATGTTTTGACTCTTTAAATAATAATCATGATAAAAAGAATGATGATGAAAAAAAGTGTGCTTTATGCATTCATAACTGCTATGCTGACATCAGTATCTTGTACAAATGATATACCTGCAAATGTGACTGGTGATACTTCAGAAAATACATCGGAAGACACATCAGAAGGCACATCCGGCAGTGGCTCGGGTGATTTGTCTGGTAATTCTGGTAAAATATCCATTGCCGCCAGTGTTGCCTCTCAAACGCGTACTCCACAATTGGGAAGTGATGGAAGCGGCAGTTTTGAAAAAGGAGATAAGATGACTCTTTGTATAACGGGAGGAGCTGCACCAGTAGTGACTGATTATGCTTATGAAGTGGATTTTCTTCAATGGCCTGATTTTGGACTTTCAGAAGATGTATCACAAGTTACTTTTTCAGCTTGTTATCCCACACAGAAAGTGGAACAAGATGGAACTTTCGAATTTAATTCGTTCAATTCCTCCTATGATGATTTGTTGCTTGCTGCTGCCCAGCCGGTAGAAGTAGGTACTTCTGAAGCCGTGTCACTTACTTTCCGCCATGCATTGCATCGTCTTAATTGGGAAATTCAGCCAGGAAAAGGGTATACCGAAGATGATTTGTCTCAGTTGTCATGTATTTTTTCTGCGAAGACCACTTGCGTGGTGGATGCAGTGAAGGGAAGTGTGAAGGAGGTGAAGGATGAACAAGGAAGTCTTACCGTAACGGGTGCAAAAGCTTCGTTCTATCTGGTACCCCAAGCGACCGATGGGATTTCTTTCACTCTTACTTTAGGTGGCGAAACCAAGCATTTTACTCTGGATGCTTTATTTAAGCAGTCGGGTAACCCGCAGGCTGCATTGGAAAGTGGCAAATCGTGTACTCTGACCTTGAAAGTGGGACGCGACGGTATTACCGTATCCGGTGGCAGTATCGGAGCCTGGGAAGATCAGGCCACAGCCGATGGAGAGGTCGTGATTGGCTGATTGCTGTGTGCAGACTTGAATCAGGAAGATTTTTTAATTATAAGAATGCAAAAGAGGCTGGTTTCATTAGTTGAACCAGCCTCTTTTGTGTTAATTGCAACTAACAGGTAGTTGTTTCAGAATTATTCTTCCATCAGTTGCTCTGTTCCGAACATTTGTATTTTCCAGTTTCCATCATTGTCTTTTCTCAGATAAAAGTCTGCGGTTGTTTCTTTATTACCGTAATTGACCATCTTATAAGTTACCCGGCTCCATTTTCCTGTTTTGCTTGATTCTTCTTTCAGAATTTCATAGCTTTTTATTTTTTCATCCTCATGATTTTCCATATTTTGCTTAATCATCTGGACTAACTCCTGTACTTCTTTTTCAATTCTCTCAGGGTCAGAATTGTCTTCTACATAGAAACTTCTGGCATAGGTTTCATAGTCTTCTTCAATAATTGCATCAAAGGCCTTTTCAATGGTTTTTGTTGGTGTGTTCGAGGAACAAGCTGCTAGCAGAAAACTACATGCAGCCATTAACATCATAGTTAGTTTTTTCATACTTGAAAATAATTTATGTGAAACAATTATGGTTATTTAAATGCAATTTGCTTAAGTTTTATATGCTTGATTTCAAGCAACGAACGTTCAGCTTTTATTTTATGGAGTCCTCCCCATTTCCCTGTGATTGCATATTGTGCAACTAATTCTGTTGGTAGAATCTCTGATAAGCTTCTTCGGACTACTGAACAGATTTCGTAAATCCGGTTGTTACCGGGAGCAACTAAATTGCTAAGACTTTTTTTGATTTTTCCTGCCTCTATGTTTTTTTCTTCAGAAACAATCTGGTAAATCTGATATAACTCCTTTGTATAGCTATCCAAATTCTTGAACTCAACTCCCGTGTGATGTAGTAGAAAGAAAATATATACTGTTTTTGGCAAATATGACATTTTCACTTCTTTATCACTGTACATAGGAAAGAATAAACGACATTGTGTATCTATGATAATAGGTGTTTTTTTTATGCATATATTGGTTTTCCCGCTCTGTAACGCCATCTTTTTCAGTATCTTTTTTATTTCTTCATCTTCCAGCAACTTATCATTAGCAAGTAATTCCATCAACATCTTTTTTGCTGTGTAATATGAAATATTCAATTTCCGATTCATGGCTATAATATTTAATATTGCAAATTTAAATTAAAATAATCACTGTTTTCATTCAAAACAAGATTGTTACTAAAAGGTAAAAACCTTGTTTATAGAAAAAAGTGTTTTGAGGAGGAATATTCAAAACATCTTTTTTATCTTTATCCGTCAAAGTAGTAAAAGGTAAACGGATAATTGTACTTTTTATGCATATAAGTTTTTTTCGTTTTTTTTGTGTGTTATCAATGCTTGTATGGGGAGGGGGGAACAATGTCAGTGCCCGTATAGGAAGAGCGTTGATTGTTGCTATTGGGAAATATCCGGCAGATAGTGGATGGGAGAGAATTCATGGGGATAATGATGGGGGCTTGATGGCCGAATTATTAAGAAAACAACATTATAATCAGATTATATTGTTGAAAAATGAAAAGGCCACAAAGGAGAATATAGATAAGGCCTTGCTGCAGTTGTGTAACGATGCGCTTTCAGGGGATTATTTGTTTTTGCATTTTTCTTGTCATGGGCAGCAGATGATGGATTTGAATGGGGATGAAGAGGATGGGTTGGATGAGGCTTTAATTCCTTATGATGCATTGTTTTGGTATCTTCCTGGTGTATACGAAGGAGAAAAACATCTTTGTGATGATGAATTAGGTAGCTGGATTGATAAATTAAGGCGTAAGGTCGGGAAAACGGGACAAGTTTTTGTGCTTTTAGATGCCTGTCATAGTGGAACGGCGAATCGGTATACTCCCGATTTGTATATACGTGGTACTAATATGATTTTTGCTCCGGATGGTTATTGCCCAAAATGCGGAGCAAATTTGGAACGCAGCATGAAATTGAGGGCACTTGATAATCTGGCTCCAGCCTTGGTCTTGAGTGCTTGTAAGCCTGAAGAAACGAATTATGAGTACTATAGTCGTAAATTCCGATGTTATTATGGAAAATTGACTTATAGTTTTGTGCAGGTGGTTACGCGGAAGTCTTTGGCATTGACAGCAGGAGGTTGGTGTAAAATGGTAGAAAAGGCTATGCGGCAATTGCGTTCAAGTTCCTTTTCCAGACTGCAATATCCTTATATGGAATGTAGTGATGAGGAAAATGTTTTTGTATTGTCTGTAGCCAATTAAATTTAGAGTTTATGCGTTTGTCGTTTAATCGGAAAAAGCGGAATATAGGCCAGTCAGTTTCTGATAATATTTTTTCAGAGAAGAGCATGGAACAGCTTTATACATTGTATAGAGGGCAGTTTATAGGTTATATACAGAAAAGGTATCAGTTGGAGGAAGAGATGGCATCAGATATTTATCATGATAGCTTTCTGCTGATGATGGATAATATTCGTACAGGGAAATACCGGAAGCAAGATGCTTCGCTCTTGACATATTTGTTGGGGATTGGTAAAAATCTTGTGTTGAAGAAGCTTCAAAAGAAGAATGAACGTCCTCTTGTAGCTGGATGGATAAGCGAGCTTTTACCAGATACGGACTGGAAGAGTGCTTTGGAAGAGGCTGGCAGATTGATTGGTGAAGGTGAGACGGTATGTAATCAGATATTGCAGCTTTTCTATTGGGAAAAGTTGAGTATGAGTGATATAGCGGAACGATTAGGATATCAGTCTGCTGAGGTGGCAAAGAGTAAAAAGAATTCCTGCATGCGTCGTTTTTCTTTTGAACTGAAACGTAGACTGGAAAGCAGGGGTATTTATTATAAACTGAAAAAATAAGTTATGGATAGATATAGTGACAATCGGATACAGGATGAAATAGATCGCTTTCTGAATTATGAAATGACTCCGGAAGAAGAAGATACTTTTATCGCTCGCATGGAAAGAGAGGAAACGCTTAAAGAGCAGGTCTTTCTCAGGCAATTGGTGGTAGAAGCTGAAAGGAAAAAGGCGGAATCTGATATTTTACACGGGGTGAAATCCGAGGGACATCGGTTATTCTCCAATATTCGGTTATACTGGACAGCAGCTTGTCTGTGTGTACTAATGGCAAGCCTTGTTTTTTATGGAAAGATGTACCGTTTCGATACTCAAGAAGTTTTGCAGACGGTATATACTCCTCCAGTGTGGGAGAGTGCCCGTTCTGAGGGCTTTTCTACTCCTGAGGCTGCAAGAGTAAATCATCGTATAGCACAATGGTATTCTGAAGAAAAGAATGATAGTTTGGTGAATTATTATCAGCAGTTATCTGCAACAGGTAAAGTGTCATTTCTAACAGAAAAAAGTAAAATGTTGGCTGGGATTGCTTGCTTGCATCAAGATCGCATTGAGCAGGCATATGTATTGGCAAAAGAACTGCAGAAGGGAGAAAACAAGGAAGTTGGAGATTGGTTGCTGCTTGGATGCTTGTTGTACGACGGAAAAAGAGAGGAAGCTTTGAATCTGGCTTTCTGTATTAGTAAGAAGGGATTTTTTTATAGTGAAGAAGCACAGAAAGTTTATGATGTATTAAATCAACGCCGATGGTTTTGATGAGTTTTTTTAGGAGTCGTTTATCAGTGATTGTATTGTTGTGCATACTAAATGCTGGTTTGGTGTGTGCCAAGGATTTTTCGGAACTGAATCGCACACCTTATTTGCAGGAACTTACTGAGGATAGCTTAAAATATGCCTGGGGGCTTTATACAAAAAGTATGGACTTGTTAAAAAAAGGTTATCCCTCCTTTTCAATGGTCTTGTTGGAAAAGGCTGAGGGCATATTTTATCGACGTATGGGCGATTGTGATTTTTCATGGAAGTATATAGAAATTGCTTTAAGAGATTTGGAAATCAGTCGGAGAAAGAATAATTTATATATTGATAAAGATGAGGAAAATAGTCTGCATCTACTTGGTACATTCAATCTATTAAAGGTAGCTTTGAATTTGCTTCACGTCAAGACTATATTAGATACCAATCCTTGGCAACCAGATACCCTTCGCTCTTTTTATTATAATTGGCTTCAAAGAGGCAAGGTTCATTATTGGGGAGATTATAGTTTGTATAGCATTAAAAAAGGTAAACTGCAGGAGGCTTTGACTTCTTGTGAGGAAGCTTTGGAGTTAGCACAGAATTATGATACTCTTTCTCTTACGAAAATTATTCAACAAAAGCATGCTGTTCAGTATCTTATGCAATCGTTTGTTGGCAATCCTAAAGAACTTTTAGATGGGTTAAGTAGGATTGCCTCTCCAGTTTTTTCAAAAGATGAAATCTTCCGGAAAGGAACTTTACCTTTATTTTATCTATGCGGAATGCAGGTTGCACGTATGTATGAAGAAAGGGGAGATTTGAAACAAGCTATTCAAACTTATCGTTTGCTATTGATTGAAATCAGGAAATACTTAGATAGGGATATTCCTTATTTGCTGGAAGAAGAAAAGAAGGAAATAGGTATGTTGTTACAGTATTATCTGGATACAATGCAGAATTTTTCACTTCGTAATGTCGAGTATGAACCTGTTAGTGAATTATTGCTGGAGCACAGTTTGTTGAAAGAAGATATATTGTCTGTTAGTCCATCTCCCATTTGTCAGACGGAGGAAGGAAGACATCCGCTTATCGTAGGCTTGCAACAATCGATAGATTCTATTTATACTTCTTTGGATTATTATTTATTGCCAGGAAATCCTCGTTATTTTACTAAATTTCAGATATTGGCTGACTTAATGGATTTAAAGCGGAAACAAGTTTCCCTGATTAAAGATAAGTTTTTATTAGAAGATATTTTTACTGGATGGAGAGACTGGAACGATTTGAAAAAATTTCTGAAACCCAATGAAGCTCTCGTAAAAATAATAGATTTACCAATAAACTTTTTTGACAGGCAGTATGTAGCTTTAGTGCTTACTTCGAATTCATCTTCTCCTAGAATAGCATTATTATCGAAAAAACGAGATATGTTTCGTATTCGTTGGAAAAAGCAGGAGGTAGAAAAAATATGGAATCCGATTTATCAGTTTCTTGATAATCAGAAAGAATTGTATTTCTGTTTGGAGGGCGACTTAATTGATTTTCCGTGGGGTGATATCCCTTTTCAGGGAAAGAAATTGTTGGAGACATATAATTTGCATTATTTGTTAAGTATTAGAGATTTTGTAAGGCTGAAACAGGGACAGACTGATACTATACCGTCCGAACGCAACTTGTATGGATTTGGAGGTGCTTATTTTTCCGCACCCCCTTTGTCGAAAGGGTTACGTGGACAGGGAGTACAATATTTGCCAGGAAGTAGAGAGGAACTTTGTAGTGTAGATACAATGTTACCTGAAGAGTGGAATTCTCACTTGTTTTTAGGGGATGAGGCTAATAAGACCAATTTTCTTCAATTATCTTTTCGGACAGCTCCGCATAGTGTGATTCACATTGCTACTCATGGCTTTTCACTTTTATATGATGAAACTATTTCCGATGGAAGAATTGTGTCTTTTAAAGAGAATTCATGGGTGGGAACCAGTGCATATAAAGATCCAATGATGCGCAATGGTTTTTTGCTTACAGGGGCTAATCGGTATTGGAATAAGTCAATTCCTTATGATGCAGTATATTCTGGGATTGTTACTGCACACGACGTTTCACAGATGAATTTGTTTGGAACGGATTTAGTGATTCTGTCGACTTGTCGCTCTGCTTCTGGAGAAATAAAAGCTGGAGAAGGACTTTTTGGCTTAATAAGAGCTTTTAAGATGGCTGGAGCTAAAGCTATTCTGGCAAACGTAGATAATATATCTGATTCAAAGACGATTTTGTTTATCACGACTTTTTATCGTTATTGGATGGAGGGGGGGAGTATGTTTGACGCTTTTTGCAGAACACAGCGTGAACTGATGAAGGTGGCTCCGGAAAATGAACTTTTATGGAGTAGATTCGTTCTGTTTGAATAATTTATAGAGAGTGATTGTATTTATAATTCTTGTATTTTGAGACAGGAAATTTTTTAGGTATAAATGAGATTAAAAAAATAGAAAAAGCTTTATGAATAGAATTATAGTAGTGACAGGTGGAGCTGGAGGTATCGGCCGTTGCATCGTTGCACATTTTGCTTCTCAGGGAGATAGTGTATATTTTATAGACCAGAATCAGCAGGCCACTCTCACACAAGTGGAAAAGATGCGTGAGAGAGGTTGGCAGGTGACCGGTTTTGTCGGTGATGTGGCAGAGAAACAGGCCTTGGAGGAATTTGCAGCTTTGGTACTTCGTGAACATCCGGAAGGCATACATTGCCTGATTAATAATGCTTGTCTGATGCGGGGAGGTATCCTTTCTGACTGTGAGTATGAAGATTTCCTGTATGTGCAGCGTGTGGGGGTAGTAGCACCTTATATGTTGGCCCGGTTGTTCAAAGACCATTTTCAAGGGATGGGATCGATTGTAAACATTTCGTCTACACGCGCTTTTCAGTCGCAGCCGGATACGGAGAGCTATACAGCCGCTAAAGGAGGAATTACATCGCTGACTCATGCTTTGGCCGTTAGTTTGTCGGGCATAGCGCGTGTAAACTCGGTAGCTCCTGGATGGATTGATACCGGTGCCTATCATGATGATACAAATTATGAAGCAGTCTATGGTACGGGAGATACTGCTCAGCATCCGTCAGGCAGGGTGGGAGAACCAGCCGACATTGCCCGTGTGGTGGATTTTCTTTGTGACGAGCGAAATTCATTTATCAATGGAGAAAATATTACGGTAGATGGTGGTATGAGCCGTTTGATGGTGTATCATAATGACTGTGGATGGACTTATGAGCCTTAAGTATTGGGAAAAGGATAATTCTTTTTGTCTCTTTCTCTCTGTGTGCGGAATTTCATAGGAGAAACTCCTGTCTTCTTTACGAAGAATTTACCAAAGACAGACTGATCAGAGAATCCTAACTTTTCTGCAATTTCTTTAATGTCTAGGTCTGTACATTCCAACAACTTACGTGCATCGGCACAGAGCAGTTCGCTGATGTGAAAACGGACCGTATGTCCGGTGATGTGTTTTACAATGCGTGAAAGGTAGGTGGTTGAGATGTGCAGACTTTCTGCATAAAACCCTATGTCATGGTGCTGGCGATAATTTTCCATCAACGTTTTTTTGAATAGCCTGAAAATATCTGTGGAGCGTCGTGCATAATCCGGAACTTCATGGCGGGTTTGGGTTAATATATCAGCTATCTGCAGAAGACAGAAACTGCATAAGTGATTCAGAATACTGTCGTAATAGTTGGCTGCATTATTTCTGCATGGTGAAAATAGAGCGAAGATTTTTTGCAGGTAAGTAGCTTGTTCGTTTTCCAGTAAAAACACCGGTAGCTGATAGTGTCCCAAGTAGTGTGCCAGTTGTTCATATAGTGGTTGTCCGTCGGGTAAACAATCAAAGAAAGCTGGTTTCAGATAGAGGAGTATGGCCTGGAAGTGAGAACTCATAGTCTGAATCATGCACCTTGTGCTGGGGGTAAGTATAACTAAATGTGCAGGCTGAAGTTCGTAAGTCTGATATTCATCTGCCAGCTTGGCTGTTCCGTTTGTGACGAGAAGAAAGTAAAATCCTTCTTTCAATTCGGCTTTTCCGGTAGGAACCAATGAGGGAGTAAGTTCGCAGTAGCATGTGCTTTCAGTTCTGTTGCCATGCGTTTGTATGATTTCAAGCAGAGTCGGATTCATCGTATTTATTTTTGTGGATAAAATTAAGAGTTGTTTCGTTTTCGACCAAAATTAGTCTTCCTTTTATGAATAAGGAATGAAAAAAATAAGGGAACTTTGCGGCACTTTTGATAAAGAGAACAAGTATGAATAAATTTATGTGCCGGCGTTACCTGCTGTTTTGTGTATCTTTGTTTGTTAATGCACTGGGAATTGCCTTCATTACCAAAGCTGCATTAGGTACTTCGCCTATTACGAGTGTGACTTACGTATTGAGTATGTTCACTCCCTTTACCATTGGTCAGTGGACCATCCTGTTGAATCTTCTTTTTGTGATACTGGAATTGTTCTTAATGACACGTGAAGATTTGAAATCTGATTTGCGCATGTATCTTCTGCAGATTCCTATCTCTTTCTGCTTTGGTATGTTTATTGACCTTTGTATGCATTATATTCTTTTCTGGCTTAACCCCGTAGAGTATGTGTATATGATTGTAGCCCTGTTGATTGGATGTGTGATTTTAGCTGTAGGAATTGCGCTTGAGGTAAAGGCTAATGCAGCGATGATGGCCGGGGAATATTTTGTAAAGGTCATTACCCGTCGGTTTCGCGGGGAGTTCGGCTATATAAAACTTGGATTTGACGTGACATTGGTGGCTATTGCCTGCTTGTTGTCGCTTGTTTTTATGTCGGGTGTCTACGGAGTACGTGAAGGAACCGTGATTTCGGCTTTGATAGTCGGTCCGATAGTACATTTTGTAAGCCCGTATTATCGCTTTCTCGATAAATGGATTATAGATGCTTCTGTGCAGAATATACCGGATTTTTCACAAGGGCAGCATGTGGTTATTACTATTGCGCGTGAATATGGCAGTGGAGGGCATCTGCTGGGGGAGATGCTTTCCAAAGAATTGGGTATCAAGCTTTATGACAAAGAATTTATACGTATGGCAGCCCAGCGGAGTGGGATGGATGAACAGTATATTGTGAAAAACGAACAGTCTATTCCTTCTTTTTGGTTGAAGTGTATTCTTTCAAAAAATAGTGAGCAGCCGTTGGAATCCAGTCTTTCTTCAGACGATGTATTATTTGTGTCGGAAAGTAAGATCATTCAGGAACTGGCCGCAAAGGAATCTTGTATCATTGTGGGACGCTGTGCCGACTTTGTATTGAAAGACTATCCGAAGGTGCTGAAACTGTTCTGTTACTCCGACTTATCTCATGCCGTGACCCGTTGTGTGAGCGAATACGGTATTGCAAAAGAAAGTGCTGAAACGGAAATCAAGCGGGTGAACCGCAACCGCATTCATCACTATGAGTACTATACGGGAGAGAAATGGGGAGAACCTCATCGGTATGATTTGATGCTGAATACCGGGGCGCTTGACTTAAAAACGGCTTGTCAGCTGGTGAGAGGAGTTTATCAGGGCTTGGAGAAGGCCTGATAAACCATTTCAGAAATTTGTGCGATAATTGTTTCTGTATCCTCCATGCTTTTCTGTGAGTCTTTGACAAAAACGACCAGGATATAACGGTGACCATTAGGGAACTGTACAAATCCAGCATCGTTAATGGCAATGAGTTGTCCCGATGCGTTGCGGTCGCCGGTACCGGTTTTATGCCCTACGGTGACCTGCTTGTCTTGTAGAGGGTGGACTATTCTGCTTGTTCCAGTCTGACAGGTAATAAGGGCTTCTTTGATGAATTCCTGATGAGGCTTGTCGAATAAAGTCCGGGTAAGCAGAGCCTCGATGACTTCTGCAGTAGCGAGCGGAGAGCTCCAGTTTTCATAACCCTCAAATCCGCAACTAAGCTCTTCAGCGTCCTTCTTGCGTCTAAACGTCCTCT
>OGZB01001937.1_pt1 | contig 11188 bp, 7 predicted proteins | sample 1576691 | NCBI WGS metagenome assembly OGZB01 (sample SAMEA3541479, study PRJEB24748) | human gut metagenome | biome: human gut; feature: human-associated habitat; material: faeces | place: China | collected 2012
CCGAAACCAAACAGGAAGAAGAAAAGCTGAGAGACAAAGCCAAAGAACTCGAAACAGCTTGCTGTCATGGTGTTACTCTTTTTTTCATCTCCTGCTGTTACCAGCATCCACTCTTTTGAAATCTTTGTGAATGGGTTGAATTCCAGACTTTCAATTGCTACTTCTTTAAATGCCATTTCCATATCCTCCTTATCGTCTTTATGTACTCTCACAAAATTAAGTATGAAACAGTACCAAGAGTACATCTTTGCTTTTAGAATTACAGACAGTGAATATTCACTGCCTGCATTTTTACTATATTCTTTTATAATTATACTACTTTACTAACACTTTGCGGAAATTTTTCTTTCCTTTTTTCAGGACTACACCGTCTCCGCTTAATGCTTCTCCTGCAAATGTCTGGAATACATCTGTAACCTTCTCACCATCTACAGATACTCCGCCCTGCTGCACTGCACGGCGTGCTTCTGACTTGGAAGCTGTCAGTCCTGATTTTACTAACATCGTCAGGATATCGATATTGCCATCTGTAAGGTCTTCTTCTGTCAGTTCTGTCTTTGGCATATCTGCTGCTGCACCTGTTGAGAATAATGCTTTTGCTGCCTCCTGTGCTTTCTGAGCTTCTTCTTCGCCGTGAACCAGTTTTGTGAGTTCGAATGCAAGAATCTCTTTTGCTGTGTTAAGCTGTGCTCCTTCCCAGCTGTCCATCTTGTCGATCTCTTCTAACGGAAGGAATGTCAGCATACGGATACACTTTAATACATCTGCATCTGCTACATTTCTCCAGTACTGATAGAACTCATATGGTGAAGTCTTTGCTGGATCAAGCCATACAGCACCGCTTACTGTCTTGCCCATCTTCTTACCCTCTGAGTTAAGAAGAAGTGTAATAGTCATAGCAGAAGCATCCTTGCCAAGCTTTCTTCTTATAAGCTCTGTACCACCGAGCATGTTGCTCCACTGGTCATCTCCACCAAACTGAAGATTACATCCATATTTCTGGTATAACATATAGAAATCATAGCTCTGCATGATCATATAGTTAAACTCAAGGAATGTAAGACCTCTTTCCATTCTCTGCTTATAGCACTCTGCTCTTAACATATTGTTAACTGAGAAGCATGCACCTACTTCTCTTAAAAGGTCAACATAGTTAAGCTTTAAAAGCCAGTCTGCATTGTTTACAAACAATGCCTTGTCATCTGAAAAGTCAATAAACTTGCTCATCTGCTTCTTAAAGCACTCGCAGTTATGCTCAATCTGTTCTGGAGTAAGCATCTTTCTCATATCTGTCTTACCTGATGGGTCACCAATCATACCTGTTCCACCACCAACTAAGGCTATTGGCTTATTACCTGCCATCTGAAGTCTCTTCATAAAACAGAGTGCCATGAAGTGACCTACATGAAGGCTGTCTGCTGTTGGGTCAAATCCAATGTAGAATGTAGCCTTTCCATTATTAATAAGATTCTTGATCAACTCTTCATCTGTCACCTGTGCAATAAGTCCTCTTGCAACTAATTCATCATAAACTGTCATTTCTGCCATTTCTTTTCTCCTGTTCTTATTATGTTATTATTTGATATTTATGATACTACCATTAACCATCAAGCCATTAGTGCTTTAAGACAACAAAAAGGAGCATATCTTTCATCCGTGTTAAAGGACGAAAGCCTATGCTCCGTGTTACCACCTTTATTCATAAACAACTCACGCTGCCTACCTTAATGGGTCTGATGATCCTGATACTATAACGTGTATCACTACGTCGCCCCTACTAAACATTACATGCTTTTCAGTTTGCTGCTCCAGAATGTATTCAGAATAACCATCCACCACGCCTCTCATCAACCGGCTGTTTTCTGTTGCTTAATGTTATACCTACTTGTTTCCATCAATGCATTATATATAATTATGTGCTTATTAAAGCTTATACCATATACTTAGTAATTTTGCAAGTATTAATTTTGCAAGTCACATATATTACTCATATATTACTCACATATTTTCAGATATATTAAGATTCCTTTGATTGTATATGTTTATTTTCTTTGTGTTTACATATGTATTTATATATAATATATGCTATCATAAGTCCGATTATACTCCCTGCAGCATCTATAAACACATCCCTTAAGCAGCCATATCTCCCCGGAACAAACTTCTGATGAAACTCATCTGTAGCTGCAAATACTATTGCTATAATCGATGATATCACAGGAAGTCTGATGCCTTTTAGTCCGTCAACTATAAGTGCAAGCATGATAAGAACTGAAAGTACAGCATACTCTGTCATGTGAGCTGCTTTCCTTATTGGAAACTGTACAGACTCTATCATGCTATCCCTGTTGTTATCATTATAATCAACTATCCCAGCCTTATCACATACTGTAAGTATTATATCTGCTGCCTTATAACTAAGTCCCGTAGATTCTTCACCATCCTGCTTTGAAAAGCCGAATATAAGCATTGCCATGATAATAGCAGGAATCCATATCAGTATCTTCTTTATATCCATATCCTTACTCCCTATATGTATAACCCCGTATCCACTTACAAACCTATGCTTTACACACCTATAAACATAAACAAATTAATGCCAGAGCTAAATAACGATGATTCAACCCTGGCATCTATATTAACTATAATAATTCATATATACTAGATAGTAACAACTCTCATAGTATTAGTAAGCCCTCTCTTAGCAGAAGGATCTGATGATGTAGCAATACCAGCAGACACAATAACTGTATCGCCTTCTTCTACAAAACCAGCCTGCTCAGATACTACTAATGCATGCTCAATAATCTTATCAGTAGAAACCTCTGTTGCAGTCTTTAAAGGTCTTACTCCCCAATATATCTGCATTTTTCTAAGAACGTTATCATATGGTGAACAACCGATAATCTCAGCATTTGGCTTAAGCTTAGATGTAAGTCTTGCTGTAAAACCAGAAATAGTTGGGCATACAATAGCCTTAGCGTTAAGATTCTCTGCTGTCTGGACAGTAGCGTTACATACTGCACTTGATATGCTTCTCTTGCTATGAACCTTAGATATATCAGAAGCTCTGTCCTTGATATCCTTTTCTGTTCTTTCTGCAATCTTAGCCATCATCTTTAAGGCTTCAAGTGGATACTTACCATTAGCAGTCTCTCCTGAAAGCATAACTACGTCTGTACCATCATATATAGCATTAGCAACATCAGTAACCTCAGCTCTTGTAGGACGTGGATTTCTAATCATAGAATCAAGCATCTGTGTAGCTGTTATAACTGGCTTGTATGTTGCGTTACACTTCTTGATGATTTCCTTCTGGTAGTGTGGAACATCTTCTGCTGGAATCTCAACACCCATGTCACCTCTTGCGACCATGATACCATCAGCAACCTTAATTATCTCATCAAGATTCTCAATACCTTCAGCATTCTCAATCTTAGCGATAACAGGAATATCTGAACCATGCTCCCATAAAAGCTGCTTAATCTCCTGGATACAAGCTGCATTTCTTACAAATGAAGCTGCGATAAAATCAAATCCCTGCTCTATACCAAATATAATATCATCCTTATCTTTGTCTGTGATACCTGGAAGCTTAATGCTTACGTTAGGAACATTAACGCCCTTCTTAGAACCAAGCTCACCACCATTAATTACAGTACATATAATATCTGTACCATCAACAACTTCTTCTACTCTAAGTTCAATAAGACCATCATCAATAAGAATAGTATTACCATTCTCTACATCTGCTGGAAGTCCTGCATATGTAATCATGTCAATATTTTCATCACCTACAACCTCTCTTGTTGTAAGAGTAAACTTCTGTCCTTCCTTAAGAGTAACCTTCTTATCATCCTTAAGTACGCCAGTTCTGATTTCTGGTCCCTTTGTATCAAGAAGTGTAGCTATAGGCTTGTTAATCTCTTCCCTTACACTCTTAACTAATGCAAAACGTCCAGCCTGTTCTTCATGATCTCCATGAGAAAAGTTGAATCTTGCAATATCCATACCATTTAATGCAAGCTGCTTAATAAGCTCTCTGTCATTAGTGTTAGGACCCATAGTACATATAATCTTAGTCTTCTTCATTCTAACCTCCAAAATAAATAAAAATAATTAATAAAAAACAAAACAATCCAAATGATTATACTTAATAACCCCAAAAATAGCAATAGCCATAACAATATTTATAAATAATTTAACTATCGCATATTCTTATTGTCATTAGCTGTAATATGAATATGTGTATACAAATGTTCATTACAATACTCATAGTTTCCTGCACACTTAGAGCAGAATCTGAATACCAGGCTTTCGTCATCAAGTTCAGTTCTTCCACACACAGCACATCTATGCTTAGGCTGTCCGCTTCTTACAGGCTTATATGGTTTATTAGCACTATCCCATGTTGTCTTCTCGCTATTGGCGTTATACAGCTTTTCATTAAATGATGTTCTCTTAGCATCTGTTCTGTTCTTTTCTGCTTTCTTCGCTGTATACATAGCCTTGTTAAAATTCTTTTGTGTTGAAGATTTATAAGGAATTTTTCTTGACACAATCATAAATACTATAAAGTTAAGCATTGAAACAAGTGCTGCAATAGCATTTGCATAACATCCCATACCGCTTCCTGATAACAAACCTGCATTATATAGTCCCTGCCACATTGCATAGCCTGCACTTGAACCAGCTGCTGCCATAGAAGGCACCGCAAAGCCACATACTATAGTTATCGCAAATACAATCCCATCAAGCAGTGCCATCCACTTTATCTTTATAGGGATGATAAAGAAAAGCAGCACCTCCATATCCGGCTGTTCCATGGCAAAAGCCATAAACAAAGCAAGATTGATGTAATGTGTACTCATATTAAAGCTGATACCAAATATAAGATATATTATAAGGGCTGCAACAATATTTAACAATACTCCTGAAAAGAAATATACATTAAACTTGAATGACCCCCATATATTCTCAAGCACTGTACCTATAAGATAATAAAAATAAAGTGAAAAGAATACAAAAATAATACTTGTTGAAGGTGGCTGTATTATAAATGTGACAATACGCCATACCTGTCCAGCAAATATCTTAGAAAAATCGAGTGAAAGATATGCACTGTAAACACCTGGTGCAAACACTTCAAATACAAATCCAACAGCATACAATATAATTATATAGACCATGAGATTCTTTATTGCATACTTTGAATATTTCCTTTCAAACTTAGAAAACCAATTCATCAAACTCCTCATTTCCGTGAAAAACATCACTAATTAATGATATAACATATACAAAGTATAAAAATAATAATTTCCTTTGTCAATTAAGTTCTCATTTTAGTATTATTAATTTTATATAAACAGTCATATTTATGGTGTTGAATTATTCTGTTATTTCTTATATAATATGTCAGTTGTAATTTATTCGATGTGATTTTTCATTTTTCGACATTGTAATTTTGGAATACTTTAACATTTACATCAATATATACTAAAACAAGGAGGACGGCTCTGCCGTAATGAATATGAATAAATACAGATTAGGTATTGATATTGGTTCAACAACAGTAAAGATCGCAATTCTTGATGATAATAATAATATTTTATTTTCAGATTATGAAAGACATTTTGCCAATATCCAGGAAACTTTACAGGGTCTGCTTGAAAAGGCTGTAACAAAGCTTGGTGAATTCGAAGTATATCCTGTTATAACAGGTTCGGGCGGACTTACTCTTGCAAAGCATCTTGAAGTTCCATTTACTCAGGAGGTTGTCGCTGTATCAACAGCACTTCAGGACTACGCTCCACAATGTGATGTTGCCATAGAGCTTGGTGGTGAGGATGCAAAGATTATCTACTTCACTAACGGTATTGACCAGCGTATGAATGGTATATGTGCTGGTGGTACAGGCTCTTTTATCGACCAGATGGCTACTCTTTTACAGACAGATGCAGCGGGTCTTAATGAATATGCTAAAAGCTATAAATCTATCTATCCTATAGCTGCAAGATGTGGTGTATTTGCCAAGTCTGATATACAGCCTCTTATCAATGAAGGTGCAACTAAGCAGGACTTAGCAGCCTCTATATTCCAGGCCGTTGTTAACCAGACTATTTCAGGTCTTGCATGTGGTAAACCTATACGGGGTAACGTTGCTTTCTTAGGTGGTCCCCTTCACTTCCTTTCAGAATTAAAACAGGCATTCATCCGTACATTAAGCCTTACTCCTGAACAGACTATTGCACCAGAACATTCACATCTTTTTGCTGCTGTTGGTTCTGCCATGAACTACGACAAAAACGTATGCGTTGATGTATCTGACATAATTAAACGTCTTCAGGGTAAGATAAAGCTTGACTTTGAAGTTGAACGTATGGAACCACTTTTTGCAGACCAGCTTGCTTATAACGACTTTATCAAAAGACATAGTGTCCATCATGTTAAAACTGCGGACATATCCTCTTATGAAGGTAACTGTTATCTGGGTATTGATGCTGGTTCTACTACAACCAAGGTAGCACTTGTAGATGAAGATGGTAATCTTCTTTATTCATTCTACTCAAGCAACAACGGTTCTCCGCTTGCTACTACAATAAAGGCAATAAAAGAAATATATTCACAGCTTCCACCTAAAGCCAGAATCGTACAGGCATGCTCTACAGGTTACGGTGAAGCCCTTATTAAGTCAGCTCTCATGCTGGATGAAGGAGAAGTTGAGACAGTATCACATTTCTATGCTGCTGCATTTTTTGATCCTGATGTTGACTGTATCATAGATATTGGTGGTCAGGATATGAAATGTATTAAAATCAAGAATCAGACAGTTGATTCTGTACAGCTTAATGAAGCATGTTCATCAGGCTGTGGTTCATTTATCGAAACATTTGCCAAGTCACTAAACTATTCTGTACAGGATTTCGCAAAGGCTGCTCTTTTTGCAAAGCATCCTATTGACCTTGGTACAAGATGTACTGTATTCATGAACTCTAAAGTAAAACAGGCACAAAAAGAAGGGGCTGAGGTATCTGATATATCAGCAGGTCTTGCTTACTCTGTCATCAAAAATGCATTATACAAGGTTATTAAAATAGCTGACCCAGGTGATTTAGGTAAACATATCGTTGTCCAGGGTGGTACATTCTACAACGATGCCGTGCTTAGAAGCTTTGAAAAGATAACAGGTGTTGATGCCATAAGACCTGATATCGCAGGCATAATGGGGGCTTTTGGTGCAGCACTTATTGCAAGAGAACGCTATGATGGTATATCAGAATCATCTATGCTCTCTATTGACAAAATAAACAGTCTTACTTACGAAACTACTCTTACAAGATGTAAAGGATGTACTAACAGCTGTCATTTAACTATTAACAAATTCTCTGGTGGACGTTCCTTTATAACTGGTAACAGATGCGAGCGTGGACTTGGAAAGGAACGTAATAAAGAAAAGGTTCCTAATCTTTTTGATTATAAGTTCCACAGACTTTTTGACTATGAACCTTTATCAGCTGATCTGGCTGTAAGAGGTGTTGTAGGTATACCAAGGGTACTTAACATGTATGAAAATTATCCTTTCTGGTTCACCTTCTTTACAAAGCTTGGTTATAAGGTTGTTCTTTCACCACAGTCAACAAGAAAGATATATGAGCTAGGCATAGAATCCATTCCATCAGAATCAGAATGTTATCCTGCTAAGCTTGCTCATGGTCATATAAGCTGGCTTATAAAGAAAGGTGTTAAATTCATCTTTTATCCTTGCGTTCCATATGAACACAAAGAAATAGATGGTACTAACAACCACTACAACTGTCCTATTGTTACTTCTTATGCTGAAAATATTAAGAACAATGTTGAAGAACTCAAAACTGAAAATATAGATTTCAGAAACCCTTTTATTTCTTTTGAAAACGAAGCAATCCTGGCTAAAAGATTGCATGAAGAGTTCCCTGATATCCCATCGGGTGAAATAAAAGCTGCTGTTTTGGATGCATGGAAAGAACTTATGCAGTCCAGAGAGGACATGCATAAAAAGGGTGAAGAAGTCATCAAGTATTTAAAGGATACTGGTAAACGTGGTATCGTTCTTGCAGGAAGGCCTTATCATATTGACCCTGAAATCAACCATGGTATACCTGAACTTATAAACTCATATGATATTGCCGTATTAACAGAAGACAGTGTTTCACATCTTGGAAATGTTGAACGTCCTCTTATCGTTATGGATCAGTGGATGTATCATTCAAGATTATATGCTGCAGCAAGTTTTGTTAAGACACAGGACAACCTTGATCTTATACAGCTTAACTCTTTTGGCTGTGGACTTGATGCCGTAACAACAGATGCTGTAAATGATATATTAACTAAATCAGGTAAAATATATACAGTATTAAAAATAGATGAAGTTAACAACCTTGGAGCTGCACGTATACGTATAAGATCTCTCATCGCTGCACTTAAAGTAAGAGATAAGAAGAATTATAAACGCACTCTTGTTTCATCTGCATACAACCGTGTTGAATTCACACCTGAGATGAGAAAGAACTACACTATTCTATGTCCTCAGATGTCGCCTATACATTTTGACTTATTAGAGCCAGCACTCAATTCATGTGGCTATAATTTCGAGGTACTTGATAACGATAACAAATCATCAGTTGATATGGGGCTTAAATATGTAAATAATGATGCCTGCTATCCTTCCCTGATGGTTGTCGGCCAGATTATGAATGCTGTCCTTTCGGGTAAATACGATCTTTCAAAAACAGCAATCATTATTACACAGACTGGTGGTGGATGCCGTGCCTCTAACTATATTGGATTCATTAGACGTGCTCTTGAGAAAGCCAACTTAGGATATATACCTGTAATATCTCTTAGTGCACAGGGGCTTGAAACTAACTCTGGTTTTAAGTATGACCTTAAGATGCTTAAAAAAGCTATGATGGCGATTGAGTATGGCGATATATTCATGAATGTTGTATACAGAACAAGACCTTATGAAAAGGTTCCTGGCTCTGTTAACGCTCTACATGAACACTGGAAGGAAATATGTATTAAACAGATTACACAGGACAAGGTAAAAATGAAAGACTTTAACAATAACCTCCGTGCTATCGTTAAAGACTTTGATAACATTGAGTTACTTGATATAAAGAAGCCAAGAGTTGGTGTTGTTGGTGAGATTCTTGTTAAGTTTCTTCCTGCAGCCAACAACTATCTTGTTGATCTGCTTGAATCAGAAGGTGCAGAGGCAGTTGTTCCTGATCTTATGGGATTTCTTCTCTACTGTGCAGAAAATGCTAACTTTAAGCATAAATACCTCGGTACATCTGGAAAATCTGCATTTATTAATAATACAGTCATAAAGATTCTTGAATGGTTCAGAAAAGCTGGTAACCAGGCACTTGCAGAAAGTAAACGTTTTGATGCACCTTCATCCATAAAGGATACTGCTGCACTTGCAAAGGATCTTGTATCACTTGGAAACCAGACTGGCGAGGGATGGCTTCTTACTGGAGAAATGATTGAGCTTATACATAATGGTGCCGGCAATATAGTATGCTGCCAGCCATTTGCATGTCTGCCTAACCATATAGTAGGTAAAGGTGTTATAAAAGAATTACGTGCTGCTTTCCCTGAGGCTAATATTATTGCGGTTGATTATGACCCAGGTGCTTCAGAAGTTAACCAGCTCAACAGAATCAAACTTATGCTTGCTACTGCTAACAAGAATATTAACAAATAAGTTTTTGACTTATCATAAAAAAGTTGTATAATAATAAAAGAATATTCGGAGGATAAGCATATGAACTTTTTATTATTTTTAGGACCTATTATAGGTATTGCAGTTTCAATATTTGCCGTTGTTGTTATCATTTCAGTTATCGGCGCAGTTGCTGGATCTGAAGAAGATATTGATGAGTAAATAAACAAATATTGATACAAAAAAATCCGCATCCTGATTATTTCATGACGAAATAATACAGGATGCGGATTTTTTCATATGTTATTATTTTTATATATTTTCAATCTGCCAGTCTATTGGTGTGACTCCATGATTTTCAAGAAACTCGTTACATTTGCTGAAATGCCTGCATCCAAAAAAACCTCTGTTAGCCGATAGTGGACTTGGATGTGCACTTGTTAATATAAGATGCTTAGGATTCGTAAGCATAGGAATTTTATCCTTTGCTGAATTCCCCCATAACATATAAACTATTGGTCTGTCCTGTGCATTAACAGCGTTGATAACTGCATCTGTAAACTGCTCCCAGCCTCTTCCCTTATGTGAAAATGCTGCATGTGCTCTTACCGTAAGTACAGTATTCAACATAAGTACTCCCTGGTCAGCCCACTTTTTAAGGAAACCATTGTTTGGATAATAGCACCCAATATCAGACTGTAATTCTTTATATATATTCTGTAATGACTTAGGTATAGGATTACCCGGAAGAACTGAAAAGCTAAGACCATGAGCCTGATTCACCTCATGATATGGATCCTGTCCAAGTATAAGCACCTTTACACTTTTAAGTGGTGTAAAATGAAATGCATTGAATATATCATCTGCTGGGGGATATACCACGCAACTGTTATATTCATCCTTTACAAATGTATATAATTTCTTGTAATAATCCTTTCTAAACTCATCACTTAAAGCTTCCTGCCAGTCACCTGTTATCATAGACATAATTATGTTCCTCTTTTCCTCATATACTTCCTGCAGCATGTATTATATGATGTAATGATTATCCCTTTTGTGCTGTAACACAATATATTATAATCTCATAGGAATACCCTTATCAGACAAATATTTCTTAAGGTCTTTTATTTCCATCTCTTTATAATGGAATAAAGAGGCTGCAAGGGCTGCATCAGCATTACCCTTTGTAAATGCATCATAAAAATGCTCCATATTACCAGCACCACCAGATGCTATAACAGGAATTGACACATTTGATGCAACTGCATTAGTAAGCTCTATATCATAACCTGCCTTTGTACCATCACAATCCATGCTTGTAAGCAGTATCTCACCAGCACCAAGACTCTCAGCTTTCATAGCCCACTCAACGGCATCCATATGCATATCTACTCTTCCACCATTTTTATATATACTCCAATGCCCATCTTCCTGCTTTTTAGCATCTATCGCTACAACAACACACTGGCTTCCAAACTT
>OGZB01001949.1_pt1 | contig 11145 bp, 5 predicted proteins | sample 1576691 | NCBI WGS metagenome assembly OGZB01 (sample SAMEA3541479, study PRJEB24748) | human gut metagenome | biome: human gut; feature: human-associated habitat; material: faeces | place: China | collected 2012
ATTGTTCAGCGGAACAATCTTCATAACATAATCGCCTGCTTTTAATCCTACAGCATCCGCTCTCATGTAAGACGGATACTTTCTGATAAGCTCATCATCCAACTGGACATAAGCTGAATCTGAGGCACTTGCAGACTTAACATATACATTGTAACCTGTAGCTCCTGTTACAGGTGTCCACTTAACATATGCTGTCTCAAGCCAGCCTGATGCTTCTGTTATTGCGCCAGAAGCTGCATGTACTGGGTTCATGTCAAATGCTATAACTGACACTGCCACCATTACACATGCAAGTAATGCACTCATAAATTTTTTTACTTGCTTTTTCATTTTTCCTCTCCTTTTCCTATATACACATTTTTGTGCAGATTTGATATGTTTTATTCACAAATCAAATTCATATCAACATTATTGCACAATGTTTTCAACCACATTTTACATATTAAAGAATAATTTTGTCATTTTAACACACTATTTCTTTTTCTAATGCAAATGAATATATAATTTTTTCTTTTACATTTTTTCCGGTAAGCTGTTCCAGCGCTTTTGCATAGTAATCAAGCTGGATTGCGTATCTTTTGACAAGCTCTTTTTCCCCCGCTTTGCCCTTCATAACCCTGTCAGTCTTATAATCAACAATCACAAGTTCTCCGTCCTCTTCAAAACACAAGTCAATTATACCCTGTATAAGCTGTCCTTCGTACTCAAATACAAAAGGCTGTTCTCTTCTGACACTGCCACAGTTCACCGCATTTGCAACTCTCCTGCCTGTATCTGATTGTACAAATGTATATATATCCCACGGATTGACACTTTTCACCTGTAATTCATTCATCTTGCCTGTTTCTAACATTCTGTTAATATCTGCTTTAACTCCATCAAGGTTCACACTCACTGAATAGTCAAGACATTCCATAACCCTGTGATATGCGCTACCACGCTCATTAGCAGCAAGCTGCACTTCCTCACCGCTTATGAACTTTGGAATTATGCTGTTTGTCTCATCACATTCTTCCTTTTTAAGTGCTGCCTTCACAGATTCATCCATGTAAGCATTTTCCTCTGAATCATCATCCGCCTGCATAGCCTTAAGCTGCGAAACCGTCAGCTTCATCCTGCCGGCTGCGTTATCAGCAGGAACATATTCCGGAAGCTCATCTAATAAAGGATAAGACACAACTTCCTTAATTTCATCAGCCAGTTCCCCGATTCCAACAACATTCGCTACACCAGCCAGCTCTCCGGATTCATCCGCATCAGCCAAGGAATCCTCTCCGGCATCAACCATAACTTTAAAGCTGCCTTTCAATTTATCTGAATCCATAAGGCACACCGGCATTATCATATCAAGATAGTTCTTTATATTCTCACTGTCTGCGAAAGACAACATTCCATCTGCTTCAAGCTGCTTTGCACTTCCCCTGTATTTCTCAAGTGTCTTGTCTGCATCTTTTACAACTCCAGTGATTATCAGCTTTTCTCTTGCTCTTGTCATTGCAACATAGAGAAGTCTCTCTTCTTCTGATATCGACTCCCTTACAATTCTTCTTGCCATGGCACCTTTTATTATGGTAGGTGTCTTGGTTCTTCTTTCAAGATCAACATAATCAACTGCAATTCCTAAGTTCTGGTCTACAAGCACCGGCGCTGTTGCATCCATAAAGTTAATGCTCTTATGCGCTCCAGCAAGTATTACAATCGGAAATTCCAGACCTTTGCTCTTATGAATACTCATAATTCTTACAAGATTCTCATTATCAAGACTGGCAGCCCCCTCTGCAAAATCTTCGTCAAACTTCTTAAGTCTTTCAATATATCTTAAGAAATTAAACAGACCTGAATAACTTGATTTGCCGTATCCTGCTGCTCTTTCCAGCAGAACATTTAAGTTAGCCTGCCTCTGTGCTCCGGCAGGCATTGTACCCACATAATCGTAGTAGCCTGAATCATATATTATCTCCCAGCACAGATCATATAGTGACTCAACGCTGCTCTTGTCACGATATTCTGTAAGCTTTGCAAGAAATAATGCACATTTTCCGGACAACTGCTTAACATCCGGCTCCTGCATCTTCCCAGCTTCACCAAGCACTGCAACTGCTTTCAAATGTTCATACAGATTATTATGCACATTCGTATCCACATACTCTCTGCCAAGCTTTCTTACCATTCCAAGCTCTGCTGCCGTAAATCCTCCAAAATAAGACATCATTGCCGCCGCAAGGCTTATCTCCTGAACCGGATTATCTACTATTGTAAGCATGCTTAAGATTACCTGTATCTCACGCACGCTGAAATATCCTGTTGACGAGTCAGTATACGCCGGTATCCCCCTATCCATAAGGGCATCTGCAAATGTATCTGCCCAGCCTGTCACTGACCTTGTAAGAATTACTATATCCCTGTATTCTGCCGGTCTATATACATTTTCATCTGCATCATACACATTTACACCAGAAGAAACTATTCCCTCAATCAGCTTTGCAAGCCTGTCAGCCTCAAGCTCTCTTGTTGTAGCTTCTTCTTCATTTTCTGAAGATATAAGAATTACATCTGTACTCTTGTTGACTTCATCACCGTAATTACTGTCACTGTATTCAGGATATGGAAATCCCGCATTAAGCCTTACAGATTCGTCATACCCGATTCCCGAAAAATTCTTATTCATAATATGACTGAACACATCATTGGCACATTCAAGCACATTCTCACGGCTTCGGAAATTCTTCTGTAATTCAATTCTTACATTATCACCAGTCTCGCCATATGTATCGTACTTCTCTATGAAAAGCTCCGGGCATGCAAGACGGAACTTGTATATGCTCTGCTTTACATCACCAACCATGTATATATTGTTATTCTCACCTGTCAGTCTCGTCTTTGACACCGCATTAAGAATAACCTCCTGCAACTGATTGGAATCCTGATACTCGTCTATTAGTATTTCTTCAAATCTGTCTGCAAGCTTGTCAGCAGTCTCTGTATACACAAGCTTTCCGTCTTCTTTCTTTACAAGTATTGAAAGTGCAAGATGTTCCATATCGTTAAAATCAATTATACCCTTCTCCCGCTTCACCTCCGAAACACGCTTGGCATACACCTTTGCCACTTTAAGTAAAGTCCGAATCTGGATGCCTGCCCCCTGCATGTCTGCAAATATTCCCTCATCATCTTTCAAGAATATCTTATCATTAAGCCGTCCTATATAATCTTTAAACAGCTTTCGCTGCCCCTTGACATATTCCTTAATATCTGGGTCTGCTCCTGCATCCTTCTTTCTTGACAGGGCTTCAAATGAAAATATTCTTATTCTTCTGCCAAGTTCTCCAAAATCCTGTGAATTAATCATCTCATTAATTCCAAGCAGGTCAGACTGCAAAGCACTTGTATATGCTGCAGGTCCTGCCGGCTCAGAACAGATATCTACTAATCGGTTGTATTTATCACGATAATCAAGAAGTGCATTTTTAATGGAATCATACAGCTCCTTAATTGCCGGATTATCGTAAGTCTCATCATCATAAACTAACATGCACTCGTCAAACCACTCATCAATCCACGGATTGCTTCGTGAAAAACGGTATATTTTATCTATAATGCTCACAAGCCCTGAATCGTCCCGTCCCATGCCAAATGCATCAACAAGATTAAAGAATTCTTCATCTGCTTCGGCATAGAATTCCTCAAGCACATCTTCCAACACATCATTTTCAATAAGCTTCTTCTCACCCTCGTCCATTATCCTGAACCCCGGATCCAGATTAACCTCTGGAAAATGATTTCTGATTATCCATAGACAGAAACTGTCTATCGTTGTTATCTGTGCGTTGTTAAGCAGTGTTATCTGTCTTAAAAGGTTCACATCACCCGGATTCTCGTCAAGCATTGAGTCAAGTGCTTTTCTTATCTTGTCTTTCATCTGGGCTGCTGCCGCCTTTGTAAATGTAACAACAACCAGCCTGTCTATATCTATATTCTTGTCAGGGTCTGTAATCATGGAAATGATTCGCTCTACCAGAACAGCAGTCTTTCCTGAACCGGCAGCCGCCGAAACCAGCACATTACAGTCTCTTGTATCAATCGCGCTCTTCTGCGCCGGTGTCCATTTTCTTTCCATTCTCATCAACCCCTTCCTTTATATTATTCCATAACACTTCATCATCGAATTTCTTTAATTTTCTGTAATTGCAGCCCGGCAAATCCACAGAAAATCCGCACACCGCCCCATAAGGACATCTGTCACAGCTTGAAAACTGTCCGTCTTTATAAGGACTTCTCCTGATATCACCGCCTGCAATTCTATCCGCGGTATCAACCGCCCTTACATCAACGAATCTTCCAAGCATATTAAACTGCTCTGTATTCATCACCTTGCTTCTTCGTGAGTCAAATCCGCCGTCAGCCTTTCTGCTAACCGGAATATTAAGTGATGTACCCTCGGTATTGTCCATCTTCTCGGCAATATCCTTATCCGAATTAACCATTCCTTTAAGGCGCAGTTCACCCTTAATCTTATCCTCTATCTCTTCTGCACTCTCTGTTGTCGCAGATACAATCGGGTCACTTATGTTATAGTAGAACACTCCGGCAGGAATCACATTTTTACCCGGACGCATCTTCGCCACAAGCTTCATTGCCGCTTCCATGTAGACCATAAGCTGGATATCAATTCCGTAGTAGGTCTTTACTATGTTGAAATCCTTCTTTCCTGTCTTGTAATCGATAATTCTTACATATACATCTGTGCCGTTTTCGCATATGTCAACGCGGTCAATCGTTCCGCTCATAAGCTGCTTTCTGTCTCCGTCTCCGACTTCCATATTAAACTTATGCTCGAATACAAATGGCACGAAATTACCACATTTTAACTGCTCACCCATTGCCCATATAGTACGGTCTGCAAGGTCTTCCATTCGCTTAATCATGAATGAATTACGGCTTGAATCCTTAAGGATACTGTTCTGGTATATGTCAGTAATTGCAGAAACACTTCTTTTTACCATCTCGCGGCGCTTCTCCTCTGATATCAGATAGTACGACTCACCGTTTTTCTTGATTTCATCGCACACCTCACGGATAACCGCATGCAATACGACGCCGAAGTTTACCGGTGAAAATGTGAATTCTTCCCTTTCCTTTAAGTCAACTCCATACCTTAAGTAATACCTAAGCGGACACTCTGCAAAGTTCTCAAAAGAAGTTACGCTTCCGACAAGCCTTCCGCCTGTAAGTGAATCTATAATGTCCTCATCTACATTTGCAGCAGTTTCAGTCTGTTCATAGCTGTAAGCCGCATGTGGTATTGTTACATAAGAATTCTGCTGTGCTGTGTCTTTGTAAGATAACTTAAGGCACTGCGGAAACATTTTTCTCATGCTTCTTATAATATATGAAGGCATCAACGCCGCACCCTCGCTGTTTTTTACCGCATATGACATGTAAAGCTTCTCCGCACTCTTTGTCATAATAAGATACAGATAGAATCTCTGTGTAAATGCTTTCTCCCTCACGGAAGCTGACATAACTATTCCCTTATCCTCAAGATACTCCCTGTCGCTTTCTGACAGAACGCTTCTTGAATCAGCCTTCTTAGGTACATTGCCGTCATTGATTCCGACAAAGAACATGACCTTGATATTGTCAAGACGGGTTCTTTCTATATCTCCGATAACAACGCAGTCGTTGGTCTGCGGAATAAGTCCTATCTTAATCTCCTGAAATCCTGACGCAAGTATCTTGTTAAATTCTTTAATACCAACCTTCTCACTTCCAAGAAGGGCATACATTTTATCTAATACTTCTATAACTTTCTTATATAACTGTGCATATTCATCACCAGTGTACTCGCTGTCATTAAGCACACTTACCTTCTGCTCCATATCTTCACGCACAAGAAACTCATAAAGTGCCTTTACCATATCAGCAACATTTGATTCCTTTGACTTTAGCACTTCTTCCAATGGATCCAGCATATCCGTTATCATTGTTCTTAGTGAATTAAGCTTCTCAAGGTCAGTATTATTGACTGTTCCCCTGAACTTTCTTATCCATGGTTCATGCCATTTTCCCCTGCCTCTGATTCCAACTGCAACACAGTAATTATCTAACAGATCAATATCTTCGCGCTCCATTCCGCTCATTCCGGTTCTTAGGAATCCTAATATGCTGTCATAGCTGTAATTATTCTCTATTATTCCAAGTGCACCGTTAATTGCCGCAATAAATGGATTGTCCGTCACATGGCGCTTGTAATCTAAGAAATATGGTATATCGTTCTGCTTTAATATATTAGCCGCCAGTTTGCCGTAGCCATCCATGTCCGCAGTAACTATCGCAATCTCGTTATATCTGTATCCACACAGTCTTGTAAGTCTTATTATTTCTCCTGCTGCAAATGTTAATTCTTCCTTGGCAACAGCCCCCTCATATATAACTATGTTGTCAGTCTTCTGATTAAATCTTCCCGAATTGTTTCTGAAAAGATTCTGTTCCAGAAAACCCAGTTCTTCTGAATTCTTAAATCTTGAATTAACATTTACAATTACATTCTTTCCCGGTACTGCTTTTCCTGCAATATACACAGGTTCAAGGACTTTCACATGTTCTTCATCGCATATCTTATAAAGCTTTGATACACAGTCCTTACTCATGAAAAAAAGTTCTTCCCTGCCTCTTACTGAATTTTCACGCTCAGATGCATCAATTGTCAGAGAAACATATATCTTCGGACATATTGATAAAAGAATTGTCATTAAATTGTACTGAACCGGAGTAAAGCCTGTGAATCCGTCAAATACTATCTCGCAATTCTTTATTCTCTCTGACTCTGTAACCTTGCTGCATAATTTATCCAATATTTCTTCTTTAGTTATATAATTCTTGTCTATGTACTCTGCAAATGCGTTATATACAAGTACTATATCATCAAGCTTATACTGAAGTGCTGCACTTCCCTCTGAATCACTGTATGCTGCACCTGCCGCATCCTGCATAACATCCGGCTTGATATCATACTGAAGCATCTCCGATATAACAGACTTCATCTCTGACACAAATCCTGTATTAGACAGATTACTTCCAAAATATTTTAATCTGTCCTTGTTCTGCTCTAAAACTCTTTTAATAATCAGATTCTTTCCTGTATCATCAAGGACTTCAAGATTATCCTCACCCACTTCCTCAAATACTTTATACGCAAGCCTTTCAAAGCTCACAACATCTATATTAAGTATTCCTTTTCTTGGATGCATGGACACCAATCTTTTCTGAATTGCCATAGTGTACTGCTCAGGCACAACAACTATATAATTCCTGTCAGAATTCTTCATTGATTCTTCAATTATATGTGTATACAGATAGTGCGATTTACCCGCACCAGAGCTGCCTAGAATTAATTGTAATGACATATGTTACTCCCCTAATCTTTCTATAATAGACTTTACCATCATTTGCTTTACCATAATGCACTTTTTCATATCATGTCTCATCATGGTTCGAAATCAACCGCTTCATATTCCACCGTATCTGAATAGTCCCACCATTCTCCCTGATAGCCTGTAAATCCGTTATTTTCCATAGCATTCTGTAGAATCATCACATTTTTCACAGCCTCTTCATCTTCTATATCAGAATAATCTCTATCTGCTTTTAGAGAGAAATCATCAAATTCTGTCGGCATTGATATAACAGTTCCATCAGCAGCAACCATTGTAATATCCACTGTTCCTCCAAGATTATGCTTTTTCATTCCGTTAGCCGGATTTGCCACATAGTTAGGGTCCGGATATACTTCCCATAATTTCTGCTGTGCCTCAAACGGTCTGTATGCATCCCAAATCTTTAAGCTGTATCCCTGTTCTTTCAGTTCTTTCTGCACATTTGCAAGCTTCTTAACTGTTCCGTATCGAAGGTATGCGTCTGTGAAATCATATATTCTGACACCTGTAAAGTTATTGTCTGTTGCATACATCAATTCGACATATATGTCCGGTATATATTTCTTAACAAGTACATATTCGTCATCTTCCGGTTCTTTTTCGGTTGTAATCTCCTGTGTTATAATTTCCTGTGCTGTCACTTCCTGTGCTGCAGTCTCCTGTATGTTCGCCATCTCTTTTTCTGATACATCATCTGTTGTGACATTTTTCTTTTGTCCACACGCTGTCATGCCTACCATTATCATGATTGCTGTTATAAATGTTTTAGTAAATCTACGTTTCATAGTCATTGCCCCTCTTCATTACCTACTATTTCATCATATTTAACAATTTAGTAGTTTTTTTTCAAGCTATTAGTTGCTTTATAATGCTTCTTCCTAACTTGAAGACCTACTAAACAAACACCATTCACACTTTTAGTAGGTCTTTTCCATATTGTCAGTTGCTTTGTAATTCTTCTTTCCAACTCAAACGCCTACTAAATAAACACGGTTCACACTTTTAGTAGGTCTTTTTCTTATATATCTATAATATTAGACAATTCTAATCATCAAAAAAACCTACTATTTTGGCATAAATTATCAATTTAATAGGCAATTTTCTTTATCCGCATTAATTATCCTCTGATTTTTCTCTCAATATACCTACTAATTCATCATATTTAGCAGCTTTAGTAGGTTTTTGCCCCATTCATGCATTAATTTAATGTGCCATTTTACACTATCCAATACATTTGTAATTAATATACCACATTTTAATCATAATCTCCTTATATCCTCCATATATTTTGTAATAATGAATATGAAGGGCAGGTTTCTTTGTGATGAGTCAGACTAAAATTGTTGTTATTCCATTTAAAAAGCTCCTTATTGGAGTGTTTATCGCTGCTATTATAATAGCTTTTATTATATTCGCTGTTATCCGTCTTGGCAGCAATAGTTCTGATAATTCCAGGAATACTACTAAACCTAAGAGCAGCACTGTAAATGCTTCTGCTTCTTCTAATATTGAGACACCCCTTGATAATGCCGACGCTCCTAAATTCTGCCCCGGAGTATATACCGCCTCTATTCTGTTAGACGGCAACCCCGTTGATATCCAGGTCACAGTTGATTCCTCTAACATTAACAGCATTGAGCTTGTTAATCTTTCTGAATCAATCACAACTATGTACCCTAAGCTCACAACTTCATTTGATGAAGTTGCTGCTAAAGTCATGGAAGCCGGCACAACCAACATAACCTATGATTCAGCCAACAGATATACATATTCCGTCTTTATAGAAGCAATAAGCGCAGCCCTTAAAAAGGCTGCGCCATGATTAATATCTTATATTTTCTGTCTTGTACCCCACATGCCTGCTAAATCCGTATGCCACTACTTAGAATAAGTCACAGCCTCACTATTCTCATCATAATCAAACATGCCATCATTCTTCTCTTCAAGTGCCTTGATGATGTGATATGTATATTCATTATATGGTGTATCAATTCCAAGTTCTTTCCCCATGCGCATCATTGCGCCGGAGAACATATCTATCTCTGTGTGTCTGCCAGCGTCAATATCCTGCAGTGTTGAATATCTTGCTGTTGGCGGAACAGCGCTTCCTCGGCTTGAGTTATCTGCACACCTGCTCATATCAATGCCTTTGGCAAGAGCTACTGCTTCAACCTCCTTACGTAATCCTTCGCTGATTGCTTTCATATGCTCACTGTCAGTATAACAGCCAACACCTGCTCCAATAATAGCCTGTGGAAGATTGTTACAGATATTAAGTCTATACTTGCTCCATATCTCTTCTTTGATATGTTCAGTCACTCTGTAATTAAGTCCTGTTCCATCAAATAAATCTCTTATTGCCGCAACTCTCTCACTCTCAAATGGTGCAGTTTCCTCTCCATATATAATGCCTATTGTAGTCTCAGGATTGAACACATATTCCTTACCTTCGCGGTGTGACGCCACCTTTATAAGTGAATAAATGATATGTGATTTATCTATCTTGGTAGATATTATCTCTTCACTGTCAACACCATTCATAAGACTCATGACAATTGTATTCTCACCGACGGCTTCCCTAATGTCATCTAATGCACCTGCAAGTGCGCCGTATTTTAATGATACAACAAGAAGGTCAACACCTTTTGCTTCCTCTGGGGTCAATACCTCCGGGTGGTATGTCTTTCCATTAATCAGACAGCCTTCTGCCTTAAGTCTTTCCGCTCTTTCGCCCTTTGCAATAACGCTTAAACTTATATCCTTCTTTTCTGAAAGTCCCCATATAACATAAGAGCCGACTGCTCCTGCTCCAAATACTGCCACTGATTTTATCTTCATATACATTTTCCTCTCAATCTTTGTAATTTCTTCAAATATATATACACTTCACTTCTTTCCGCGTCAAATGCTTTTATCTTCCTACAATATCGCCCTCTTCAAAATCGTAAGTCAGCTTCTTTCCATATGCCATGACATATGCAGCACATTTCTGCTCATAGTCTGTGTGCTGCATTCTTAAACTTGCCGTTCTTTCATCAAGCTGTCTGTCCGGATATATTACTGGCAGGACATGTACCCTGAATGTGTGCAAATGTGTACTTTTAACCTGCTGTTCAACAAACAGCGAAATCACCGGAACATTAAACTTTACCGCATACAGATATGCACCTCTTTTGCATGGACGGGGCTTCCGATAATTAAACCACATTTCCTGCTCAGGATATATAAGCACAAGTTTGTTTTCATCAAGTGCATTCTTAATCTGATCAGGAAACTCAGTCTCCATAAACCATTTCAGGCTGCTTACGGGCATTGTGTCGGCATATTTTTGCATATACCCGACAAAACCTTTCATTGCAAGGTTAGAATCTTGATTAACAATACTTATTCTTCTGAATCCAGCTTTTCTCATTGCAAACCTGACAATTGCAGGGTCTAACGGGCTGAAATGATTGCATGTTACAATCGCAGGACCTCTGATTCCAGAAAGATTCTCAAGTCCGTCAACTTGTGTTATAAGCCCAACCGCAGAAGTCCCGGCATGAAATATAGCTTCTGCAATATATTTCTTCACACAAAAACCATATGCTGTGCGGTAATCAATATAATGTCTTAGTAATGCTTCTTTATCTTCGCGTAACAGCTTAGGGTCTCCCGGCTCAACCTTTGAATTCAACTGATTAAGGCTTACAGCCGTCCTAATATTTTC
>OGZB01001951.1_pt1 | contig 11135 bp, 6 predicted proteins | sample 1576691 | NCBI WGS metagenome assembly OGZB01 (sample SAMEA3541479, study PRJEB24748) | human gut metagenome | biome: human gut; feature: human-associated habitat; material: faeces | place: China | collected 2012
TACCATCGCTATTCTCAATGCCAACAATCAAGTCGTCAATAACCGCCACGCCAGGCCAATTCGTCCAGATATTCCTTAACTTTTTGCTCATTTTGCTCAGGGGTAACCAAACCCACCAAAACGGCCTTCTCGGTCTGTGCCTCAGATATGATAAATTCTTTCATGCCACAAAGATATATTATTTCAATTATTTACGTATATTCGCGAACATATTTACAAATATAAATCAACTTAGCTATGAAAAAGAGAATTTGGCATCTATCCAGACGCGTTGTCGTTTGTACGGTATTCCTATTCGTACAACAATTTATCCAGTCACAAGTTTCAAATCCGTCTACATGGGAAAGCTTTGTGCAAAGTAACGCAAATATATCTATTCGAGATACGTTTCGGATGCAGACATTTGAGGGACTTGCTTCTGATAATTGGGATTATGCCATTACAGGTGAAGCCCTTATTGAAGATATCTCCGGCGTGAAAGATATTCCTAACAGCCACGGAAACTACGGGTTACGAATGCCAATGAATACGCAAGCGGCTTTCGAGCATTTCACGTTAACAGATCATCAAGATATAAAAATCAGTATACGGAAAGGGGGCATCCATTTAATGCTCGGAGAAAAGATGCAAGTTAAGACTTACCGCCCTAACAAACCAGAATATGTGTCGATCATAACTTTAAATAAAGACGATGCTACTGCTTCATTCGAAAAGACGGATATAGGCAGCAATCCCCCGGGATTGGATATTATCGTCCCCACACAGGCCGCCAATACCAAAAACGGCTATTATTATGTAGACAGCGTTTACGCACACGGCATGATTCCTACCTATTCCCTATTTACCGGAAACAGCGATTGGAACCATGAGGATCGCTGGAGCCACCTACCCGCCTACCGTCACCGCAACGCCTTGATTAACGGCAATATCTCCATAAATACAAATATCAGCTGTAAAGATATCTTTATTGGCAATGGAAATATCCATATTTTACCAACCGGAAATCTATCCGCAAATAACCTTACCATCTATCCTAATGATGGTATCTTGGCGTCTTCCTCCACCTTGCGATCGTCTGGAACTATTAACATCTCCGGCAAAATAACAATCGAGAAGACCTTCGCTCAAAAAGGCAAATGGTATTTTATCTCCTTCCCCTTCGATGTATTCGCTTCCGGCATAGACCCGGATTTCCAACTGGGTGATGACAAAAGCGATACAAACGGTAATTACTTTTACGTACAAACCTATAACGGAGAAAAGCGAGCTAATTCACAAAGCCCTTCCAACAACTGGGAAGTCATACCACAAACAATAATCAATACATCCCAGCCCATCTTCAAGAAGAACAAGGGATACCTAATCGCTATTGACGCTTCCGCCGATCGTCAGAACCTTCGTTTCTCCTCGAAAGCAGGAGATATCCCTATAGATTTCGGAAAAAACGGTCAAGCCTCTATTCCGGTAAGCATTAACAACCAAAGCCAGAACCAGAATCATAACGGCTGGTATCTATGCGGTAATCCTCTGCCGGCTCCTTTATCTCTTAGTCAAATAGAATCAAACTCGGCCTTAGACGGATACATTTATATATATGACGGCTCCACCTACCAACCCTACGTGATCGGTAGCGATTTCGCCATCCCTCCATTCTCCGCTTTCTTTGTCAAAGCGAATAAAAGTACCAGCCTATCTGTATATAATACATCCGAACCAGCCAATTATAAATTATTATCAACGAACGCACCCATATCTTTCCCGACATCGGAACCTCAAGCCCGACAAGATTCCCCTGTTTCCAATCAAGTATTTTCATTTCCGGAATTAAGCTATCAGCTAGAGAACAAGACTTTATTCATTACTAATCTTCCATCCCCCGGTAAAGTCGAACTGTTTACTCCGGCAGGCATATTAGTATTCACGCAAGCGGTACAGGCAGGGAACCCTATCCTCCCGATTCCCCTCCCACAAGGTTTATATATCTTAATTATTCAAACAGAACATTATCGGGCACAGTACAAATGCGTTTTAACCTCCTAAAGCCCGAAACAATCTTATATCTTTGCCCTGTTTTTAGAATAAAACGAATATGAAGAAGATCAATATCACAACAATTGCCTTACTTGTTTACTTAATCGTAATGAGTATCATCGGCTGGCCGGGAAACAATCCCGGAAACAATTATACCGAATATTTCTTGATGATCGGCGCTACGCTCGTCATCATCATCCTTCTACGCTATCTGCAAGTCAAACGTCTGAGAATGCGAGATAAGTGGAATAAAGACGATGATCCTGCCAAGCAATAAAAACACAGCCTGTTTTTCTTCACAGAAGAACAGGCTGAATGAACTTTATTTTATTACACTAGTATTAATATTACTGCTTTTTCGCCCTCACAGGCTACTTGAATGTCTCATAAAGACTACGCACAGTATAAATTATTCGATTATAAATAAGTACAATCTTAACAGGACACACACACCACTTGTTTCGCTTACTTTCTTAAAATGAGTTACTTTCATAATTCTTACATTTTATTCACTAGTACTAAAACGTCATTAACCAATACGCAAAAGACAGCCAATATCATTTTTGTAATCGTAGCCTAATCGTCATATCCCTGAAAGGCAATACAATCGTGAACATATTTTTAATAACATAGACATATCATCGTAATATAATCACACGTCCTTTGCGTTCTGAAAAAATAGATTAATTCTAATATATTTTAAGGACAAAAGGATGGACAACAGAAATTACTTTACGATGGCGATTCCCGCTCTTTTGCTAGGCGTAGCATACTTACAGCCAATCAATGCGGCATCGGCGGAGGATCTGCCAAACGTTACTGGACGAATGACGATCACTCAACAGACATTCACGGTAAGTGGCGTAGTCACCGATACGAACGGAGAACCAATTATCGGGGCTAACGTGATTGAGAAAGGGACTACAAATGGAGCCGTAACCGATTTTGACGGCAAATTTTCTCTCTCGCTGCAAAACAAGCAAAGCATATTGGTCGTTACTTATATCGGTTATAACACCAAGGAGATTCCAGCCGGGAATGGTTCTCCCCTCACGATCCAATTGCAGGATGACACCCAGAACCTAGACGAGGTTATCGTGGTAGGTTATAGTGTACAGAAGAAAAAAGACCTTACCGGTGCTGTTTCCGTACTGGAGGTAGGCGATCTGAAAGATACCCCGGTATCCAGTGTAGATCAAATGATGCAAGGTAAATTGTCCGGCGTAAACGTAATCCCGGATAATATGCCCGGCGGAGGCGTAGCGGTACGTGTACGCGGTTTCAGCACGATCCGTAACAATGATCCGCTTTATATCATCGATGGCGTACCAGTAGAGGGCGGCATCAATTTTCTCAACCCGAATGATATCGAAAGTATGCAGGTATTGAAAGATGCTTCTTCCGCTTCCATCTATGGCGCACGTGCGGCAAACGGCGTGGTTATCATCAGTACAAAAAAAGGGAAGGAAGGTACTTTCCGGGTAAACCTAGACGCTTACGTGGGAGTACAAACCTCGGCAAAACAGATGCGTATGCTAAACGCCCAAGAATATGGTGACTTATTATGGCAGGCACAGCGTAACGACGGGAAATCACCAGTAAGCGACGTGTATGGCTCCGGCGAGACCGCCGTAATTCCGGAATTCCTTGACGCAGATCACCGCCTTCCCTCGGGAGACGTGGATTGGGTTGACGAGATCATGCAAAAAGCCATGGTCCAGTCCTATAACCTCTCTCTGGCGAAAGCAGATAAAGTTAGCAGCCACTTGTTCTCCCTAGGCTATTTCAACCAAGACGGTCTTATGAAATATACTGGTTTCGAACGTATATCCGGACGTTTCAACAATGAGTTCAAGCTCTTCAACGATCGTTTGAAAATCGGTGAGAACGCCACATTATCACATGCGTGGGGAACCTCGGTCACCAATAACGCCGCACTGGGAGGTATGTTATACAACGCCTATAAGACCGTATCCATTACCCCTGTTTACGATCTGGACGGGAATTTCGGCAGCAACCCGATCGCCGACATCTCCAACCCGTTAGGCGAATTATACCGTAATAAGGATAATAAAGATCGTACCACCCGTCTATTCGGTAATCTATTCGCCGAACTGAATATCCTAGAGGGACTTTATTTCAAGACCAACTTCGGAGCGGATTACAAAAACCTGTATAAACGAAGCTTCAAGGCCAAATACAACGAATTGAACACCCAGCAACCCTTGAGTACGTTGAGCACGCAAAACCGTTGGAACTTCAATTGGGTATTCACGAACACGTTAAACTATTTACGGACATTCGATAAACATACGATCGGAGCCTTATTAGGTATCGAGACAAACCGTTATCAAGAGGAATACTTCTCCGCCTCCCGTGAAGGCTTTGCCTCGGATGACGATAACTTCCATTTCCTCGATGCGGGCGATAGTGGCTCCCAGAAGAACGCAGGTTCTGCCTTTACTTCCAAGATGATGTCTTATTTCGGTAAAATTGATTATAATTTCGACAACCGCTACTTATTCGCAGCCACGTTCCGACGTGACGGATCTTCTAAACTTGGTAACAATAAATGGGGTAATTTCCCGGCTGTCTCCGCAGGCTGGCGTATCAGTAGCGAACCGTTTTATGATATTCCGGCTATCAGCAACATGAAAGTCCGCATAGGTTGGGGACAAAACGGCAACTCTGATATCCCGGCTTATTCTACGATCGATTCTTACATGAGTAATCCGAACCACTCCAACTATCCGATCGACGGTAGCCAAAGTTCCGTGACAACCGGATACACCCAAACCCGTTACGGTAACGCAAACCTGAAATGGGAGACCACCACGCAAACTAATGTCGGGCTGGATCTAGGCTTCCTAGATAACAGCCTAACCGTTGTGCTGGATTGGTTTAACAAAGATACCAAGGACTTATTATGGGAGCGTCCCTTGATCGGTACCGTGGGGGGTACGAACCAAACGGTATGGGACAATGTCGGGAAAATGCGTAACCGGGGTTTCGAAGCTGAGGTCAGCTACAATAAGAGCATCAATAAAGATTTCGGGTTCAATGTCGCCTTCAATATGTCCGCTATCAAAAACAAGATGACTGAATTAGACGGTGATGTCTCCTATATCGGACTGCCTACCAGCGTGATTCACTCCCTCAACTTCGATCAAGAGGTTTCTCGTTCCGCCATCGGACAACCAATCGGCTCTTTCTACGCTTATAAAGAAGACGGTTTATTCCAGAGCGAGGCGGAGATCAAATCATATACCAATAATAAAGGCGAACTGCTCCAACCTAACGCAAAACCGGGTGATATCAAGTTCGTAGACGTAAACGGAGATGGCGTAATAGACGGTAACGACCGTGACTATATCGGTAACCCGCTCCCCGATGTCACGGCAGGCCTTACATTAGGAGTCAACTTCCATAATTTTGACCTCAGTCTATTCTTTCAGGGAATGTTCGGAAACGATGTATACGACTTGACCCGTTATGTGGGTGATTTCTACAATCAATCGCAATACAACAAAAACAGCCGTGTCGTTAATGCATGGACACCAACCAACACGAATACGGACATACCCCGTGTCACCATGGACGATCCGAACAATAACATCCGGCCCTCGTCTTACTATGTGCAAGACGCTTCTTTCGTTCGCTTAAAGAACATGAAAATCGGTTATTCCGTACCTCAGTCCATCCTATCCAAGATTAAGTTCAATAGCTTGTATATCTATGCGCAAGCAACCAACTTATTCACGATCACCGGATACGACGGTATCGATCCGGAAGTGGGATTGCAAAGTTACTCCAGTGACTACCGTAACCTAGATATGGGTGTGGACCGCGGCATCTATCCGTTATCCCGCACCTTCACCTTTGGAGTAAACGTAAGTTTTTAATCATCAAACAACAACAAACAAGAATATGAAGAAAATGATTATAGCGGCCTGTGCCGTATTCGCATTGACATCATGCAGCGATTTTCTGGAAGAGACACCTGTAGGCGAACTGACTCCCGAACAAGCACAAGATCCCAATAACATTGAGGGATTGATTATCTCCGCCTATTCCATCCTAGACGGCCAGATGGACGATGCCAGCTCCGGCTTGAATTCAGGATGCTCCAACTGGCAATTTGGCGATGTGATCTCAGACGATACCTACAAAGGCGGAGGTGGTACGGGAGACCAGAACCCGGTTCACTTGATGGAAATCTTCCATATCGACCCGACTATCCAAGATTACAATCGGAAATGGCTAGCCTTATACGAGGGCGTGAACCGCTGTAACCAAGCGATCCGTATCCTCAAAGGCAGCGATTATGATAAAAAGGAGACCCGTATCGCCGAGATGCGTTTCCTGCGTGCCCATTTCTATTTCAACTTAAAGATCATCTATAACCAGATCCCATATTTCGACGAGAGTGTCAGCGATCCTTCCGCGTTCGCCTCTATCTCGAATAAGGAGTATACATCCGATCAATTATGGGAGAAGATACTGAATGATTTTAAGGCCGCCTACGAAGGTCTCCCGGATTCCCAGCCGGATGTGGCACGTCCATGCAAGATGACGGCCCGGGCTTATATGGCTAAAGTTTACTTGTTCCAAGGCAAATGGCAGGAATGCGCTACAGCGACGGATGAGGTGATCAATTCCGGCAAATACCAGCTACTCCCCGACTTCCGGAATATCTTCTTGCCGGAAAATGACAACTGCCCTGAAATTTTATTTTCAGTCCAAGCCTCTATCAACGATGGCTCCCCGAACAACTACAACGGAAATCCGGGCGACCGTTTGTTACCTCCGGGAGGCCCTTATCCCAACTATGGTTTCCTTCGTCCTTCCCAAAACCTAGTAAACGCTTATAAGACCGACTCCAACGGCTTGCCTTTGGAAGACGGCATAGACGTTTCGGAAAATGATTATGTAGACACCCGCCTAGACCACACGGTAGCCCGCCCCGGAATCATGTTCCTAGATGTCCAACTCTATGACTGGACTCCTCGTGAGGCTACGGTTTACGGTCCGTATAGCCCGAAAAAACGTATTGTCTCCAAGAACTCAAGTTACTATTTGGCTATCTGGCCATACGTAAACGCATTGAATGTTTATATTATTCGATATGCGGACGTGTTATTGTGGCGTGCCGAAGCTGCTATCGAACTAGGCGATTTGGCTACCGGATTGAAATACATCAACCAAGTTCGCGAGCGTGCCATGAACAGCCAGACCGTAAAAACCGCTGACGGGACAGCGGATGCCGCCAAATACCGGATCGGATTATATCCGTCATTTTCCGACAAAGAGGAGGCGATCCGAGCCTTACGTACCGAACGACGTCTGGAATTCGCCTTAGAAGGTGAACGTTTCTTTGATCTAGTCCGTTGGGGAATCGCCTCAGACGTGATGAACACTTATTTCGAGCATGAGAAGACATTCCGCTCTCATCTCCAAAATGCCCGTTTCATCAAAGGGACTCACGAATACGGCCCGATACCGCAAGCGGTTATAGACCTTGCGAAAAATGGAATCATCGAGCAAAACCCAGGATATTAATGGGAATGCTCCCATTCCTCTTAAAAGAAATAGCTCCTATCCGAATATTCGGGCAGGAGCTATTTACATTTGTCTTTTTATATCGTCTCTTTATAACTTATCCCTTAAAAACCTTCCGGTATAGGATGCCTCGCAAGCCGCGATCTCCTCCGGTGTACCGGCACAAACCAACTGCCCGCCGGCCTTTCCGCCTTCCGGTCCTAAATCGATCACATAATCCGCGCATTTGATCACATCCATATTATGCTCGATAATTACCACGGAGTGACCTTTCTCGATCAAGGCATTGAAAGCTTTCAACAAAGTCTTGATATCATGAAAATGTAAACCGGTCGTAGGCTCGTCGAAAACGAACAAGGTAGGTTGCTGCTTCTCTTGGCCTAAGTAATAAGCCAGTTTCACACGTTGATTCTCACCACCGGATAAAGTGGAGGAAGTCTGTCCCAGCTTGATATAGCCCAAACCTACGTCTTGCAGCGGTTTCAAGCGTTTCACAATCTTCTTCTCTTGGGAGCCGGAACCTTTCTCGAAGAACTCGATCGCTTGATTCACGGTCATTTCCAATACATCGTATATGTTAGCGCCTTGATACTCTACATCCAATACATCCTGCTTGAAGCGTTTACCGTGGCAAGCCTCGCATTCCAAGGTGATATCCGCCATAAACTGCATCTCTACCGTGATCTTGCCCTCGCCCTTACATTCCTCGCAGCGACCTCCTTCTTTATTAAAGGAGAAATAGGCGGCGTTATATCCCATCTGTTTCGCTAGGGGCTGCTCGCCGAATAGTTTACGGATCTCGTCGTAAGCACCGATATACGTCACGGGGTTCGAGCGAGAACTCTTTCCGATCGAGTTCTGGTCTACGAACTCGATCGCCTGAATCATATTCAAATCTCCACTGATACCGGAGCAATCCACGGTCAGGCGGGCGGCATCATCCAAATGACGTTTCACGCCCTCGTAGAAGATATCACGAACCAAGGAGCTTTTACCCGAACCGCTCACACCGGTAACCACCGTCATCACGTTCAAAGGAAACTTCACGTCCACACCCTTTAAGTTATTCTTCCGAGCCCCTGTCACTTCTATATAATTATTCCACGGACGCCGATAAGGCGGGATCTCGATCTGATCCTCTCCCGTCAAATAACGTACCGTGTGGCTATCGGTACATTTCCGGAGGTTATTCACATCGCCTTGATAAACGACCTCGCCCCCCAAACGCCCTGCTTTCGGACCGATATCGATGATATAATCCGCCGCACGGATAATCTCCTCATCATGCTCCACCACGACCACGGTATTCCTCAAGGCTTGCAACTGTCGCAATACCTTGATCAACAAATCCGTATCCCGGGAATGCAGACCGATACTCGGCTCATCCAAAATATACAACGAACCCACCAAGCTACTACCCAACGAGGTAGCCAGATTGATACGTTGGCTCTCTCCTCCGGATAAAGAGGCCGAGAGGCGATCTAAAGCCAGATAACCCAACCCCACATCCAACAGGAATTGCAAGCGATTATTGATTTCCGTGAGCAAACGTTTAGCGATCGCCGCATCCGTCTCGTCCAGTTCCAGTTGATCAAAGAAAGCCTTTGCCTCCGAAACCGGCATCGTCACCAGCTCGGCGATATTCTTACCGCCCACTTGCACATACAGCGCTTCCGGTCTCAAGCGGCTCCCCTTACAAACCGGGCAAGTCGTCTTTCCCCGATAGCGGGCTTGCATCACCCGGTATTGTATCTTATAAAGATTCTCTTCCACGAACTTAAAGAAATCGTCGATACCGTGTAAGCCTCTCGCCCCATGCCACAACAGATCCTTCTCTTTCTGTGTCAGGTCGTAATACGGACGGTGGATCGGGAAGTTATATTTCTCGCTCTTCACGATAAAGTCTTTCAGCCATTCCCCCATCACCTCACCTTTCCAGCAAACCACGGCTCCTTGGTAGACAGACAAGCTTTTATCAGGCACCACCAGATTCTCATCGATACCCAGCACCTTACCGAACCCCTCACAAGTCGGACAAGCGCCCAACGGATTATTAAAGCTAAACATCATATCGGTAGGCTCCTCGAATATCATGCCATCCGCCTCGAACTTCTTCGAGAATTCCTTCACGACTACCCCTTCCTCCGTATAAATACGGATCAAACAGGTACCATGGCCCTCAAAGAAAGCGGTCTCGGCCGAGTCTGCCAAACGGCTTTTCAAGGTCTTATCGTCCGATACCGTCAGGCGGTCCACCAACAACTCGATCGGGTAAGACAGCAACTCCTCGCTCGCCAGTACCTCCGAGATACGATATACCGTATCATTCACCGACAGACGGGCATATCCTTCTTTCCGCAAGATCTCCAGCTGCTCCTTCATATCCCGGCCTTCCGGCAAGACAACCGGGGCGAATACGGCAAAACGAGTCCCCTCTGGGTATCGCATGACCTCCTTGATAATATCGCTCACCTGATGTTTTTTCACCTCGGTGCCGGAAACCGGCGATATCGTCTTCCCGACGCGAGCATATAACAAGCGTAAATACTCATAAATCTCGGTGGATGTACCGACTGTGGAACGCGGATTACGGGTATTCACCTTCTGCTCGATAGCGATAGCGGGCGGTATTCCCTTAATATAGTCGCATTCCGGCTTACTCATCCTTCCCAAGAACTGGCGGGCGTAAGCGGATAAACTCTCTACATACCGGCGCTGTCCCTCCGCATAAAGGGTATCGAACGCCAACGATGATTTTCCACTCCCCGACAGCCCGGTTATCACCACCAGCTTGTCCCTCGGAATCTCTACATCTATATTTTTCAAGTTGTTGACACGTGCCCCCTTGATGAAAATCGAATTGCTCTCAGACATATTACCTTTATCTTTTTCTTTAACGCAAAGATAGCCAAAACTAACCGATTCTGCCCTATCTTCATCGAACTAATTCACACAGTTAGACAGGGTGTGCCTCGTCTCTACTGCCAAGTAAATAAAATAACAAGGGTGAAATATTTCATATTTACAGGGAATCTTCTACATTTGTTGAAAATTTCATAGACAAACACAGCAAGGCACCCATGTACATTAAATATTTTCGCTTCTTAATAGCGATTCTCTTTTGTGCGATAACCTCATGTTCTACGGTTCGCGAGAAGCCTCGTCCGGCTACGAGTACGGGCAAGGAGGCCAAGCGAGAGTTTAGGGGAGCATGGATACAGACCGCTTTTCAAGGCGAATACAAGGATATGACTCCCGCCCGGATGAAAAAAGACTTCATCCGCAAGCTTAATTACCTGCAAGCATGCGGCATCAACGCCATCATCTTTCAGGTGCGCCCCGAGGCGGACGCTTTCTATAAATCCGATATCGAGCCGTGGAGCCGCTTCTTCACCGGAGAGCAGGGCGTAGCCCCAGCAGGTGAGTTCGACCCGATGGCCTTCCTAATCCAAGAATGCCATAAACGGAACATGGAGTTTCACGCTTGGTTGAATCCTTACCGGGCGAGCACGGCGGCTACTTACGAGCTGGGAGATGGAATGCGT
>OGZB01001953.1_pt1 | contig 11125 bp, 11 predicted proteins | sample 1576691 | NCBI WGS metagenome assembly OGZB01 (sample SAMEA3541479, study PRJEB24748) | human gut metagenome | biome: human gut; feature: human-associated habitat; material: faeces | place: China | collected 2012
CACCGGCCGCAGCGCCCATCCACAGCACGTCGTGGTTGCCCCACTGGATGTCGAGTGAATGGTAGGTGAGCAGACGGTCCATAATCTTGGCCGCGCCGCCGCCGCGGTCGAAGATGTCGCCCACCAGGTGCAGGTGGTCGACGGCCAGGCGCTTGATGAGCGAGGCGAGCGACTCGATAAAGTCGTCGGCGCTTGCGGTCTCTAGGATGGACTCCACGATGCGCTCGTGATAGCGCACACGATAGTTGTTCTCATCCGGATGCGTGTGTAGCAACTCGTCGATGATGTAGGCGTAATCGCGTGGGATGGCCTTACGAACCTTGGAGCGGGTGTAGCGGCTTGAAAGCGAACGAGCGACCATGATGAGCTGGTCAAGCATCGTTTTGTACCAGGTGGGCGAATCCTCGCGCTGGCTGCGGACCAGCTCGATCTTCTCGTGCGGGTAGTAGATGAGCGTGCACAGCTCGCCCTTTTCGTCAAAGGTGAGCGTGTCGCCAAAAATCTCGTCGACATGCTCGCGCACGACGCCCGAGCAGTTGTTGAGGATGTGCATAAAGGCCTCGTACTCGCCATGCACGTCGCTCATAAAATGCTCGGTGCCTTTGGGCAGGTTGAGGATGGCTGAGAGATTGATGATCTCGGTAAACGCGGATTGCTCGGTGGGGAACTGTCTCGACAGCAGGCGCAGATACTTAAAGTCTTGCGGGTTGCGATCGAATGCGACCATGAAACACCTTCCGATGGAGCTGGTAAAACTGATAAACAGCGTCAAACGTTTATCAGTATGCGCCGCTTTTGTTTCGATTTTGCGCCAGCGGCTGAATTGTCGGCTGAACGGTTTGGTAAATCGATTTAGTTGAGGTAGATATGGCGGTTGAGTGGAGACGACAGAGGGTGTTTTCTCAGATATTAATGCGTGGGGCCGGTGGAGACGATGGTGGTAAAGATGTTCGCTATTTTTGGTTCGATTTGGTAAATAGTGGACATATGTACCGTATGTAGGCTCACTGTGCGATAATTTGCGCAGCAATGAGTAAGGAGCCTCATATGAGTGATTTTGTCCTGACAACAAGAATTGGATTTTGAACGGAAACACGAAGAAGATTTGCAGCGGCTGCGTGGATTGCGTTTGATTGATGACGATTTCATGGCCGCAGTTTTTGAAGATCGTACCTGTGCCGAGTTCCTTTTGCAGATCATCTTGAAGCGGGACGATTTGACTGTCAAAGAGGTTCACGGCCAGTACAGCATCAAAAATCTGCAAGGGCGTTCAGTCCGATTGGATATTTTGGCAGTGGATCGGGAAAACCGTGCATATAATATTGAGGTGCAACGCAGTGACCGTGGTGCTAGTGAAAAGCGCGCACGGTACAATAGCAGTCTGCTGGATGCAAACTTGACTGATGCGGGCGATGATTACGATGCGCTGAACGAAACATACGTTATCTTTATCACTGAAAATGACGTATTAAAGGCCGGCCTTCCAATTTATCATGTTGACCGTACAGTTCGGGAAACAGGAACGTTTTTCAACGATCAGGCTCACATCGTTTATGTGAACTCACAAATCAAAGACGAAACTGCATTGGGAAAACTAATGCATGACTTTTTCTGTACCAACTCGAAGGATATGAATTATTCCATTTTGGCACAGAGAGTTCGTTATTTCAAAGAAGATACGAAGGGAGTGGCAGCTATGTGCAGAGCTATGGAAAAAATGCGAGATGAAACCGAGCATGAAACATCGATCAAGCACGCATTGGCAATGTTGGCAGATGGTGTGCCTTGTGAAAAGGTGGCAAAGTACACCGACCTTTCAATTGAGGAAGTCCGGGCATTAGCTGAAAAGAAATCTGCCTGATAAAAAGATAAGCCGATTGGAAATGTTTCTGTTTCCAATCGGCTTTTTCTATGCGTGTTTTATGGTAGTGGGCAAAAGGATAGCTGCAAAGCAGCGCAAGGAAAATGCAGTTTTCCTTGGGATGGAATCGGGCTGGCGCACAAACGCCAGCTTCGATTTCATCGAGCCGTCTGCAAGACCGCAATTTCACCGGAACGGTGTATAATTGCGCCCTTTACTCTAAAGGGTTTTAGACGTTGCTGCGTTCGTGAACGTCATGCACCATCTTTGCAAGTGCCAGCACGACTTCCGGCTGACGGAACGAGATTTTCAGAAGTTCCATCACCTGATCGTCGGTCAATTCTCCCGGACAGACCAGAAAGCTTTCCAGCATTCCGGCACGGGTGCAAAGACGATGTACACGCTCTCTCCGGTTTAGCTCCGACATCCGGTGCTCAAGGATCTTCTCCCGGTGCTGGCAAGAGCGCAGCTTCTGCTCTGCTTTGGCTTTTTCGATGCGGAGATTTTTAAGTTTTGTATTTTCGTAGTCCAATTTTCCCTCCAGATAGTAAAGAAGGACACTCTCACAAAAGAATGTCCTTCTTTGTAAAAAAGATGAAATTTGAATGCAACTCAAGAAACGATATCAAGCTACTCCAATAGGCACACTGATATGTGCTCTGGCAACACAAATATTATTTTTCACCAGATAGCATTCAACATAGTGGCTGCCTTGAAAATCTGTATGCTCTCGATGCGTATGTAAATTTGTTTTTTCGATTTGGCCACGGATACAGTTTTTACTTTCAGCAACAGGACCCACATTCCTTACTTTCCAATATATATCATAAGGTTCGGGGCAGTCTGTTTCGGAAATGAAAAATTTCAATTGCTTATTATGCTTTAATATCTGCCTGTCCCGGAGAATTGTACTTAACATTTTATCTCTAAAGCCATTTTGCTTGACTTCACAATCAATCGATAAGGAATACCGAATGTCTACTGGGAACAAATTCTGAATAAATTGCTCTGTGTGGTCAAAAGAGCGTGTTGCAAATGCCGCTTTTTCCAGAACTCGCTGTTCAACAGGATATTCGGTGCCCAATATTTCCTGTAAGGTAGCCGAAACATTGTCCTCTTGCTCTGCAACATCGATCTTTTCTAGCACATCACTGGCTTCGTCTACGAAAGCTCCATTTCCGGAGTTCAGTACCTGCTGATTACTTCCAAGCGCATACCAGTACGTTCTTTCTTTGTCTTGTTCGCTCAAGTACGAAAACAGATTTTTCAGAATGTCAAAGTAATCATCAATTGATGAGTCCTTATAGAATTCGTTGTCCTCAAAGTGGTCATGGACAAGCGTGTCAATTAACAATCCACCAAATTTAAACCCCTGCTCATTTTTCCATTTGCGAAGGATATGGCAAAAATCAAAGTATATTCCATTAGAGTTATTGTCGCTCTCTTGGCATGCGTCTTGTTCTGGAAGAGGGTCAGTATATTTCCAACTTCCACCATTGTTTGTATCTGGGTATTTGAAACGACCATCAGCCTGTTTGAAACCCGGAACAAGCTCAACTGTATAGCGGCTAAATTCTATGACAACAACCTGTCCATCGCCACTTATATCTGTTTTAGGATAGCGCTCTTGCAAGAACTTTTTTACTTCTTGGAGTAATGCACTTTGTCCATTTGATTCATATGCATCAAATTTCTTATATGTATCAGATGGTAAGTCAAACAGAATATCAAGATCACTGCTACCTTTTATTGCTGTCTTTCTTCCTACAGAGCCAACGATATACAAATGGGAGGTATCATCGTTATCTAAATCGTAATATACACTATTTAATTTCTTGGCGATAGATTTTGAGGACTTTTCCATTTCGTCAAAGTTATCAAGTTCAATGTTTGAACAAAGGACATCAAATCCGCCAACCTTAGTTGCTAGTGCCATCGACATACTCCTTTTCCTTTATGGTTCCCTTGAGCGTGGGAGGTAGAAAACGATCTATTTCATCATTTGTATAAGTGTAATCCTTGTTAGTTCCGAGTGCTATTGACGCAGCTACAACAGCATCATCCGTTGTTGATGGAGCTGAAAGATACAGAGCATTAAGCGTTTCTTCAATCCCATGGAATTTTTCATCCAGTTCGTTAACAGACTTTTCCCGCATATGAATTTCTCCAATTAGATGCAGAAGTTCGTTGCGAACGACAAGAAAATGTTCTGCAGCATCTTTATGTTGCTTTTCCATTGCTTTCAAATCAAAACATTTTAGGTATGTTGTTACGGCAGTTGTAATGAACGAAAGGATAACGGTTGCAATCTTTAGTACGAAAGAATCTTGGTCCGCAAAAATCGAAACTGCTCCGCATGATGTTGCAGCAGCTAATATAACGTTGATGTTTTCGAGGTGTCTATAGCGAGTGGCATAAATATCAGCCTGCTTTATTTGAATTTTATGAGTCCAAACTACACTCGCGTAGTTTTGCCGGACAACATCTAGCAATACTTGATACTCGTTTGTGTTATCGCTCATGAAAGCCTCCCCATATTACGAGAAATCTAAATATTGTGGAATTCGGAATCTTATTCCACATCTTATTGTGTTTTCATCAGCATATCACTTTTGCAACGAAATGTCAAATACTCCTATGATATGAAAAATGCACCCGTTCATTTGAGCGGGTGCATCTGTGTAACTACAGTAGCAAATTGGTTTGCTGAACTGGAAGACTTTCAAGAATATGCGTTTTCATAATGGTGCTGCCTGCGTACATTTCATACTTGATTCCGCTGGCTGCTGCCATTTCCAGCGCAGCTTCCTTCTTTGCCTGAACAACAACGTCATCGATTTTGTTGTCGCCCTTCACCTCAATCAGTTGGTAAGTGCCGTCCTTCATTTTGGCGAGGAAGTCAGGGTAATACTGCCGGATGCGACCGGATTCCGGATCATAGTAGTATACGGAGAGATCACCTTGGTTCGAGGTGAACATTCCGGTAAAGTACACTTCCTGTACCTTATCGCTCTTGATATATTGGAAGAAGCATTCCTTTTCGGGAAGCGAATCAAAGCAGTATGTATCCGCATGGAAGCTCTTGAGCACTTCATCTGGCGTAAATCCGGGGTATTTATTCGTAATCACGAGATCATCCTTTGCGGAGAACTCATAATACGCTGCATCCTTCGGCTCACGGAGCAGTACAACATCTCTATCTTCCGTCTTCTGGATTGCGGTTACATCAAACAGTGCATGGAAAATTGTCGGGATGATAATATCGTCCAAAACAGCATTGTATCGATTGACATCTGCCAGAATCACGTCCATTCCATCTTGTGCTTCGCGTAGGATTTTTGCGGCGAGGATGCTGGAAATGTTCAGATACCGTGCTACTTCACCAGCAAGTGAGAACGCACTGTACTGCATTTTGACCTGATACTCGTCTGCATTGCTCTGTTTTGTCGATGTGTCATTGGCAATACTGTCACGTTCGTACATGACACTGGAATATTTGGACAGGTCGGCACCTACCAAACCAAAGTCCACCGGCGTAGAATACACCTTGCTGCTAACAGTATACTCATGCCAGACACGTTTCAGTCGAATGGATCTCGGAGGTGGAAGAACACGCACTTGATATTTGTGACGATCATCCGTACTGGTGTTTTTGATGTCACTGATTTCCATATTGAAGTTCTTATGGAGCTCATCATCAAGAGTGTCGTAGTTCTCCTTGGAAAGGAAAACCGTTGCAGTCAACCGCTCGTCCGTGATAGCTCGGAGACACCGCATAGTCGCTTGGAGTACAAAAATTTTCGATTTCGGGCTGCGATAGAGTGCAACACCAAACAGGGAGCGACAGTTCCAGCCTTCTTTACCTTTTTCGACCAGAACAACAAACTGTTTTTCGTTGCCCTCACTTCCAGGAACATCCAGATTATTGAAATTTCGAATATCCTCATCCTTCGTGTATGCCAATATTGAAATGCCGCCATATATAACATAATCACTCTTTTCGTGGATCAACAGGAACATCGCAACCAGGGCGATGAACTTAAAGATGATAGAACGAACAGTTATGTATGTATACTGTTCCAGTGCCTTATATAACCATTCCATACCAATGGCATTAAAAAATAGAGTGGAACTTACAATAAGAAATAATCTCTTGTCTTGTTGTAATCTGGGAACAGTAAATAAGCCAACAATAAATACGGCATATGCCAATATTGTCATCACTAAATTTATGAAAAATATTTCCTGTGCGGTGCGCGTCAGTTCTTCTTTGTTATCACGAACTTGTGCACAAGCTCGAATACCATATGTCGGAATGCCAAGCTGTGCAAACATCGCAAAATATGAAATAACCGATGTGGCAAAAGAAACCTTTCCAGTACCCTCTGGCAATAAAATGCGGGAGACATATGGGAAAGTAATGAGAGGAAATATGAACTGCGACATCGTAAGGATGGCATTCATGACAAAGTTTAATTTAAGCGATTTTTTCATATTCTACTCTTTGCTTCCTCGTTCTAACATTACTTTTTGACACGCTACAAATCAGGAACGCATATCCATGTGCTAACAAAATCATCATCAGAAAACTATTCTGAAAAATTGTCATTACCCAAATGATTACTATCACCATCAGGAAAGCAAAAAGCTCATAGCTTTTTTTTCTAATTCCATACATCATAAAACCGATTAGACCAATTATATAAATTGCCATTAGCAAAATTCCGCCCTGAGCCAGAACAGAGAAAAAGCCCGAACTATAACCCATATTATATACTCTAAAGGAACTATAATTTTTTTCTATTGCCTCCATCAAATCATATCCCATACCAAACACAGGACTTTGCAGCCATGTTTTTATACCAGCAAGAATATCATCCGATCTTACAATCCAAGAACCATCCGTTGATTTTTCAAGGAAAAGGGTGTTCATAATGAATAGAGCAGCGGTAACTACTCCAATACCAACAATCCACTTTATAATCAAACCGAGTGAAGTTTTTTTCTTCAAAAGGCAATATTTTAGTGCGCCCATAGCAATCAGAAGTATCATTCCTGTTGTTGTAAAGGTCGTAATGTCAGCAACAACAAGTATAATAAGTCTTTTTAAATTCACTCCACCTAAAATATGTGATTTATTGGCCTTTTCACATAACGGATTGATGAACAACTCTATTGCTACTGCAATAAGAAGAATCAAATTATACATTGGAGCTTCCGCAAAAAACCCCTGATTTCTAATCCATTTAATGCCTAAAAACATTTGGGTCTGTCTGTATGTAAAGATTCCGAAATATGTTGGATAATTATAGTCTATTCCCCACGAGCTTTGGCATACCCCAGTCTGCGGCAAAATATTAAGCTGACATACTAAAAGCCACATAACAATCGATATAAAAGCGTATAGACAAACCAAATTGCGGTATTTAATCAAATAATACCAAGGACTTCCATTTTTTTCTTCAGCAACCACGCATAAAGCAAATAATGGTATAAAAGCAGCAAATCTAACCAAAAAGCTAATATATTTTTCCGATGAAACAGAATTAATCAAAAGAAGTATAATTGCTACTTCATATATAATAAAATAGCTTAGCCACCTTTTCACTACACTGGCTTTTAATTTTGTATAACCTATAACAACAAGGAACGCTAAAACAGCCGCGGTTAATTCCGGGAATCTATAGTCTATTGTCCTACTCGTGCTATATATTGAATTGCAATTCAATAAACAGAGAAGAAGTAAAATATATGACAAAACAGACTTTCTATTAATAGGTTTTGATACTCTTCCGATAACAGCGCGGCTCTACAGGTTTAATCGTGTTGCCTGATAAGAACCACGCATCCGATGGGTAACTTTTTTGAAGAATCTTGAGTGCCTGGACCATGTGCTTTGAGAGTGGGATCTCCCGTCGGGATGTACGAGTTTTGGGTGTCTGGATCACAATTTTGGTATGTCCGTCACCACAGGGAATTCGGCTTACCGCCCGTTTGATTTGCACTGTTCCGGTTTTCAGATCAAAATCGTCCCACTTCAGTCCACAGACCTCTCCAATTCGCAAGCCGGATTCTATGCCAAGTAGCAGGCCGAGCTTTCGGGGCGTCGGATTGGATAAAACATAGGTGCGAAGCCGATTTTGCTCTACTACAGAGAGCGGTGTCATTGAATGGCTCTTCTCTTGCGGCAGACGGACAGATAACTCCATCGGTCGAATCAGCCTTAGATGCACAGCGTACTTACAAATACGACGTACCATAGATAGGCATTCTCTGGCAGAGGAGAAGCCAAGTTCCTTGTGCTGTCTATCAGGTGGCGCGATTATTTTCTGCAAGGCCTGTTCCAAAATATTTTCTTCCAGTCTTGAGATTGGCACTGTACCCAAGATGGGGAGAACATATTTGTACAGTGTGTACTGATAATGGGCACAAGTGGATTCTTTCAGCCCACATTTGACAGACTGCAGCCAAGCCTCGGCAAGCTCTGTGAAAGTCAAGTGGGCATCTATGAGTTGAAATCCCCCATACTCTGACTTCTTATGAATGAGCCGCTGTTTGACCTCCGCGTATGTTGTGCCATAGATATAGCCCCAGCAAATTCTTCTGTCTGGCGTGCGTGCCTTGATGTACCGTCCTTCCCACCGACCATCCTTCCGTTTGTGGATGTTTTCGCCACGCCTTGCCATTGCAAACCCTCCTGTACTCGACTCCCAACTGACCACTTATTCGATAAGATATTTCTTTCACAAATGATTTTGGGATAAAATAGCCAATTTTAAGAGAAAGTATTAGTTTAAACGATGTTTTTTTGTCAGACTTACAGCTTTACTTTGCCTGTATCTATTGCAACTTCTATACTCTCATGATAAAATATAAGGCGATTTAATACAATTACGTCGAAATGCAGGTATCCTCCATTATTACTATGGAAGATACCTTTTTTATTTTTGAAACGCTCACTTCCAGATTCATTACGCGATTGCGTACTGTCAAAAGTATAGAACATTTCAGTTTTATACGCAAGTGCGTATACGTGGGTGCGCACATCTCTATACAATTTTATTAGAGGTGATGCTGCATGACGGTAAAGGATGCTGTTGTTAAACGTTTCGAACAGCTTTGCGATCAACGAGGAATTCGGCCCAACGAACTGGCCAATCTTTCCGGGGTCACGCCGTCCACAGTCTACAGTATGCTTGACCCTGCTCGCCAGCGGATTTCCATTGCTACTATTAAGAAGTTATGTGACGGTCTTGAGATCACACTTGGCCAATTTTTCTCCTGCACGCTTTTTGATGACTTAGATCAGGAACTACAATAAATAAAAACCGCTGACAGCCTGCAATCTGCAAGACTATCAGCGGTTTTATTGTCATTCAAGGCTCTTACAAAATGGTGTAATTGTGGTGTAGTAAGCCACTCAAAACGCATTTTTTCAATTTAGTATCGTTATTATTTTGCATTTTCAAAGATATTGCCGTGGCAGATGAAAAGCACTTTCGTCATACCAAAATATTTCCTTATATCGTATTATTTTGAATTTTGCACACATGCGTGCAAAATTCAGTTCTGCTTCAAGAACTCTCGCAGCACATCCTCTGGGCGGGGTGTATGGTTCGGGTACTTTTCCCGCAGCGGTGCGGCGGCACCATCCATAATGTAGGGCACACCCACAATGTCCAGCATCGACACATCGTTATAATTGTCGCCAAAAGCCATCACATCGGCAAGGTCGATGTCCAGAGTTTTGCAGATGCTGCTCACACCAATGCCCTTGTTGGCAAAGGTGGTGTCGATCCAGTACGGCCCTGCCACAGCGCAGTTCGCCTCTTTCCATCGTGGGACAAACCGTTCCGTGTAAGATTCTACGCCTTCGTGCAGATACACCGATACTTTTGTGATCTCCTCCGGCACCTCAGACGGGGCATGAATGATCTGATAGTTGTTCCCGATGAACTGGATGCGCTGGAGCATTCCCAGACCCCGCTCCATCAGGTAGGCGGTATTCTGACCGGAGAGCATCACTTCGCCCTGCCCGTCGCTGCGGGTCCACAGGTCGTTGGCGATTTCTTCGGCCAGTGCACGGGGCATCGGGTTCTTGGCGATGCACTGTTCGTCTTTATAGATCACGCCGCCGTTCTCACAAAGAAACACACAGCAGTCTGCCACCGGTGCAAAGAGCTTGCGCAGGCTGGTATACTGCCGGCCGGATGCCGGGCAAAACAGAATGCCGCGCCGATGCAGCTCCCGTATCTGCTCAAAGATCTCGTCTTCCAGTTCCTTTTTGCCGTATTGCAGCAGCGTACCGTCAATGTCGCTGCAAATCAGTTTGATTGACATTTTCCGTCCTCATTTTTCAAGATAATTTTAGGCAATTCCCCGGCATCCAGAACACGGACGCCTTCGTCCATCAGCATCTTGGCAAAAACGCCCTGTCCGGGAATCTTTGTCCCGGAAAACGTTCCATCGTAAATTTCCTTCACGCCGCAGCTGGGGCTGCGGGATTGCAGGATGGCAAGCTCCACCCCATTTTCTTTTGCGATGGCAAGGGCCTTGGCTGCGCCCGCTCGGAACTCCCGGTCCACATTGATGCCCTCTTTGTTCGTGACAACGCCCTGCACGATTTCCGCCGGGCACCGCGGTGTGGGCAGGCCGCCCAGCACCTCCGGGCAGACCGGAACCACCTGATGCCCCCGCGCAAAATCGCAAACCGCCTGATTGTAATTGTTTCCGCCGCTGTATTTGCAGTTTTCGCCCAGCAGGCAGGCGCTGACCAGAATCTTCATTGTTGCGCGCTCCGTTTTTCAGATACTGAATCTTTTCCCTATTCTACCACGCTTTTGGGCATTGAAAAAGAGGATTTTGCTTTTCCTATCCCCATACCGGGAGGTCCGCCGTAATCTTTTCTAATTCCTGTGCAAGAAACGTCAGCCTTTCCCTCAGATGGTTGTTATACCAGGATAATGCATGCGGATTCAAATTCGACTTTATTTCACAAAAGCGAATTTGCTCATAAATTACCACAGAGTATTTTTTCCGTCAAGTCCTTTTTTGCGGCGGAACGTGACAAATTCGCACAACAAACTCACAAGAATGAATATCTGCACTCGAATTACACATATTTCACTATAAACTCGTTTCAAAAACATCAATATGTCTTAGTTTGCAGCGCAACCATATCAAATTTTCTACGTTTTTCACAGGTCTCCTTTTCACGATTCCACGCAAAAAATTGAACGCTGTCAGCGTTTAACAAACGCATAT
>OGZB01001955.1_pt1 | contig 11106 bp, 7 predicted proteins | sample 1576691 | NCBI WGS metagenome assembly OGZB01 (sample SAMEA3541479, study PRJEB24748) | human gut metagenome | biome: human gut; feature: human-associated habitat; material: faeces | place: China | collected 2012
TAGGCGCGCCGCCAGCGTTCGTCCTGAGCCAGGATCAAAGCCTATTTCGGTCTGCACTGGCATCACTATATCGAAATTGTGCTTGCACAGGATAACGGCATTATCTATGAAGTAAATGGAGAAACCTTTCCGCTAAAGCCCGGTGATCTTCTTTTTATCTGGCCCGGCGAGCTGCACGCTGTTTCCACAACCAACAGAGAACATCGCCTGATCATGCTTCAGCTCGATGCAGATTTTCTGGAAAAACGCGTGGATTTCCAGTCTGTTGCTTATCTTTTTTATCAGATCCGTCTTCTGAATCAGAACAACTTCCCGGAAATCGAAAAGCTTCGCGGATTTCTGACAGAGCTTCGCAGGCTCTCCCTCTCCGGTATCAGTTTTTCTGAACTGCGCGGATGCGTTCTGCTATATCAGTTTTTTATTCTGCTCGGCGAAAATCTCTCCGTGCCGACCGAAACTGCCGCACCGCAAAAAACAGGCCATTCCGCACAGGTACACCGCCAGATGGTTGCTGCATGTACCTGGATCTCAAGTCACTGCACCGAACCGGTTTCCCTGGAAGAAGCATCAAAAGTCGCCGGATTCTCCCGCTGCCATTTTTCCAAGCTGTTCCGCGCATACACCGGCCTCTCCTTCACGGATTTCGTCACCAGGGAACGGCTCCATATCGCCGAAAACCTGTTAAAAAAACCGGATCTCACGATCACCGAAGTGTCGCTCGAATCCGGTTTTAACAGTATTTCTACGTTTAACAGAGTCTTTTTGAAATCAAAAAATGTAAGCCCTACCGACTTCCGTCAGATGTACCTGCAATCCTATCAGAAATAGGCTATGAATTCGGCATGGCCTCTGGTCTTTCGCAGGTGGATGGAACCTTCTCAAATGCACCCGTTTCCGCACTCTTCATAATCTGATCGATCGTATCGAGTACGTGATATGCCATTTTGGCACTCGCACGGTTTGGTCTGCCCTCGGCAATTGCTTCTGCCATCTCAGACGGGCCAAGACCACGGCTGTTTTCGCTGTAATCAAAGCCATAATGTAAAACTTCCGGAACAGTCTGCTGTGTCCAGTCTTTTACACCCGGAATATAGACAACATCGCCGCCGAAATTGTTCGGATCAACAAGCTTTAAGATACCTTTTTTACCGTAAATGGTGAATACCGCCTGATCATTGATGACGCTGTCACCATTGACGCAGAATGTACCGGTCACACCGTTTTTCATTTCCAGAATGGTAAAGACCTGACTTTCGTTTGTATAGTCAAATTCCTGTCCGTATTCCGGGCTGCCCGGAATGATGTTCACACGCTTCGCCGCAAGGTTTCGCACGGACGATACAACGCGATCCACCGGACCAAAAAGACTCACAATTGCCGTCAGATAATAAACACCGAAATCGTAGCAGATACCGCCGCCCGGCATCCGCAGAAAACGGAAGATGCTCGCCAGCAAATCAAGATCGCGGTTTGCGCATGCTTCGAAAGATGTCACCTCGCCGATCAGCCCGTCGTCGATCGCTTTTCTTGCGGTCTGCAGTGCCGATCCAAGGAAGGTGTCCGGTGCGGAACCGAGATAGAGATGTTTCTCCTCTGCCAGCTCGATCAGTTTCGCTGCCGTTTCCGGTGCGAGGGTCATTGTTTTTTCAGTGTAAACGTGTTTTCCGGCTTCCAGTGCCTGACGGATCAGCCCCTCGTGGGTCGGTGCCGGTGTCAGAATGACTACCATTTCAATCGACGGATCTGCCAGAATTTCCTCGTAGGTACAGCCCTTGATGCCATACTGCTCTGCTTTCTTTTTCGCATGTTCAAGATGGCCTGCGCAGCATGCTGCTACCTCAAGATTCTCAAAGTTATGAATCATGTTCGTCAGATAAATATCACTGATCGCTCCGCAGCCGACAACGCCGACTCTCATTTTTTTCGTTTCTGTTGTTCCCATTTGTAAAAATCCCCTTTACTCTTTGTTTTTTGATTCTGTTCTAATAAAAACCCTTATTTTTTTTATACAACGAAATGTCTGAAAAAACAAGCATTCCGGCTCATATTTCACTTTCAAAATGAAAAAACCACCCACGGTTTCTGCAGATTCTCTGCATCACCGCGGACGGCCTTTTTCTGTTGTTTACTCCACGCTTTTCAGCGATTCAATCATATCAATTTTTCTTAACCGGTAGAACATCATAAAATTGACGAACAGAGCAAACGCCAGGGTAATCAGGGCGCTCCAGCCGTAGCTCCGCGGGAACACGTTTCGTCCGAACATCATCATATCGACCTCGACGGTCTGAATTACGCAATGATGTAAAAACGTTCCAATTCCCATGCCCGCGATAACGCCGAACAGTGTCAGCACCATGTTTTCCCGGTACACGTACGATGCCACCTCGCCGTCGAAGAAGCCGAGCACTTTCAGCGTTGCCAGCTCTCTCTGTCGTTCGGTGATGTTGATGTTGTTCAGGTTGTACAGCACCACAAACGCCAACAGGCCCGCCGATACGATCAGCACCACGATGACGATGTCGAGGGAACGAAGCATGTTGTCAATCTGATCAATCAGGTCGGATGTGAACGAGATTGCCGCTACACCGTCGTACGTCATGATTTTTTCTCCGAGTGCTGTCTCATAATTGCCCGACATGTCCTGATATTTCATCAGAAGCTGGTTGTAGTCCGGCGCTCCGCCGAACAGCTCCTCGTAGAGATCCGGGGCCAAATACAGGTAATGGCGCACGTAGTTTTCGACGATGATCGAAATCTTTACGTCCACAATATCATCGCCTTTTTTCAGCTGAACCGTGTCGCCTGCTTTTACGCCGAGCATCGTTGCTGTCTTTTCGCTGATGGCTGCGCCGCCGTCGGTCGGGAATTCGTAAACTTCTCCGCTTTTCCGGTCTCGGAAGGCATAGAAGTCATTGAAATTCGTCAGTTCTTTCGGCACTTCAAGCACTGCATCCACGGTCTTTTTGTCGGTCTGCAGTTCGATGTTCTGGCAGTACATTTCCAGCAGCTCATCGATGCCGCTGTAGTTTTCCAGATCGGTCTGCAATGCTTCTTTTTCGGATTCATCCACATCTGAATTCAGCACAGCATTCGCCTGATAGGTGAAGAGGCTGACGAACTGGTTTTTCGCAATCGCGGTGATGGAATCCTGAAGGCCGAAACCGACGAGGATCAGACCCATGCATCCGCCGATTCCGATAACGGTCATGAAGAATCGTTTTTTATACCGCACCAGATTCCGCACGGTTGATTTCTGCGTAAAGTTCAGATGTTTCCAGAGTACGCCGATGCGTTCCAGGAAAATCCGTTTGCCGTTTTTCGGTGCTTCCGGCCGCATCAGCTCTGCCGGACCTGCGGCGAGTTCTTTGTAGCATGCCGCGATCGTCGCCACGCCGGTGCAGGCTGCACTCGCCAGAATCGCAAGGCCTCCCTGCTCCCAGTTCAGCGGGGTCATGTAATACGGGAGTCCGGTATACAGCATGCCGTAGGCATTCATAATAACCCAGGGCAGGATTTTTTCTCCAACCACCACGCCCGCGAGAGCGCCGGATACGGTGGAGAGCATCGCGTATGCGAAATATTTAAAGGCGATCACGCCGTCGGAATAGCCGAGGGCTTTTAATGTTCCGATCTGCTGACGCTGTTCCTCGATCATTCGTGTCATCGTCGTCAGGCTGACGAGAGCAGCCACGAGGAAGAAGATAACCGGGAAGAATTTTCCGATATTCGAGATACGGCCGGCATCCTGACCGAAGCTCTCAGTTGACGTTACCTTATTCCGTCCCCAGACGTACCACGTTGGTTTTTTCAGGTCTGCGAGTGTTTTCTCACCGTCCGCAATTTCCTGCTTCGCATCCGCGATTTCTGGTTCGGCGTCGGCTTTTGCTTTTTCATATTCGGCTTTGCCGTCCTCAAGTTCCTTTTCTTTATCGGCAATTTCCTGTTTCGCATCCGCAAGGGAGATTTTTCCGTCGGCGATTTCCTGTTTCGCGTCGGCCAGCTGGGTTTCTCCGTCGGCAATCGTCTGCTTGGCTTCGGCGAGCTGACTTTCTCCATCGGCGATCGTCTGCTTTGCTTCTGCTAACTGGGTTTCGCCATCGGCGATCGTCTGTTTCGCGTCGGCGAGCTGACTTTCTCCACTGGAAATTGTCTGCTTTGCAGCGGCAAGCTGGGCCTCACCCGACTGAATCGTCTGTCGGTACGATGCAATCTGCTGTTCCCCATCAGCAAGCTGGGCTCTGGCAGCCGCAAGCTGAGTTTCTCCGTCTTTTAATTTACTGCGGTTCGTCTCAATCTGAGCTTCTCCGTCGGCAATCGCTGCTTTGGCGGATGCAAGCTGGGCTTCGCCATTCTCAATCTGTTTCTGATAAGCTTCTGCCTGTGCTTCTCCATCCTGAAGCTGGGCAAGAGCCTCTGTAATCTGAGCTTCGCCGCTTTCCAGTTCTTCTTTTGCAGAAGCAATCTGTGCCTCGCCTGCGGCGCATTCCTGCTCTTTTTCTGTTAATTGTGCATCTGCAGCGGCAAGCTGACTTTCTGCGTCGGTAATCTGAGCTTCTGCAGCCGCAAGCCGGGCTTCCGCATCAGCGCTTGCTGCTTCAAACGCTGCGATGTTTTGTTCCAGAAATGTTTTCTGCTCCTGCATCGTGAAAAGCTGCTGTGCTAACTCTGTCTGCTTTGCTTCCAGCGCAGTTTTCTGTTCCAACAGGGATACATATGCTTCATCTTCCTCCGTCAGTCCGTCAAGCTGAGCCTCAATCACCTCGATCTGACCAGTCACTTCTGTCTGCGCAGCCTCCACCATCGGAAGCTGCCTGGAAATCTGGGCTAACTGATCCTTGGCTGTCTCATACTGACTCTTCTGTTCTTCATACGCTGCCTTCTGCGCTTCATACTGTGTGCGTCCTGCAGCGGTTTCTGCTTTCTTGTTGTCCAGTTCCTCGCGTGCAGCGGAAAGCTGCTCCTTTGCAATATTCAATTCCGTTTCTTTTTCGGAAAGCTGCTCTTTTGCAGTATTCAGCTCCGTCTGCTTCCGAGTCAGTTCGGTTTTTGCCGCCGAAAGCTGCGTCATTTTTTCCTCTAACTCTTTTTTGCCGGATGCCAGTTCTGTTTCTTTCCCTGCAAGCTGTGCTTTTCCGTCGGAAAGTTCTTTCGCTTTTGCCTCAAGTGTGGTTTTTCCACTTGCAAGTTCATCGGCTTTCTGATTCAGCTCCGCTTTTCCGCTTTCCAGCTCTGCCGCCTTTGCTTCCAGCGTCGCTTTTCCGCTCGCAAGTTCCGCCTCTTTGTCTTTCAGCGTTGCCTTGCCGGATGCCAGCTCCTGCTCTTTATCGGCGATGGTTGCTTTCGCACTGAGAAGTTCCTGCTCTTTGTCTGCAATGGTCTGTTTTCCGTCAAGGAGTTCCTGTTCTTTCTCAGCAATCGTCTGCTTTCCGTCAAGAAGCTCCTGTTCTTTGTCCTTTAACGTCTGTTCGCCGTCGAGAAGTTCCTGCTCTTTGTCCGCAATCGTCACTTTCGCGTCGGCAAGCTGCTGTGCACCGTCATCCAGCTCTGTTTTTGCGTCCGCTAATTTCTGCTCTGCATCAGCGACCTGCTGTTTTGCATCATCAATCTTTTCCTGTCCTTCGGTTTTGACTGCCGTATACCGCCGGTCGCACGCCGCATCCTCGAGCGCTTCAATCTTCGTCTGTACAGCCTTCACCGTCTCATCATACGCATCGCTGTAGCTCGCCTCTTCCTGTGCGCCGTCCGCCTGGACGTAAATCTCTGTATAGAGATCCGAGGTAAATGTCTCCGGAAGCAGCAGTGCAAAACTGTTGATGCTTCCGTTTCCAATCGAGCCCGTTCCCCGGTTCAGCTCCATATAATAAGGGAGCGTCGCCGAACCAACAATCGTAAACGTATCCCCGGTCAGCGAATCTGAGAGCGGATCCTCCGTTCCGGAAGTGAACGTTACCTGATCCCCGATCTCACAGCCGGAACTTTTCAGAAACTGCGTATCAACAAGAATTTCATCCTCTTTCTCCGGCATCCGTCCCTCGACCACGCGCGGCTCATTCACACCGTCCGTCAGCGCAATCAGTTTCACAACCTGCTCGCTCTCGCCGATGTCATGCAGCACTTCCACCGTCTTTCCGCCGTAAACCGCTTTCACGCCGTCCGTCTTCTCGATATCCGCCAGATCATCGTCCGTCAGCCCCAGCGTTCCAAGAACTTTCAAATCCATATAATTTACTTCATCATAATACCGGTCCGCCGAAACCTTCATATCTCCTTCCGCCGACCGGATGCCCGAGAAAAACGCCGCGCCAAGAAGCACGATGAAAAAGACTGACAGAAACCGCCCCTTGTTCTTTGTGATTTCCCGGATAAAGTCTTTTCGAAATGCTCTCATCGTCCACCTACCATTCTATCTCTTCCACCGGCGTCGGGTTCTCATTTGTTTTCATGCCCGCCACTTTTCCGTTTCGGATTTTAATCACGCGGTCCGCCATCGGTGTCAGCGCCGAGTTGTGAGTGATGACAATGACCGTCATTCCCTTCGCCCGGCAGGTATCCTGCAGCAGCTTTAAGATCGCTTTTCCCGTCACATAATCGAGCGCGCCGGTCGGCTCATCGCAGAGCAGCAGTTTCGGATTCTTCGCCAGCGCACGCGCAATCGCCACACGCTGCTGCTCTCCGCCCGAAAGCTGCGCCGGGAAGTTATTCATTCTCTCTTCCAGCCCAACCTCCGCAAGCACCTCCGACGCATCCAGCGGATGCTTACAAATCTGCATCGCCAGCTCCACATTCTCGAGCGCCGTCAGGTTCTGCATCAGATTATAAAACTGAAAAACAAATCCAATATCCTCCCGCCGGTACTGGATCAGCTTCTTGCCGCGGTACTTACTGATCTCCGCCCCGTCCACCAACACCTTTCCTGAAGTCGCTGTGTCCATTCCGCCTAAAATATTCAGCACCGTCGTCTTACCCGCACCGCTCGGTCCAACAACAATCACAAACTCACCCTTTTCCACATCAAAGCTGATCCCATCCGCAGCCTTGATGGTAATCTCACCCATTTGATAGGTCTTTGTTACATCCTGAAGACTCACATATCCCGCCATGCCGCCGTGTTCCTCCTATGCAAAAAATCGATATTTCCTATTTCTTTTATTGTATCAATCTACAGCCGCGGCGGCTAGTCCTAAGTGGACGAATTTACTGTTTTTTTATAAATGGCATCTCCCCTTTATTTCAATACTGCCCTGATCATACATCTTATCCCAACCAGAATAATCACCACCTCCTGTAATCTCTGTGCCATCTCCATCGCAGCCATGCCCTCTGCTGCCTTCCCGTTCAAAAATATTTCCAGAACGCATCATCCTCTGTCACTCTCCTCTCAAATCTTAACCACTCCTCCCAGGCCGCCTACCAGACGTGCGAACGCCTCTTCCAATTTGCCGCATCTTTTTCCACAGAAACTCACACAAGTTTGACAATTTATGATACACTAAGCTAAGTGACATCAATTCTGAATGTTCTGTGCTCTGCCGCAGATTTTTCGGAACTGAAATTGACTTTTCGATGCATAAACCAAACGATTTGTGGCATACGAAGAAAGGAATTCTTATGAAAATTATCTTTATCCGCCACGGCGAACCGAATTATGAGATTGATTCGCTGACTGAAAAGGGCTGGCGTGAGGCTGAGCTGCTTTCGAAGCGCATGCCCTCGGCCAGCATCGTAGCCAGATTGCGGGTCGATTTGTCCATCATCGTCCGGGTGCGGATGCCCATGCTCACGCTCATACGGGCGGCGGCGCTCTGGCCGTGGGCCTCGGCCCCGATGGCGTCCAGCGCAGTGTGCGCAGCCTGGTTGATGCGGCGGTACTCCCGCTTCTGACGCAGCATCTCGTCCTTGAGCTTCTGGTCATGGGTCAGGCTCATCAGCTCATCCAGCGTGTTCTTGCCCATCTCGGTGTTCTGCACGATCTCCTGCAGCATTTTTTCATTATCGCTCTGCATAACAAAATCCCCCTTGTGTACGTTTGGCGGTCAATGCCAGTATGTACACAGGGGGGATGTTTTATTCGGTTTACAGGCGCTGCTGTGCCAGAGAGAGCGTCATATCCCAGGAGGCCGTCTCGCCCCACTCGGCGGAGGCGATGGCCACGGTAAAGCTGCCGCGGCGGGACAGCGAGATGTTGAACTCCCGGCGGGAGGCATTCATCGCCTCGTGCACGGCCCGGGCCATCCGGGCAGCGGGCGTGCCGACGGTGACGATGGCAAAGAAGCCGTCATTCAGGCGGGCCAGCACAGCCTTGTCGTGGTCGGGGCCGACGACCAGCTGCAAAATGCCGGACGCCATGTTCAGGCAGCAGTTCGCGGCAGAGTCGCTCTCCTGCTCGCGCAGCTGCCAGTACTCATTCACGCGGACCATCACCACACCCACGGGCTTGCCGTCCAGCGCAGCGCGCTCGGCGCGGGGGCGGAATGCCTCATTCAGGTAGACGGAATTGTAAACGCCGGTCACATAGTCGCGGCGCAGGTCATCCTGCATCTGGCTCAGTGCGCGGGTGAAGGCATCCTCCGCGCCGTCGGCCTGCAGGTTGCGGGGCAGCGGCATCCCCAGCAGCAGCACGCAGGGCGTGTCCGCCACCGTAATGCCCTGGGCAATGACGGTGCGCAGACCGTCCGCGGCCTTTTCGATCTTCAACCCGCGGCCTGCGGCGTCCAGCGCGGGCATCGCAGCCACCTTATTCAGCGGCTGCAAAGTAGCCGGGTCCAGCAGGCCCATGCGGGGGTCTGCGAGGGTCACGCTGTCAAACAGCTGCGCCAGAGCTGTCATCTCTGTCTGCAGCTCGTCAAGGGTGTAGTCCTGTTTCATGTTGCTTCCTAACCGCCGGGTCCCCCGGCCTCGTACATCTCGGCTTTTGCATAATACAGTTTTATTTTACCACAGTGAAAAAGATTTTCCAAGATTCCCACTGTACAAACTTTCTTCGTCAAACCGATGAAATACCGTGCGAACTTCACAAATTACTTTGCTGCGCGGAAGTAGCGCTCCGTCAGGACGCGGATTTCAGCGGCCAGCGCAGGGGTCAGCTTTTTGGCATCGGCGCGCCACTGCCAGTTGCCCTGTGCCTGGCCCGGGGTGTTCATGCGGGCGGCGGCGGGCTCCTCCAGCCAGTCGGCCATCGGGATGATCGCCAGCGCCGCGGTGCTGGCCAGCACGCCGCGCAGCATACCGCGCACGGTGCCTTCCTGCTTCGTCAGGGCAAAGTAGTCCACGACCTGCTTGCGCTGGGCGGCGGTCAGCTCCTCGGCAAACCAGCCGGTCAGGGTGTTGTTGTCGTGGGTGCCGGGGTAGGCCACGCAGTTGCGCGGGTAGTTGTGGGGCAGGTCAACGCTGTCCTCACCGGTGAAGGCGAACTGCAGCACCTTCATGCCGGGGAATCCGCTCTCCGCCAGCAGCTCGCGGACCGAGTCGAACATCTCGCCCAGATCCTCGGCCACGATGGGCAGGCTGCCCAGGGCGTTGTGCAGTGCGCGGAACAGCTCCATGCGCGGGCCCTGCTCCCAGCGCCCGTTGCGGGCCGTCGTCTCCCCTGCCGGGATGGCCCAGTAGGTGTCAAAGCCGCGGAAGTGGTCGATGCGCAGGATGTCATAGATGGACAGTGCATGGCGGATGCGCAGGATCCACCACGCATAGCCGGTGCGGCGGTGGTAGTCCCAGTCGTAGAGCGGGTTGCCCCACAGCTGGCCGTCGGCGGCAAAGTAGTCCGGCGGGCAGCCTGCAACGCGGCGGGGCTTGCCCTCGGCGTCGGTGGGAACGGACACTGCCGAGGAAGCGGGTTTCTCGGAGGAGGCAGGCGGCATTACCGCGCAGCCGCAGCCCAGCGCAAGGCTCAGGGTCACGCACAGGGCAGCACTGCCCAGACGGGAAACGGTCTTTTTCATGGGATCACTCCTCTTAAAACAATACAAAAAGCAATGCAAAATGCAGATGCTACTGTCTGGAATGGAAAAACGCACCCGGAAGAAAGTTCCGGTTCATCTGGAATACGAGACAGCCGCGCATTCCATTGCAGAAAATGCGCGGCTGATGGTTACAGATTTATGACAGAAGTTCAGGACGCGGTTTTGCTCTGTTCGGCGTCATCCATCCGGCCCAGCTGCTGCAGAAATGCAATCAGGAAGGGCAGGGACACCAGGAAGGTGAGCACATCCGCGATGGGCTGGCAGATCTCCACGCCGAACAGCCCGTGGGTGCGGGGCAGGATGAGGATGAGCGGGATGAAGAACACGCCCTGTCGGCAGCAGGCCAGGAAGGTGGCCCGGCCGGACGCGCCCACGCTCTGGAAGGTCATGTTGGCCACCACGATGATGGGCTGCAGCAGCATGGCCAGGCACTGGTAGTGGAAGGCGGGCAGCGCCACGGCGGTGACGGCGGGGTCATCGCGGAACAGACGGACGAGGGCATCGCCGTTCACCCAGCACAGGCCCACCAGCACCACCAGCATGCAGAAGGCCGCTTCGATGGTGAAGATGGCGGCCTGCCGCACCCGGCGGTATTTGCGGGCACCGTAGTTGAAGGATGCCACCGGCTGCAGGCCCTGTCCCACGCCGATGGCCACCGAGATGATGAACATGAAGATGCGGGACACGATGCTCATACCGGCCACGGCGGCGTCGCCGTAGCTGCGGGCGGTAAGGTTCAGCAGCATGCCGCCGATGCTGTTCAGGCCCTGACGGCCAAAGCTGGGCGCACCGCCCAGCAGGATGCGGCCGAAATCGCGGGCTTCGCGGGTGACGGCCGAAAGGCGGAACTGGCTGACCGTTTTGCCACGCAGGAACATGGACAGCAGGATGCAGAAGCTGATGCTCTGGCTCAGGGCGGTGGCAATGCCGGCCCCGGCGGTGCCCAGCTCGAACACGAACATGAACAGCGGGTCCAGCGCGATGTTCAGCACGCCGCCGGTGACCAGACCGATCATGGCAAAGCTGGCTTTGCCCTCATAGCGCAGGATGTTGTTCATCACCAGGCTGGAGATCATCAGCGGGGCGGCAATGAGGATGGGCCGCGCGTAGGCGCAGGCGTGGGGCAGGATGGTGTCGGTGCTGC
>OGZB01001956.1_pt1 | contig 11097 bp, 9 predicted proteins | sample 1576691 | NCBI WGS metagenome assembly OGZB01 (sample SAMEA3541479, study PRJEB24748) | human gut metagenome | biome: human gut; feature: human-associated habitat; material: faeces | place: China | collected 2012
TGCCAACCTATCGTAACCCATAACAGACAATACATACATTACGATTCGGAAGGCAGCCACTCCCCATCTTATTGAATTATAGCAATAGACAAGATATATTACAGTTCAGAGAATGGCTTTGGTTTTCCACCCAAAGGGAAAGAAATTCCCAAGAAACCGTTTACTGATTTGGAATTACCTCCAAAGAACATATAGTCAGTTCCGACGAACAACGGGCCTAATTTCACTGCAAGACCAATAGACTTACCGCTTGCCTGAATCGGAGAATAACTGATTGCCGCATTCAGCCAGTTCTTCGGACGGTACGTAGCGAGGAAGGTCAATTCATTTAATGCTTTCGGTTTCACAAAACGGCTGGAATACATCGCTCCCACGCTCAATTTATTGTTGAACAAGCCATATTCACCGGCCAACAGAATGGTAGCAGCCAAACTTTTCTTCACACTCTTTGAGGGTTCTGTATTCTCAACCAGTTTAAAACGGTCCATACTTAAGAAGTCTTCGTCTAAGAAATCCTGATAGTTGTTTTCATTGACGCTAATGGATGTCTCTTCAGGAGATGCTGTCACAGTCTCACTTCCTTTCCAGTTGATGAAACCTAAGTCAAGTACGGCAGCCGAAACAGTCAGATTATCCCAAACTTTATAACTAGCTCCCAAATCAACACCAAAACCTGCTCCTGCAATGCCAAAACTTCCGTCACCAAAATCAAATCCATCAAGATAACGAGAACCACCATAATAGTTGTCATCAAAACTCAAACCACCACCTTTCATGGTAGTGCTTACATGAGCATTCATGGTTGCAGAAGCTTGAACATTTTGCCAATTATAAGGATTTTCCGGATTTTGAGGAACTCCTTTAATCTCGAAGTTATCCACCGCCATTTCTGCACGAGCAATACCTAACAACACTTTCACACGTCCACCGACGGTCAGCTTCTCAGTCAGCCGACGTGAATAACCCAAACCGACTTCGGCATAAGCATTCATATCGAAGTTCATATTCGAGAATCCACCGTTCACATTATTGAAATTACTTAAATCGCGCAAATATTCGAACATAGAACTCGGAATAGAAGCACCTACATCCGCACGCAACCCTACATTCACGCTCCAAAAGCCTTTTCCTTTGTACCATCCAAAAGACAGAATATCCGTGTTCAAATTCACATTCAAACGGTTGTCTGTTTTCAATCGGTCAAACAACTTGTCATTGCTGAACAAATCATCACCTGCATCCAAGACATCAATAATGTCGCTTGTACCCAACACATTAGAAGAGGCAGACATATTAAACGAGCCTATAATCGGCACATTAAAATATCCCCTGGTAGGCTGCAAGCCTGGATTCAACTGCAAACGTGCACTAGTCCCTTCCATAAAATAGGAGGAACGCAAATATTGAGCCTGTGCCGCTCCTCCCCACAGCATCATGCTTCCTAACAGAAGCAAACCTTTACATCCAAATTTTCCCATATTGAATTCTATTTAGTAAAATTTAATGCAAAAATAAAACATCTATGTCAAAGATGAAACAAAGAAGTCGGTTCTGTCAACTAAAACCCTTCTACTCAATACCAAACAAACGTTTTTTGCGACTAAGCGGTCAAAAAACATTTTATTACAATTGGCAGAAACGCTCCATCATTTCTTTGCGGTACTTCTTGGAAACCTGAAGCTCGTCCACATTATTAAAGGGAGGATACATCACGCACTGGCATCCCTGCACCATCAGCAGATAATTCATGTTTATAATATACGACTGATGAATTTGTACAAAAGCAGAATCATAAGCACATAAGTTTTCAGCTCTTGTATTCCGCTTTAAAGGTATAAAGGTGCCGTCCACCAAAGCTACCTCCCAAATCTTACGCTCGGACACATAACGGAAATATCCTATATCTGCCACGCGCAACACACGCAAATCTCCCACAGGAGTTACTACCATGAATGATTTCTCATTCCCACGTCCTGTATCTGCCAGAAAATTAACCGGAGCTTTAATATTATCTTCTTCCTGCAAACGTCCCAGCACCACAGACAATTCTTCCGCATCAACAGGCTTCAACAGAAAATCAAAAGCATAACTACGCAAAGCATCTATCAGATACTTGTTGTATGCAGTGTAAAACACGATATGCATATCCCAGTTCTGCTGTTCATGCACCTTGACAGCCAAATCCATCCCCAGCATATCCGGAAGTTCCACATCCAGGAACAATAAATCAGGACGTTCTTTTTCAATCAAACGAATTCCTGCTTTTCCATTACAAGCTATTCCCTCTACAGAAATCCATTGATATTTTTTCAGTTCAAAACAAAGATTATCAATAGCAGTTTCCTCGTCATCTATAATGACCGCTCTCATTTTATTGTTCATGTTTTTCTAGTTTTCTTTAATTGATACGAATAATCCAAAGGAATAACAAAACGCACTTCACACCCCGTTTCCTTTTCTTCTCCGACAAACACGTTATTGATTTTCATCTGAATAGGACGTGAGTTATATATATTCAACAACTGAATAGTCTGTGTGATGACCTTCATTCCGGTGCCTGTACCATGGTTTGCACTGTTCTTCCGATATCCTCCCCCATTGTCTGAAACTATAATTTCAATCTGATTGTCAGGCAACTGGCATACTTTTATCCTCAACAATCGCCTTCCCTCTTTCAATCTCAGTCCATGCTTTATCGCATTTTCCACGGGAATCTGCAACAGCATAGAGGGAATCTTTGCCTTCCTTAAATCTATCCTGCCATCCAAATCCAGCAGATACTCAAAATCTTTTCCTAAAGATTCCTTTTCCAGACTCACATACGTATCCACAAACTCCAGTTCATCTGCCAGCGATACAGCCAGACAATCGGTCAGCTCCAGATTACGACGTATCAGTTTGGTCAATCCTATCAGGTTCTTGCCTTCCTCTTCTCCTTTATGAAGATTCATTTCGCGATTCAGTACATTAAAAATAAAATGGGGAGAAATCCGGTTTCGCACGTTTTCCAGTCGCAAAGAAGTCATGGTATTTTGCAAGCGCCATTGCTCCCGGTCTCTCAACCGCTTTCGGTATAACACGACGGCAGATACTACGGCTATCAACAGAAAACCTCCACCCACAATCACATACATCCACTGATGAAGTTGAAGCACCTGGTTTTCCTTTTCCCGAATAGAAATCTCTTTTTTCATCAGCGTGCTGTCCTGCGTGTACTTCAGTTTTATTTCTGCAGCCCTCATTTTTACTCTTTCATTACGGATAGAGTCATCTATATGATAATTTGCTTTCAAATAGTGATACGCATGCCGATAATCACCCACCTTTTCAAAATAGCGCTGCAAATAACGATTACGGACGTGAATCATATTGGGCTCTACATTCTCATATTTTACGGCATGCTTCAAACGTTCTCTGGCCAATGCTACGTTTCCATGCTTCAATGCCAGTTCCATAAGCTGCGTATCAATGCAATACAAGGCTGTAGCATGATGAATGGAATCAAAGAATCCCCTACATTTTTGCAAATAGTAAGAAGCCGAATCCAGACGATTCAACATTAGAAAGATTTCTCCCAGATTAATCATGGTCAGATTCCGTTCAAAAGTCATGTCCGGATACTGGTTCACGACCTCCAGCGAACGGCGGAAATACGTCAAAGCAGTTTCATAATCCTGCCGGTAATAATAAGAATTACCCCTGTTGTTCAAATAAATATGCTTTTCAAAAGGATGCATCTTGTCATAATAACGTGATGCCAGATCATAATAATAGTCACATAACGCAAAATCCCTTAATTCCATATGCACCTGTGCCAATCCGTAATAAGCAGGAAACCTTTGTTCTTCGGGCATGTCCAGTGAATCAGAGATGGACAAGGAACGGTTATACCAGAAAGCTCCCCAATCATAACGTCCCTGCTTGACAAACGCGTCTGCCAGATTCAGACAAATATCCGGTAAAGACTCTCTTTTCCCTCCCCGGCTGGCATATTCAAAAGACTTCTGAAAACAAGAGCAGGCCGAATCTATCTGCGAGGTACGGACGTACACATTTCCACGGGCATTGTAAACCAGTGCATACAGCTGACAAACCTCTTCCCTTTTCTCTGTCCTTTCACAAAAAGCAGAAATTCTGTCGAGCAAATAAGAGGCAGAATCAATGTGAAAGGACAAGAAATATCCCCTTACCTTCAGAAAAAGCATACGATAATACATCATACTATCTTTCACAGATGGAAGAATACTATCCACCATCCGAGTGACTTGTTCCGGAGAATCGACAGAGACTTGCTCCATTTGCTGATAAAGCACTTCAAAAGAATCTTTCCTACTCTTCTGGGTCTCACCCATACACCCCATCATCACAGGCAATGCACAGCAAAAAATCCATATCCCCACTATGTAATATCTCATTCTGAAACTCATACTTCCAGCCCTTATTCATAAAAACAAAAATACGTAAAACTATTTAGGAGACAAAAAAACTCTATTTTTTTCGCATAAGATATAAAAAGAGTTTTACCGATAGACAAAACCAGGACATAAATATGCATTTTTTCTCCTATAAAATATCCGACCAATAGCTTAATTCTTACTTGAATGCTCCCGCGTTTGCAGAGAAATGTGTACATTTGCAACTACAATCAAGAATTATATACGCAAATGAACGGTAAATCCTCTTACGAATTGCCTAATCTCACCCAGTCCATGGGTGCGCATTTAGGCATTCAGTTCCTCGAAATGGAAGAAGGATATGTGAAAGCACAAATGCCGGTAGACGAAAGAACCTGCCAACCATTTGGCATACTCAACGGAGGAGCTTCTTTGGCGCTCGCAGAAATCGTAGCTGGACATGGCTCCATTCCATTGTGCAGTGCAAATGAAATGCCTTGCGGCATCCAGGTAAGTGCCAACCACCTTCAGATGGTTCCGAAAGGAGAATTTGTAATTGCCACCGGACGCCTCATCCACCGCGGACGCACGTCTCACCTGTGGAATGTAGACATCACCAATCAGGAAGGAAAGTTGATTTCCACCGCACGCATTGTCAATCAAATAGTCAAAAAACGGCCATGAATATTCCGGAAACCATATACCACCAGCTCCTTGATTCATTTACCAGCAGCCATGTCTGCTTTGCATTATACCGTCTTCCCTGGACAGATGAACCTATTCTCGTCATGCAGGAAGAAGGAGAGCCTGAATATATCCACAGTCTGAATGAACTGAACCAGAAAAAAGGATTTCTTCTTTCTCCATTTCAGTTTACTCCAGCACATCCGGCTGTACTCATCCGCCCGGACATACAAGCATACGACTGGGAAGAAATTAAAACTGCCTTACAAGGATGGACGACACGCCACCCGCAGCAAGCCAATCCGTCTCATTCTATAGCAGCATCAACAGATTCGCATGCGACTTCCGAAAAAGAAGAAAAAGACTTATACACTGAAACTTTCAGCCGCTTCATCCTGCCACTCAAGGAGAAGCAGTTCCGGAAACTTGTACTGTCCCGCAGTACAACTCACACGCTGAATGAGCAGTTTTCTCCGCTTTCGGCTTTCATACAGGCCTGCAACAGCTATCCCCGCATGATGATTTCGCTATGTCACACCCCTTCCACCGGTACGTGGATAGGAAGTACACCTGAAATTATTCTCAGCGGACACGAAAAAGACTGGCACACGGTAGCATTGGCAGGCACTATGCCCATGCAAGGAGAGGTCATGCCCACCGAATGGAGCAAAAAGAACAAAGAGGAGCAAGCTTTTGTGGGAGAATACATCCGTAAAGCTGTCAAGAAATTCGGTACCAAACTTACTGAGAAGGGGCCTTACACGGCTCGTGCCGGACAACTGGTACATTTGAAAACGGACTTCCATTTTTGCCTGAAAGATACGAATCATCTTGGCAATGTATTACAAGAGCTGCACCCTACTCCGGCTGTCTGCGGCTTGCCTAAGGAAGAAGCCTGCCAGTTCATCCTGGATACAGAATCCCACGACCGCCTTTTTTATTCCGGACTCATCGGATGGTTAGACCCGGAAGGAGACACTGCGCTGTATATCAACCTACGATGCATGCATATTGAGGGAAAAACCGCTACGTTGTATGCCGGAGGAGGTATCCTTCCTGAATCCACTGCTGATGCCGAATGGGAGGAAACACAGCAAAAAATGAATACCATGCGAAATATCCTGTAAACCTAACGCTTTAATAACGCTTTAAAGAATCATGTATACAGATAAAAAAAATATCCTTCAGCTCGTGGCGCTGCTGAAAGCCCACCGGATACAGAAAATCGTGTTATGTCCCGGAAGCAGGAATATTCCGATTGTACAAACACTAGTCAATATTCCGGAGTTCACCTGCTACCCCGTCACTGACGAACGAAGTGCAGGCTTCTTTGCCTTGGGACTGGCATTGAACGGAGGAAGTCCAGCAGCTGTATGCTGTACGTCGGGAACGGCCTTGCTTAATATCCATCCGGCTGTAGCCGAAGCTTTCTACCAGCAGGTTCCGCTTGTCGTCATCTCGGCCGACCGTCCTGCCGCATGGATTGGACAAATGGACGGACAGACACTTCCCCAACCCGGAGTATTCGGAAATCTGGTAAAGAAATCTGTCAACTTGCCGGAAGTACAGAGTGAAGAAGACGAATGGTACTGCAACCGCCTCATCAATGAAGCACTCATGGAACTTGACCATCACGGGAAAGGACCCGTACACATCAATGTACCTATCAGTGAACCGTTTTTCAAGCTACCGGTCACGGAACTTCCCGAAGCACGCGTCATTACCCGCTACCAGGGACTGAACGTATACAACAAGGATTACCAGCCACTCATCGACCGCTTGAACCGCTACCAGCGACGGATGGTCGTAGTGGGACAAATGAACCTGATTTATTTGTTCGACAAGAAATACACCAAGATGCTTTACAAGCATTTTGCCTGGTTTACCGAAAACATCAGTAACCAGACGATTCCGGGCATGCCTATCCGCAACATCGAACCACTGCTCTGCTCCATGGATTTTGAAGCCCAGCAGAAAATGCGTCCGGAACTGCTGATTACTTACGGAGGCCATATCATTTCCAAGCGGCTGAAAAAGTTTCTTCGCCGTCATCCGCCAGTAGAACACTGGCACGTAGCTGCCGACGGACAGGTGGCCGACCTGTTCGGTTCGCTGACCACCGTAATTGAGATGGACCCGTTTGAGTTCTTAGAAAAGATTGCCCCGATGATGGACAGCCGCACACCGGAATATCCCCGCACATGGGAGGCTCTGTCGAAGAATATTCCGCAAGCCGTATTTCCCTACTCCGAAATGAGCGCCATCGGGAAAGTCATCAATCACCTGCCAACTCCTTGTTCCCTTCACCTGGCCAACAGCTCCACTGTGCGCTACGCCCAGCTGTTCCCTCTACCGAACGACGTGGAGGTTTTATCCAACCGGGGAACTAACGGTATAGAAGGTTCTTTGTCTACTGCCCTCGGCTATGCTACGGCATCCGACAAGCTCAACTTCATTTTCATTGGCGACCTGAGCTTCTTTTATGACATGAACGCCCTCTGGAATGCCAACTACGGCAGCAACGTACGCATCTTGTTGCTCAACAATGCAGGCGGAGAAATTTTCCATGCCCTTCCGGGACTGGAAATGCAGGACAACAGCCGACGCTTCATTACGGCCACTCACCGCACTTCTGCCAAAGCATGGGCCGAAGACCGGGGGTTCCAGTATCTTCCTGTACACAATGAAGAAGAACTAGACCAGACCGTAGAGGTATTCACCCAGCCATCCATTACCTCACAGCCCATGCTGATGGAAGTATTTACAGAAAAGGACAAGGACATCGAACACCTGAAAACGTATTATCACAACCTAAAAAAATAGCAATATGTCACAACCCAGAGAATGGAAAACCATCAAGGAATACCAGGATATTCTTTTTGAGTTTTATAATGGAATCGCCAAGATTACCATCAACCGCCCGAGATACCGCAATGCGTTCACTCCGACCACCACTACTGAAATCAGTGACGCATTGTATTACTGCCGTGAGTGTCAGGACATCAATGTCATCGTACTGACAGGAGCTGGCGACAAGGCTTTCTGCTCCGGAGGCGACATGCACGTGAAAGGCCACGGCGGATACGTAGGTACCGACGGAGTTCCCCGTCTGAATGTGCTCGACGTACAGAAACAGATTCGTTCCATCCCGAAACCGGTGATTGCCATGGTCAACGGATATGCTATCGGTGGCGGACACGTGCTTCACGTAGTCTGCGACCTGACCATTGCGTCTGAAAACGCCATCTTCGGCCAGACAGGTCCTCGCGTGGGCAGCTTCGATGCCGGATTTGGTTCTTCTTACCTGGCTCGTATCGTAGGCCAGAAGAAAGCCCGCGAAATCTGGTTCCTCTGCCGCCAGTATTCTGCCCAGGAAGCACTGGATATGGGACTGGTCAACAAAGTCGTACCGTTCGACCAACTGGAAGATGAAGTGGTAGAATGGGCTGAAACCATGATGCAGCACAGTCCGCTCGCCCTGCGAATGATTAAAGCCGGACTCAATGCAGAACTCGACGGACAGGCTGGTATTCAGGAACTCGCCGGTGACGCAACCATGCTTTACTACATGACGGAAGAAGCACAGGAAGGTGGAAAAGCTTTCCTCGAAAAGCGGAAACCCGACTGGAGCAAATACCCTAAATTCCCCTGATTATTCTCTCATCTCATTTTTTATCGGACAGAAAGCAGAAACCACTTCCGCTTTCTGTCCGCTTTTATTCCCTTCACAACAGACCAATATGTACACACTGAAAATCATTCCGCGCACACTTCATTTCAAACAACCGGCCGGTACCTCACGCGGAGTATATCACACCCGGCAGGTATGGTATCTGCTACTTACTGACACCGAAACCGGACAATATGGCGTAGGTGAATGTGCTCCGCTGCCCGCGTTAAGCTGCGACGACCAGCCTGATTATCCTCGCCTGCTAGCTGAAATCTGTGAGAAAACAGCCGCCAATGGCTACATTGATTATGAAGCACTTCGTCCTTACCCCTCTATACTATTCGGACTGGAAACCGCATTTGCCCATCTGCAGGCCAACAGTCTGCAGTTCTGGGATACCCCTTTCAGTCGCGGTGAACAAGGTATTCCTATCAACGGGCTCATCTGGATGGGTAATTTCGATGAAATGTACCGCCGCATAGAAGAAAAAATGAAAGCCGGATTCCGGTGCATCAAGGTGAAAATCGGAGCGATTGAATTTGAACGTGAACTGGAACTGCTGGCTCACATCCGTCACCATTTCTCAGCTGCCGACATCGAACTCCGGGTAGATGCCAACGGAGCCTTCAGTCCGGAAGATGCCTTACGGAAACTGACACAGCTGAACAAATTTCAGCTGCACTCCATCGAACAGCCCGTACGCGCCGGCCAATGGGAGGTCATGAAAGAACTGTGTGCCACTTCACCCTTCCCCATCGCACTGGATGAAGAACTGATTGGAGTAAATGAAACGGAACGGAAAATCCAGCTGCTGGATACCATCCGCCCACAATACATCATCTTAAAGCCGTCCTTGCACGGAGGTATCCAGGGAAGCAAGGAATGGATTACATTAGCTCAGGAAAGAGGCATAGGCTATTGGGTAACCTCTGCCTTAGAATCCAACATCGGACTCAATGCCATCGCACAGTGGTGTGCCACTCTCCAGCCTGAAATGCCTCAGGGGCTGGGCACCGGTATGCTTTTCACCGACAACATTGACTACCCGCTGCACATTGAAGGCGACTGTCTGTGGTTCCATCCTGAAGAAAAGACACCCGATTTCCCGACTTATCTGCAAACCATCTGACATGAGTGCCACTCCATTTATTACAGAAATAGCCCGTCAGTCCATTTTGATTGACGGGAAATGCTACACTGCTCATGAAGTCCGGATACCTGAAGGCGAATCACAAAGCCTGCTGCAAAAACGATTCTATGCGGAATATGGAACAGACAGCTTTCAGGCCTCACTTGCCGATTTCTTAGCAGAATGGTTTGACGACAACACCACCGTATTGGTGCATACCTCCGGCTCCACCGGAACGCCCAAACCTCTCCGAGTAGAGAAACAGCGCATGATGCAGAGTGCCATGCTGACAGTCCGTTTTTTAGGCCTGAATCAAGGAGACACTGCCTTACTTTGCATGCCTCTGAAATACATTGCCGGAAAAATGGTGGTCGTCCGTGCGTTGATAGCCGGACTGAACCTGCTACCTGTTACTCCTTGTGGACATCCGCTGGCAGAGATAAATGCCGCTCCTGAGTTTGCTGCCATGATACCCATGCAGGTGTACAACTCGCTACAAGTACCAGCCGAGAAGGAATGCCTGAAACAAGTACGCCATCTCATTATCGGCGGCGGAGCAATAGACAGTACATTAGCCACGGAATTAGCGTCATTTCCTCATGCCGTATGGAGCACCTACGGAATGACCGAAACCCTTTCGCACATCGCCTTGCGACGACTGAACGGACCGGATGCCTCCGACTGGTACACCCCCTTCCAGGGAGTCAAGGTTTCACTCTCTCCGGAAAACACCCTGACCATTGAAGCACCAGCCGTTTGTGCGGAGAAACTGACCACAAACGACATCTGTGAGTTCAATACCCAGGGGCAGTTCCATATCTTAGGACGAAAAGACAATACCATCAACACCGGAGGGGTAAAGGTACAGATTGAGCAGGTGGAGAATGCACTGAAAACTGCACTGCCAGTTCCTTTCATGGTGACAGCCGTGCCCGACCCGAAATTTGGAGAATGCATCGTTCTGCTGCTGGAAAGCGAAGAAAATACCGATATATCCCCTCTATTAGCACAGGCTTACGACCAGCTTCCGACTTACTGGCAGCCGAAACAGACCTTCTTCGTCCAGCATCTTCCACAAACCGAAACCGGAAAACCCGACCGCGCCACCGCACGGAAAGTGGCCCAAGAAATCGCAAGTGCGAAAAAGAAATAAGTGAAAATCCCCTTGTATATGAGCATTTGATTCTTTAACTTTGTTTAAAATTCAAATGCTCATTTTT
>OGZB01001971.1_pt1 | contig 10992 bp, 8 predicted proteins | sample 1576691 | NCBI WGS metagenome assembly OGZB01 (sample SAMEA3541479, study PRJEB24748) | human gut metagenome | biome: human gut; feature: human-associated habitat; material: faeces | place: China | collected 2012
AGTTGTAATCTTTCCCTTCTCGTCAGGGGTGGAAACGAGAAAATCCTTAAACATAGCGACCTCATAATTGAGTCTGGCGCTACACTCAATTGTAGCAAAAGAAAATTAGAATTGCAAGGATTTTTTATAAGGAAAATTAAGAAGTTAGAAAATAAATTGGGACTTGAGATCAAATCTCATGAGAAGTTCAGATAATTATCTCGGCGGAACAACCCGCACTCTGGGGTCTTTGTGCTGCTCTGCCGTGACCGCAGCTATGATGCCGATCGTCGGAATGCGCTACGTAGATACGCGAGACACAATTGATCAAGCTAAATATATTCTTTGCTGGGGCAACAATCCTTTGGTAACGATGCAGGCATGTTGGCACCTTTATCTCAAGGCAAAGGAAAGAGGAGCAAAGATCGTCGTTATTGATCCTCGCAAGAGCGAGACCGCAGTTAGAGCAGACAAATGGGTTTCCATCATCCCGGGTACGGATACTGCCCTTGGGCTCGGAATGATTCGCTGGATCGCCGCGAACGGGAAGTTAGACAAACCCTTCCTGAAACAGCATACCGGTGCTGTCTACCTTGTCGATAAAGACGGGAAACTGATGAGAGAAGATGCCAAGGATCCGAACTCTTATTTGGTCTTTGACGAAAAATCTCAAAAACTCGTCCGTCATGATGCCAAGAACATTGATCCTGCATTGGAGGTTAAAGCCGGATCTCCCTACAGAACCGTCCTGTCTATGGTCTTGGAACAGGCTGAGCCGTGGACACCGGAAGCAGTCGCGGATACGACAGGTGTTCCGGCGGCGACGGTCGTCGAGCTGGCCAAGGATTACTCGACGAATAAACCGTCAATGATTGTCAACAACATGGGCTCTTTCCAGCGGACGCAATACGGTACTCAGGCTGTCGGCGCTCAGTATTATTTAGCACTTCTTACCGGCAATATCGGCAAGGCAGGAACTGGCATATGTGACGCCGGCGGCGTGACTCAAATGGCTAAATTCGGCAGTGCTTTCCCGCCGCCTCCGAATAAGCCCAAGAAAGTTGCTCCTATTCCGACCGCGAAACTGGGCGAATACGTTCTGGCAGGCAAACCGAACAAGATCAATTTCTGGTACACACAGACATGCGGAATTGTCGGACAGTGGCCGAATGCAAATAAGGTTATCGAGGCAGTGAAGAGCGTACCGTTCTTCGTGGTCGCTGAAAGCGTGATGACTCCTACTGCTCGTTACGCTGATATCCTCTTGCCCGCAACAACGGTCTTTGAATATGACTCTGTGATGGCTGGAGCAAGAAACCACTACATCCAGTTGATCGAAAAGGCAGTTGAACCGCAAGGCGAGGCCAAACCTGATTATTGGATCATGGGACAACTGGCTAAGCGCATGGGCTTCGGTGAAGCGTTCAATATTCCGGTTGAGCAAATGATCAAAAATGTGCTGAAACCGTCCTGCATTACGTATGAACAGATTAAAAAAGGTCCTGTTTGCCCGGTTAAAGGTCCTTGGATTCCGTTCAAAGACGGAATTTTCAAGACACCTAACGGAAAGGCAAACTTCTACTGCGAACCTTGGGCTGCTAAAGGTTTCCTGCCTGTCGTGACCTATCTGCAGGTAGATGAAAGCCCGAAAGGCAATCCTGAATTAGCGCAGAAATATCCGCTTCAAGCTATCCAGCGCAAAGTCATCAGAAACATTCACACAAGTTTCCAAGACAATGAATGGATCAACCAGCTCTTTGAGGATGAACCGACGGTACTCATGCATACAAAAGATGCGGAAGCTCGAGGCATTAAACAAGGAGACAAGGTTGTCGTATTCAATGACCGAGGAGAACATCCGACGATTGCTGTGGTGAATGACAATATTCGTCCCGGTGTTGTGTGCTTGGAAAACGGATGGTGGATGGGCCAGTTCGGCTTCAACTCTTCCTCTGTACTGACCAACGACACCGTGCAGATTCTTGGCACAGGAACTTCAATTTGCTCAACACTTGTCAACGTTAGAAAGGCCTGATCATGAAGAAAATGGGATTTTTATTTGATGCACGCCGTTGTAACGGTTGCAGAGCTTGTGCAGTTGCATGCAAGGAACAACACAATACTCCTGACGGTATTTGGCTTCGTCGGGTCAAAGAGACTCCGGATCAAATGGTCTGGTTCTCGCAATCCTGTAATCATTGCGAAAAACCGGCGTGCTTTGCTGTCTGTCCCATAAAGGCTTACACCATTGAGCCGGATGGATTAGTCGTCCAGGACCATTCCAAGTGCATCGGATGTCAGGCTTGTATTGCTGCCTGTCCGTTTAAGGCTCCGGTTTTCGATGAGAAGAGCAAAAAGGTCTTCAAGTGCGACGGCTGCATCCAGCTGTTGGCACAGGGCAAACATCCTGCCTGTGTACAGGCTTGCACACAGGGTGCACTCCAATTTGGTCCGATTGAAGAACTTAGGAAGAAATATCCTGAAGCTGTCGTTGCCGGATTCGAATGGGCCGCGAAGAATTTCGGATATGCAAGTCCGAAAGAAACCGGTCCGAGACTTGTGATCGTTCCGCTTAACTAATTAGGTCAGGAACTTAACGATTGCGCCCCGGGTTTTCTGAGAACCCCGGGGCGTTTTCAAGCGGATTGGATCGGATAGTTCGGATGTCGAAGCGTTAGCGTCTTATTCGCTTAATTTATTCAGTCTTTCTAACGCTAAGTAGCTAAAGAAAGCACCTGCAGGAATCAGTACTTTGTCATTGAAATCAAAGTAAGGGCTATGCAGAGCCTCTTTGTGCTCAGCGTCTTTTACCCCAATAAAGAAGAAGCAGCCGGGCAGAACTTTTTGGTAAGAACTGAAGTCCTCACTAATCATATAAGGCTCGGCAAGTTCAATGACATTTTCAGTACCGAAACAGCGGTCTGCGGCTTCCTTTGCCTCTTTTGTAAGCTCGGGGTCGTTATTGACAGCGGAAACACGGCGTTCATAGACAGTTTCTGCTTTGATGCCGTAGGCCGCGGCGATGCCTTGAGAGCGCCGTGTCAGCTCTTCCTCAATTGTGTCTCGAATAGACTCGTCAAAGGTTCGAACCGTGCCGATCATTTTGACGGAGTCAGAAATGATGTTGTAAGCGCGTGATCCCTCGGTATTGAAACTGCAGACAGAAACAACGGCGGATTTAAGCGGATCCAATGTGCGCGAAACCAAGTGCTGAAGAGCGTTATAAATTTCTGTGGCTACCGGCAGCGGGTCCTTGCCAAAATTCGGACGTGCGCCGTGTGTCCCTACTCCGACGACGCGGATAGAAAACAGGTCGCAGGCCGCCATGGTCGGACCAGCTTTAAAAGCAATCGTTCCGACATCAAGGGAGGGTTCGTTGTGTGCGCCGTAAATCTCTTTAACGTCGTATTTTTGGAAGATACCAGAGTCGATGACGCTTTGTGCACCGGCGACATTTTCTTCGTCGGCCTGGAAGACGCAGAGAATGCGGCCGGGGAAGTCACGATGCTTGGCTAAATAGATGATTGCAGCAATCAGCCAAGTTTGATGGCCATCGTGCCCGCAAGAGTGGGCGCTGCCGTTTTGGGAAGCCCAAGCACACCCGGATTTTTCTTCAATCGGTAGGGCGTCGATATCGGCTCTCAGCGCAACGGTTGCACCGGGTCTGTTTCCCTCGATTAAGAGAAATCCGCTTCCCGGGGAAGTTTCGGTATCTAAACCAGGAATGCCGAACTCTTCAAGAGTGGATTTGATGCGGGCAAGAGTGTCTTGTGTGTTGAAACCGACTTCCGGATTTTCGTGGACGGTTTTGCGGAAGGAGATCAAACGAGATTCGTACAGTTGAAGCTCCTGACGAATGCTTTCAAGATCTACCGTGTTTTTCATTTCCAGCTAATTTAGCCAATCAAATAAATCGACATTCTCGGAAGGTAGGGGCCGATAGTCAAGAGCCGAAGAGCATTAGGATTAAGGACTAAGTACTGCATCATGAATATTTCGTCCTAAATACTGGGGCGGTGCAGTTTTCTTGCGAAGTTTGTCCCAAGAAAGTTTTTTCAGAAGAGGCTCGGTAAAGGAGCAGAAGGCTCGAAAGCAGACCGATTTTTCGACTAAAACTAATCGAAAATACTCATTCACTTGTTGTTACGAAAAAGAAATTCTTCGATTCTCAAAAGATAAAATCAAAATCGAAGAAAAACTTTGTTGCCCTGAGACTGATGGGGACGAGCCTTTGCATTGGATCGTAGTCGGCTCACCCAAGAAGTTTTTCCTCCTTTATAAGCTTTTGCTTGTGAGGAAATTAAAACAAACCTACAAATCTCAAATACAGGAGGGCGCCTAAGAGCGCACCAGAACAATGTTTACTTCGATGTATTGGTATCTTTTTATCTGCCTTTTATTCTTCGGAATAGGAGACTTCCTTGGCGTGGTGACCAAAGCCAAGGTCTCTGCAGTGTTCGTGAGCTTAATGCTCTTCTTAATCGCCTTTATGGCCGGCTGGATTCCTCCCGACGTTATTAAGAAGGCAGGCTTGGACCAAATTGCTAAATGGTCTGTGATTTTGCTCGTCTTCTCCATGGGTACGACAATCAATATGCGCGAACTGATCGCAGAATGGCGTACAGTGGTTACCGCTCTCTTGGCGATGGGCGTCATTATGCTCGGCGCATTTTTGATGATGCCGTTCATCGGATACGAAAACACCATGGTCAGCGTACCTATCGTGACCGGCGGTATCGTAGCCACTCAGATCATGACCAGCGGAGCTATGGAACATGGCTTTGCCCTGGCAGCTGCATTAGGTACGATTGTTTTCGCAGTGCAGAAGTTCATCGGTACTCCGTTAGCCAGCTACTTCGGTCTGAAAGAAGCTCGTTTCTTAATCGATGAATACCGCAAAACCGGTGTCGTACCTCAAGATACTTATGCGCCTAAAAAAGAACCGGCAGCGGGTCCTACATTCTTTGAGGGCCACAAGAAGTATTACGGCCAGTTCACTTGTTTAGCCATTACAGCGCTTTTCTCCTGGATCGCCTTTGTGATTGGCAAATGGACAGGCCTTTCCGCAACAATTTGGGCTTTGATTTTGGGAGCAGCTGTCGGAAGTACCGGTTATCTGCCTCGCAATATTCTGAAGCATGCCAATGCCGGCGGCTTACTGAACTGCGCTGTTTTCTGCGCCATCATTCCGTCGCTTGCCTCAATTAAGCCGGAAAATCTCCTGACCCTGTCTTACTCGATCTGCGTGATCTTCGCGATTTCGATCTTCTGCATCATCGTTTTCTTCAAATACCTTCCCTTGTGGAAGATCATCGGTTCCAAGAACGTTGCCGTCGGCGTCGCTGCCTGCCAGTTAATCGGTTTCCCGGCTACTTACTTGGTCGTTAATGAAATCATTAACGCCGTTGCCGAAACCGAGGAAGAAAAGAAGATTATTCATGAACGCTTAATGGCGAAGTACCTCGTTGCAGGCTTCGTGACCGTGACAACGTTCTCCGTGATCGTTGCCGGTATCTTCGTGAAGTTCATCTAATCCCGATTTCAAGGTTAGGAAATAAAACATGATTAAATTTGATCCTCAAAATTATCCCTATCCGTCCAAACGTAACGTGGTTTATGCCCGCAACGGCATGTGCAACTCAGGCAACCCGCATGCAGCTTCCGCCGGACTTCAGACACTTTTGAAGGGCGGCAATGCAGTTGACGCGGCTGTCGCAATGGCCAGCGCTATGCCGGTGGTTGAACCGACCGGCAACGGTTTAGGCGCCGACTGCTTCGTGATCCTTTGGTATGAAGGAAAAATGTACGGCCTGAACGCCTCAGGCCCGGCTCCTAAGTCTCTTTCTGTTGCTGCCTTAAAAGACAGAGGATTCGAAAAGATCCCTTCCTACGGTGTCGAACCTATTGATGTTCCGGGTGCGGTTGCCGGCTGGATGACGCTTCATGAACGATTCGGCAAACTTTCTTTGGAAGAAGTAATGGCTCCTGCCATTCGCTACGCCGAAGAAGGCTATCCGGTGACCCCGAATATTTCCCGTCTCTGGCAGGAAGCTTTCGAAAACTATTCCAAATATCGTGATCGTCCGGAATTCCAGGGCTGGTTCGATACATTCGCTCCCAACAACACTTGGCTCAAACCCGGCGAGATGTTCCGCTGCCCGGATATGGCTAAGACATTGAAAGAAATCGCTGCTACCAAGGGCGAATCTTTCTATCGCGGTGCCATTGCTGAAAAGATTGATGCCTTTTTCAAGAAGCACAACGGCTTCTTAACCAAGGAAGACTTAGCTGCATTTAAACCCGATTGGGTAGATCCGATTAGCGTGAACTACCACGGTGTGGATGTTTGGGAGCTGCCGCCTAACGGGCACGGTATTACTGTGCTGATGGCTCTGCAGATTCTCAAAGATATGAAGCTTGGTGAAAGGGATTGCGTCGACACAATGCACAAGCAGATCGAGGCCATGAAACTCGCCATGGTGGATACGGCTCAATACGTTGCAGAGCCTTCCTACATGAAAGTTTCCGTCGATCAGCTCCTCAGCGAAAAATACGCTGCCAAACGCCGCGCTTTGATTAACGATCAGGCCATCATGCCGGAACCGGGTGAACCAGGATGCCCGTCCACCGTTTACTTCTGCTGTGCAGACGGTGAAGGCAATATGGTCAGCTTCATTCAGTCCAATTTCCGCGGGTTCGGATCCGGCATTGTCGTTCCCGGCACTGGTATTTCTTTGAATGACCGTGCAGAGAATTTCAAGTTTGATGAAAACCACGCCAATGCACTGGCCGGCGGCAAACGTCCGTACCACACTATCATTCCGGGATTTCTGACTCAGGATGGAAAACCGTTAGGACCGTTCGGCATTATGGGCGGATGGATGCAGCCGCAGGCGCACGTTCAGGTTGTCATGAATATGATTGACTGGCACCTGAATCCACAGCAGGCGTTGGATGCTCCGCGCTGGCAATGGGTCGGCGGCAAGAAAGTAGAGGTGGAACAAGAAACACCGAACTACATCATTCGCCAGCTTCAGCGTATGGGACATCAAATCATTGTCCAGCCTGATTCGTACCATATGGGTCGCGGCCAGGTCATTCTTCGAGATGAAAACGGCGTGCTTTGCGGCGCAACCGAGAAGCGTACCGACGGACAGATTATGTCCTACTAATTAGCAACGGTCTCGATGCAAGGGCGTCGAGACCCACTGTTCGAAATCCGGTTCTGTTTAAAGGCCGGATTTTCTGTTTGGAGCTAGATAATCAATTTAACGTGGCCGTGTGCGTTTAAGCGGTAACGGCGTTCGGTTCCGTCCGACAAGTTGGAAACCTTGAAAACATAGGCCTCAGGATCTGTCGCTTCAGGCAGCTGCTGAAGGGCTTTTTCAATTGCGGCTTCGATCGAACGGACGCCGGAGACTTTAACGGTTCCGATGACATCCCCGTTTTCTTTGAAAACTTCCACTTGATCGATACTTTCAAAATCTAATCTATTGTTTGGCATGACTCTCTCCCAGCCGAGTATTAATTAGGAGGATTATCCCGCTCGGCGGGCAACATTCTGATTAATCTAACCAAATGTGAGCAGAAGCCTGGCCAATCGAATGACTCATCGGGCTTCTTTTTGCTTTGGTAAAATCACCAGTAGTTCCCTTGCTTGGATTGACGATGGAAAAGGCGCTGAAACTTCTTCCCTTAGGTACTTCGGATTTTGAAAATCTGCGGCATCGGGATCAAATTTATGTGGATAAAACCGACATGATTTGCGAGTTAGCGTCGGTTCCCGGGAAATTCTTTTTCGCCAGGCCAAGACGTTTTGGTAAGTCTCTCCTGCTATCTACTTTTGAGTCTTTATTTCGAGACGGATTGAAAAATTTTCAAGGCCTCAAAATAGAGCAACTTTGGACGGATAAGAGCACATATAAAGTTATTAAGCTGGACTTTTCTCGGGTTAAACCGGAAGGGACTTTTGAGGATTTTTGTCAATATTTTGATAATTATCTAGAAGCGCAATTCAGTCTTATTGGTTTTAAGAAAGAAGATAACGGCCTGTTTCTCAGCAATCAAATCGAAATCTTCCTTGCAGGGCTCTCTAGTTCCTCACTCGTTCTGTTAATCGATGAATATGATGCACCGTTAACAGCGTGTCTTGATAATAAAGAGTTTTTTGAACGGGTAAGGAATTATTTATCGAGGTTTTATGGAATCCTGAAAGCAAACGATCGGGTTCTTCGGTTTTTGTTTATTACAGGCATTACGAAGTTCAATAAAACCAGTATTTTTTCCGAACTAAACAATCTCAGTGATGTCTCTTTGAGCCCGAGATTCGGGACGCTCCTAGGCTATACGCACGAAGAGGTGGAAACTTATTTTGATGGGTATTTGACCCAGTCAGCTTCAGTTCTGAGTGTCTCCCGTGATGAGCTGCTAAGGTCCCTTACAAAGCAATATGACGGTTTTTGTTTCGAGAGAACAACAACGAAGAAGGTTTTTGCTCCCTGGTCTTTATTGAAATTCTTCTCGGAACCGGAAGTCGGCCTTCTTGATTATTGGTTTGAAAGCGGCGGAAGGCCCGCTGCGCTAGTTCAGTATCTTAAGTCTCACACCTTACGGGACCCGGAGGAATATGGGAAGGAAAAGTCAATTGCGTTGAATTTGTTAACCGGTTCGGCTGATGTCAACACCTTATCCGACATTGGGCTTCTGACACAGGCTGGATATTTGACGCTCAAAAGAGTCGTTGGCTTAACCGCTTTTGTTGCTTATCCTAACGCTGAAGTGGCCGCAGCAATGGCGCAGCTCTACAGCGAAAGGTTATTACAAGGACAGACCCTGGAGCAGGTCGGAGCAGACAATGTAGCCCTTCGCTTAGCCGAAGAAGATCCCGAAGGCGTGGTCCATCTCTTTAATCGCATTTTCACTTCCATAGATTATCAAAACTATCCGGTAAGAGATGAGGCCACTGTTCGCGCCTTTATTCAAATTTTTCTTTCCGGTGCCGGATTTTCTCCACATATCGAAGTCCACAACAGTCAAGGCAGAAGCGACTTGGAAGTGACGGTTCAAAACAGACATTTTGTATTTGAGTTCAAGGTTGCCAGAAAGGAGGAATCTTCAGAAGAAAAACTGGAAGAAGGTTTGAAACAAATGCGGAAACGCAGCTATGGACTACAGCATGCCGATCAAGAGCAGTTACGCATGGTGTTGGTTTTCTCAATTCCGAAGCGTAAATTTGATAAGTGGAGCGTAGTTAATCCGGAAAATTAATTTTCTAATTGCTGTTGACTTCCGTGCTCAAAGACTTCAAGTCTTCCAATAAAAAAGCCGCCGGACTAAACCGACGGCCTAGAACTTAAAAACCTGATTGCTTATTGTTCAGAAGCAGCTCCTTCACCTGCAATTCTTCCGAATGTGAAGATATCTGCAATAGCATTTCCGCCGATACGGTTGCTTCCGTGGATACCGCCTGTGACTTCCCCGGCTGCATACAGACCCGGAATCACATTTCCGTCGCGGTCAAGTACTTGAGCCTTCGTATTGATCTTGGCGCCCCCCATTGTGTGATGGCGGCACATTCCAATCGGACCCGCATAGAAGGGAGCCTTGACGATCTTGTGGCTCAGCATAATCGGAGTGCGGCCGAGAGGATCTTTCTTCGAATCAACCATGGCGTTGTATTCATTGATCGTTGCGACCATAACTTCCGGCGGTACTTTGATGAGTTTTGCAAGTTCTTCAATCGTGCCTGCTTTGAACAGGGTGCCGTTTTCCAGGGCACGATGGTTCATTTCGTTGTAATACTCATTGTTCTTATCAAATCCGTCTGTATCGCAAACAGGGAAGACCGTCTGGTCGGTTTGTGCCAAAGTGGCGTCACGAATTACGTCGCGGCGAGCATCTTCAGCAACATATCTCTTGCCTTCCTTGTTGAGGAAGATGGTGTATTCGATAGCTTGGAAGATATCGGCTGTGTGCTTGTAGCCGGGGGCTGTCCAAGGAATGCACTGGATGTAATCCAAACCGACGGCTAAACCGCCGATGCCCTGGATACATTTGAGCACTTCACCGGTAGAGCCTGGCTGGTTCGTCGTGTTGAGTTTTGTCAGACGCGGGTCAAAGTACGAGCACATTGTCGGGTTTGCAGCGAAGCCGCCTGCTGCGGCAACGACAGCCTTGTTGGCTTTCCAAAACTCCTTTTTGCCGTCTTTGAGTTCAACTTCAACACCCAAGACACGGCCGGAGTCCGGTTTTTCACGAATGATTCCGACGACTTTGTGGTTAGTCAAAACCGGAAGACCAATCTTGTTGGCGTAGTTCATGCAAGCTTTGATGTAGTCTCCGCCGCTCTGACCCACAGGATTGCGGCAGCGTGGCCACAGACCGCCATAGATCTGGTAGATGCCTGGTTTGAACTGAACGCCGACTTTCTTAAGCCATTCGACGCTCTGAGGAACGTTTTCGCACAATGTGGCGACGAGAGCAGGGTCGGCACGGTAATCGCCCGCAGCCATCGTTTGTTTGGTATGGAGCTGAGGAGAATCCTCAATGCCTGCTTTCTTGTAATCTGCTTCTACAGCTGCATTTAAGCCGCCTCCGCTAACCATAGTATTGCCGCCTGGAATGGAAAGTTTTTCCAAAACGACAGCATTTGCGCCTTTTTCCTTAGCGACTATGCCTGCAGAAAGGCCGGCACCGCCGGAGCCGATGACAATGATGTCATAGGTTTTATCCCAAGTGGTGGGTGTCGAGCAAGGATCGGCTGCATGAGCAAATGTGGAAATGGAGGCGGCAGCAGAGGCTGCACCCCCAACAAGAAATGATCTTCTGTTGAGTGTCATCCTGTTCTCCTTGGAAGTAGGTGATTTCAGTTTACGCTTTCGTACAAAAGAGACAATTAGGGTTAAGTCCCTTGTGTGCTAACGAGTTTTGTTATTCTTTTTTTGAACAAAAATAAATAATTAAGGAACCTCTGCACAAAAGATGGGTGATATGCTATAATTAGCACACTACCGA
>OGZB01001972.1_pt1 | contig 10983 bp, 8 predicted proteins | sample 1576691 | NCBI WGS metagenome assembly OGZB01 (sample SAMEA3541479, study PRJEB24748) | human gut metagenome | biome: human gut; feature: human-associated habitat; material: faeces | place: China | collected 2012
GAACAAACTTACAACTGAATCCTGTTTCCATTTACACAAAATTTTGGACAGTACCAAAAAAGAATTATTCGAAATCTACAATACCGCCACCGGCATTAGCATCATCACCATGACCGTGGCTATGTCCTGATTTATATGTTACAGTGACTTCTTGAGTGTTGACAGATTTTACACCAATCTTGTAAATAGTGCTTCCGATCTTGATAGAATATACTTTTACTATATAAGTAGTAGTTAACTTGATGTAATCAATGCTGGTATTTTTTTCTACCGGTACGGTAAATTTCTTGCTCTTCATGGTAAATTTGCCATTGGTAGGATTTATTGATCCATTATCAGCTTTGATCTTGTCAAACAATTTTTTGAACAGATATTCTTTTGTGTCTGTAGCATTGGGCAGACCGCTGAATACTTCTTTAGCCATTGCAGCGAAAGTATATTCTGCATAGTCTAAATGATTTCCATTTTCATCTACATATATAATTCCGTCTTCTACTTCCGATGAAAATTCGAAACTGTCTTTGGTAAAGATCTTATCTGAGTATTTGGTATCTTTCTTTTCTGTTTTCATACTTGAAGAATTGATTTTTTCAATACTCATTTCAAAGCCTGGAGCAAACATAGAGAAGTGGTTAACTTCAACAATCATCTTTCCGTTTTGAACCTTAGCTGTACCCATGTCAGCAGGAGCCGGTTTCCAAATAATTCCATCTTCAGAAGTCATAAGGGTCATTGGCAATTCTACAGGATCACTGGCAGCTACACCGGTAGGAGCAGGGGATTCAATTTTCAGAGGTGCACCTTCAAATTTAGTTCCGGTAGGTTCGCCCGTGAAAATACGTTCTACAGCTGCAACAGGAACAGTCACTACTTTATCCGGTTGTTTCAGTTCTTCTTTTGTAATAGCAGGAACTTCTGTACTGCTTGATTCTATAAGAGATTCAATGCTTTGCTTTTTATTGATTTCTGTTTCTTTTTGGGCATCACGTGTAACAGAAAGAGTTTGGCTCTCACCTTCAGTCTTAGGCATGACAATTTTTGCCTCTGTATTAGCAGGTGCTGTAAATGTAATCTCGTCTTTGATTTCTGTAGTCACACCACTTTCTTTGTCTTTTTCTGTAGCTTCAATGCTACCCAGGTTAACGGTCTTTCCTGTTTCAACTTGAACCTCAGTTACTACTTCTCCGCTGCCGCTGGTTGTTTCTTTTACTTTTACACCTTCCTGTTCTTTCAAATCGTCAGTAGTCACTGTTGCGTCAGGTTTGCTGACACTGATTTCAGGATCACTAGGAATGGTAGGATCCGTCGGGGTGTCGGGGTCTGTCGGGGTATCCGGGTCTGTCGGAGTTTCCGGAATCTTGCTTAGTACTATATTGATAACCTCGTTCCAAGTCTGTCCGGCAGCTATCTTATTCAATTTGAATACCCAAGAATATGAGTAATATCCTTCAGCTTTCACTGTCAGAGAGAAAGTTGCGCCCGCATCAACTAAATTAGGATCAATCTTAGCTACATTAAATTCGGCTGCATTCATTGTTTGAGTAGCAAAGCTCTTGTCTGAGCAAGACAAAGTAATAGTACTTGTCACTGATTTACCTTCGGTATCCATGATTTTACCACTGATATTGTAAGCAGCTTCTTCCGGAGTTAAAGTTGCAGTCTTCATGGTGAATGTGGCTCCTGTCTTCACAACATAGGTACCTTCGCCTTCTACTTTTTCTGTAACCTGATTTACCAAAACCTTTCCACTGGCAATATCATAGCCGGTGGCAGAAGCCTTGATGCTGTAAACACCAGATTTTAAGTTGGACAGTTCGAAGGATGCTTCGTCTTTGGTGATATCTATATCGCCACCTTTCACTGCAACTACCAAGTCTTTCGCATCAATGGCTTTGCCGTCTGCATCAGTGATGTTGATGGACAGTGAATAAGTCGGAGTTTTATAGTGCTTCTCCGGTTCGGGCTCTGTAGTCGATTCCTTTACCAAGGCTACATTGACCGAATAATCAATAGTACCGCTGGCGATGGCAGCAACAGTTACAGGCACAGACAGGGTCTTGTAACCTTCTTTAGAGAATTTCACGGTGAAGCTGCCGTTTGTAGTACTCAGATCAAATTTATATGATCCGTCATTACCGGTAGTTGCACTTGCACTTTTAGCCCCACTCAGTTCTACAGTCACATCACTCATGGCAGTAGTAGCGTTACTGCTGTACACAGTACCGCTGATCGAATAAGTTGCCGCAACCGGTTCCGGATCGGGAGGTGTGGGATCATCCTTGTCATCTTTACAAGCTGTTACATTGGTCATAACCAAAGCAGTTAAAGCCAAGACACCCCATGTCTTGAGCTTCTTTAAAAAATCACTTTTCATTTTCATGTTTTTTGTTATTAAACTGTTAATAATTAAATAGTTCCGATGTTATAAAGTACGGATTGAATTCATTCTCTTTCATGATGTTATCTTCTGGCAGAGCACGGAAGCTTTTATAATAATAGCGTTCATTTCCGGCATTGTATGCCATGCCCATCTGTTTGGATGGAGTGACGCGCACCCATTTTCGTTTATACCTATAAGGTGGTAGTGCTATCTGGAAGCGGAATCCTCCGTTTTTATGGGCATGCTGTGCTGTCATGGCATAAAATCCTATGGAACAATACCGGAAATGACGGATTATATCAAAACGTACCCCTTTTTCTTCCAGCAGGTATTTTTCGGCTTTCAGGCTGAATTGGGTGTTGAATAGGGGTAAATAGAAACTCCCTCCCAATGACCAAGTGATGCGGCTCAGATTTCCATAATGGAACTTGAAACCTTCATATCCGCCCGGACCGGTATACGAAAGCCGCCCTTCGGCCCAAAAACGTGCGTCACTGAAGATATGCTTTGCTTTCAAATCCACACCGTAGCGGTCGGAATAGAACAGTCCGGCACTGATTCGGGCAAATGTTCTCCCTTTCCACGGCACACGGAAGGATTGGGAGAGTGCGATGACGCGCGGATGAATTTTGCTGTCATTAATGGAGTAGCCATCATTATATATAGGGAAGACCATCTGTGCAGTGAGTTTCATACCTTTCCAGAAAGAAACTTCAATGGCAGGGGATAAATTAAACAGTACTTGATATACTTGGGTAATAACTAGATTTTTAAGGGAGATTTCGGGATAAACCACGATATCCACTTTGAACAAAGAACTGTTCCGACGGGGTGACTTGCTGACTTGTTTCCAATTCTCTCCCAGATCATAAGATACTTCCCAACCTTCGCGGGTAGGAGTAGGAATACTATCCTGCCGAAAGGTGGCCAATTGGTTGTTGCGATGATAGACAAGGGAGATTTGCGGGACATTATTGTCCAGGATAATGATACGACAGTTTTTGCCTGCTGGTAATCCGGTATGTTGGATACAGTCAACAGCCTTGCTAATACCAACTCCGGAAAGGCGATAAGCGGCATTTTCTACAACGTATACTCTTTCACTGTCATTTTCAGTGCAGGAAACGTTTTCGAATCCCATTTTGACCAATTGGTCCACCGGAGAGAATGTTAGATCATTTTTGTTTTGTGCTTGAACAGAAACAGAGGACAGGAATATAAAAACTCCGGTCATCCATACCGTCAGCCTACTTTTCTCTTTCATGAAATCATGAGAGTTTAGCTTGTCTGCTGTTTCCTTTATGCAGACGTATTCATACAAAAAGAGCGTGGAAACTGTCATTTATTCTAATTCGAGGTATCGCCAAACACCCAACTCCAAAAATAAACAACAGCCCACGCCCAAGTATGAATATACGCGTACCAATGGCTGACGTATATAAATGCGGAGCGTGAGCGTTTTGTTGTCTATTATCCTTTGAAGTTTAAAAATTTGGCGAATTTTCGAATTAAGGATAATATCTTAAACGCTTCTCTATAAATATGTAAAAAAGCTGTTTCCTTACCTCCTATTATACAGGATGCTAAAAAACAACGCGGCAAATTTCACATTTTTTATTGAATAAAACAAGTAAAAGAAAGAATTTTTCTATTTAAGATAACAGTTTACTTTAAATTCTTAACTTTGTTCCCCTTGAAAAATGATTGTTACAAGATAATTTAACAGCTAAAAATGCAACAATATAAAAGACCGGAAGCTATAAAACGTATGAATGAGCTGGCGGGTAGCCGGAAGCCTTTCCTTTTTATTATAGATTATAAACAGCAGTGTTCCTTGATAGAGGAAATAAGTCGGATTGATTCTACCCGTTGCCGTTATAACTTTAATGGAGTGAAAAATGTGGATACTGTAACAGAAAGTTACAGTGGGCGGATAGACTGGAACTTTATTCCAATGTCTTTGACAGACTATCGGCAGGCTTTTGAAATCGTAAAACGGAATATTCTGGCAGGTAACAGCTATCTCGCTAATTTGACTTGCAAGGTTCCTGTCAGTACTAATCTTACTTTGGAGGATGTGTTCCGGTACTCCAAAGCGCTTTATAGACTTTGGTTGAAAGATAAACTGGTCTGTTTCTCACCCGAAATTTTTGTTCGTATAGAAGATGGCGAGATAAAATCTTTCCCCATGAAAGGAACGATTGACGCTACCTTGCCTAATGCGGAAAAACTGTTGATGGATGATCCTAAGGAAACTGCCGAACATGCTACCATTGTAGATCTGATTCGTAATGATTTGAGTATGGTGGCGGAACAGGTCAGGGTTGTCCGCTATCGTTATTGTGACCGGCTTGAAACCAATAAGGGACCTATCTTTCAGACAAGCTCCGAAATATGTGGTGTCTTGCCCGATGATTACCCGTCGCATATAGGAGATATTATATTTCGTTTGTTACCAGCCGGTTCCATAACCGGAGCGCCCAAATCCAAGACGATGGATATTATTGAAGAAGCGGAAAATTATGAGCGTGGATTTTATACGGGCATAATGGGTTATTGTGACGGCAGGACTTTAGACAGTGCGGTGATGATCCGTTTTTTAGAACAGGAAGGAGAGAATCTTTATTATAAGGCGGGGGGAGGAATTACTTCAAAGAGTGATTTACAAAGTGAATATAATGAAATGATACAGAAGATTTATGTACCCATTTATTGAAACTATACGGATAGAACAAGGAAAAGCGTGTAATTTGTCTTATCATAATGAAAGACTGAACAATACCCTTCATCATTTCTGGCCGGACTGTGCCGGCATAGAATTAGGTGAATACCTGAAATTGACACCGGAGATGAACGGAATGAAATGTAGGGTGATTTATGATGGAAGTGGAATAAAAGAAATTAGTTATGAAGCCTATCAGATGCGTCCGGTACATTCTTTGCAGTTGGTTTATTCGGATGATATAGATTATACTTATAAAAGTACAGACAGGGAAGCTTTAAACCGGCTTTTTGCCTGCCGTGGAGAACGGGATGATATTTTAATTGTCAGACGCGGACTGCTGACCGATACTTCCATAGCTAATATTGCCTTGTTTGATGGTAAGGATTGGTTCACACCTAAATTACCTTTGTTGAGAGGGACTTGCCGTACAGCATTGATTGACAACGGAATTATAAAAGAAAAAGATATCCGGCCGGAAGAACTATCCTCTTATTCTTTTGTTAGGTTATTTAACGCTATGATTAAATGGGGAGCGTTGGAATTTTCTACCGGAACCATTTACGGATAATAAGAAAGAAGGTGGAATTTTGAAGATTTTTGTTTGTTTCCTTAAATAATTTGCTATATTTGCAAAAAAAATATAAATATAGGTAGGGTATGAGATTGCGGACAGTTGCCAAGTTGGGTATGGTGCTATCAGTGGTATTGTTTTGTACGGCTGTGGGCTTTTACGGCTTTGCTAAATTAAGCCTGACGGATAAGAGTCGTGAGATCAATCTCTTCTCACTTGTACCGGCTGATTGCATCGGTGTGTTGGAGAGTGATAATATTAATTATTTTCTGAATGAATTTCCTCAATTGAACTATTCTGAAGAACTGGGTAATTTCCAGTTTCCCGGTTTGTTTAATTATGTGTTGGGAGGTTTGAACGAATATACCACTAACACTGCTCATGGTCTGAGCAGTAAGATGAGCCGGGTGGTGGTCAGTTTCCATTCTCCGGGTACTCCGCGTGACCAGGTGGTATATTTCCGTATGGGGGCTGATGATAAGGAAACATTGGGAGATATGTTGTTAGAGAGAACTCCGGGAAGTTTTTCACCTAAAAAAGAGAAATACAGAGGAAAAACTATAGCAGTCTATCCATTGGGCAATAATGATTTTCTAGCTGTCTATAGCGAGGCGGGATTCTATGTGGTGAGTTATCAGAAGAGTTTGATAGAGAAAGTGATTGATGCGCGTGAGGATGAAGAGAAAGCATTGAGTAATGATCCCGTGTTTGCCAAAGCGATGCAGAAAAAGAAAACGCATAACTTCCTGACTTTATACGGACGTACACCGTCTATGCCTTTCTTGCAGGATAACAGTGGCTGTTGGAGTGAGTTTGACTTTCACATGAACAGTGATGTGGTGTACCTCACCGGAGATACTTTTATGCCTGATTCATGCGGCTGTGTGAACCAGATGGCCGAAAAATTGAAGAATATTCCGGATATAAGGGAAGATAGTTTGATTATTTCTGCTGATAAAGATTCCATGGCAAATTATATGGAAGAGGCCTACGAAAGAAATAGCAGGACATTGTTCAATGAATGTGTAGCCAATCTTTCACGTGATGCAGCCTTTATGCTTGTGGCGGACATGAACAAGATTTCCCGCAACCCGGAACGTTTCGAGCCTTATTTGCCGGCATTTCTGTTGGAGAATGCTCCTTTATTCCATTCGTTTATTCTTTCAACCCAATTGTCGGTTGTGAACGACCGGCTTTCCCATATCATGGTACTGACATATAAGGATTAGCGCAACTTATGTCGGTGGAAGTGGGGAGCCACTTTGCTTCTAAAATAAAATAACGAAATAACAGTGAGTGCGGCTCCGAATAGATAGGCCATCTTGAAGGTGGCTATTTCTGCTATATATCCGCCCAATAACATGCCGGCGCCTATACCTACATCCCACGAAGTCAAGTAGGTACTGGTTGCCGTACCACGCTGGTTGTTGGGGGCCAAGTTCACAAACAGCGTGTTATAGGCAGGGAACATGGTTCCAAACCCAATACCTAGTAAAAGAGCTATGGTGAACAGAAAATAAGTGGTCCATTGCAGACTCCATGTTGTCAGCCATCCGCATGAACTCAAACCGAAGAAACAGAAGCAGACCAGATACAGGCCGGCTTCAATAACTTGAGTAACCATTCCCCGGTCTACCAGGCGTCCGGAGAAAAGACGGGAAACTGCCATTCCCAACGCCATGAAGGTGAAGAAGAAACCGGTGGATGACTGGATACCTATTTGCTTGGCATACATTGCAACGTAATTGGTGGTCATGCCATAAGGGATGGATAGTAATAACAGACTGAAACCTGCCGGTATTCCTTTAAGCAAAATAAAGCGGTCCAATGATATCGGTTCTCGTTTTACAGGAGGTTTGTAGGTGGTCTTTACCAATGAGGCGCATAGAAATCCTATCAGGCAGGAACCTAATGAGCAACAGAAGATAAGCGTATAGTCTGCTCCTGCATCATGTAGGAAGAGTCCGGTCATCGGTCCGATGGACATGGCTATATTGTTTGCCAGCCCATAATATCCTAATCCTTCCCCACGACGTGAAGAAGGCATGATATCAATGACAATGGTATTTCCGCTGACTGTCACCATGCCGAATGATACTCCGTGTATAATGCGGAATAAAATAAATAAGGTTAGTGTTCCTGCAATGAGATATCCTCCGAAGATGGCGGTAAAAGTGAAATAAGCCAACAGATAAAGTGGTTTGCGGGCAAATGTATCTAACAGATAGCCGGAAAAGGGGCGTATGCACAGGGCGGCAATGGTGTAACAGGAAAGTACGGCCCCTATGGTTGTTTTGTTGGCGTCAAAAACTTCTGCCAGATAGAAAGGCAATACAGGCATCAGTAACCAGAATCCAAAGAATAATAGAAAATTGGCTGCCAGTATTTCTATATAATTTTTGGTAATCAGCTTGTCCTTCATAAGCAATAATGTGCTAATATGTCAATGTATCAATATGCTAATGTGGCAATATGTTAATATGCCAATTGACCGCGTTCTATTCCGCATGGCAATTGGCATATCAGCACATGGTCACATTGACACATTATTAATTGGCTGCTTCGAATTCTTTCAGGAAGCGGGTATCGTTTTCAGAGAATAATCGTAAGTCGTTTACACGATATTTCAAGTTGGTAATGCGTTCAATACCCATACCTAGCGCATAGCCTGAGTAAACTTTGCTGTCAATGCCGTTGGCTTCCAATACATTCGGATCCACCATACCACATCCCAGAATTTCCACCCAGCCTGTGCCTTTACAGAACGGACAACCTTTTCCGCCGCAAATATTACAACTGATATCCATTTCGGCACTTGGTTCGGTGAACGGGAAATAGGACGGACGCAGACGGATTTGAGTATCTTCGCCGAACATTTCTTTGGCAAACAACAGCAATACCTGCTTCAAATCAGTGAATGATACATTCTTGTCAATGTAGAGTGCTTCCACTTGATGGAAGAATGCATGGGCACGATAACTGATCGCTTCATTGCGGTATACACGTCCCGGACAGATGATGCGGATAGGAGGTTGCGAATGTTCCATAGCTCTTGCCTGTACGGAAGAGGTGTGAGTGCGAAGTACGATGTTCTTTTTCACATCTTCCTGATTGGCTTCGATGAAGAAAGTATCTTGCATATCACGTGCAGGATGGTCTTCGGCAAAATTCATGGCAGTGAATACGTGCAAGTCGTCTTCTATTTCGGGACCGTCGGCAATACTGAAGCCCAGCCGATGGAATATATCAATGATTTCATTCTTTACAATGCTCAGCGGGTGACGTGTTCCCAGTTCGATGGGATAAGCCGTACGGGTAAGATCCATTTCGGCTGCGCTGTTATCTTGGGTTTCGAAAGCTTCTTTCAATGAGGCGATACGCTCCTGAGCCTTGTTCTTCAGCTCGTTCAGTTTCATACCCACCTCTTTTTTCTGCTCGGCAGGTACGTTGCGGAAGTCTGCCATCAACTCATTAATCGCTCCTTTTTTGCTAAGATATTTAATGCGCAAGGCTTCCAATTCTTCCGCATTGGCTGCTTGCAAGCCTTCAATTTCCTGAAGTAATTGTTCTATTTTAGCTAACATAGTTTCTTCTTTATTTTTTAATGACCGCAAAGTTAGCGAATTAAACCCATATATTTTGCTGAAAACTAAAAAAAACGATATTTTTGCATCGATTTTTTCTAAATATAGAAAATGAGAAAACTTATAATCGGAGTTTGTCTGCTTATGCTGATAAGCTCCTGTGGAGGTGGGAAAAAGAAAATGGACCCCTTCGAGACGCTTACTGAGGAGATTGATTCGCTGACTGCAACCCCGGACACAACAGAAGCGATGGCTGCGGTAGAGGAAGAACCAATGGTTCCCGCTACGGCCGACGAAAGTTTTGCCGACTTTTTCTACAATTTTGCCAGTGATGAAAAATTACAATTGTCACGCATCGTGTTCCCTTTGCCGTATTATACAATGGAAAAGAAAGAGCACATTGAAAAGGAGCAATGGAAACACGATCCTTTATTCAGCCGGCAGGATGCCTATACAGTTCTGTTCGATAAGGCAGAAGACATGGAAATGGAGAAAGATACGGGTCTAACCAGTGTCAAGATAGAATGGATTTACTTGAAGAAGGGAAAAATCAAGCGGTACTATTTTGAGCGGCTGAAGGGGCTGTGGAAACTGGAAGCCATAGATTTTGCGGATATGCCGAGAGAGGATACCGGTAAGGAGGACTTCTTTGAGTTTTATGAACGTTTTGCCAATGATTCTGTTTTCCAGTTGTCTCGTTTGCACGAACCGTTGAAGTTTGTGACCGCTGATCCTGAAGACGAGTTTCAGATACTGGAAACGACTTTGGAGGCCGGGCAATGGTTCGCATTCCAGCCTGTATTGCCTCGTGAGAATCTGACTAATGTAAACTATGGCCAGAACGAGAATGTGCATTCCAATACGAAGGTGATTGAAATGAAAGGTTTTGGCAATGGATTTAATAATACGCTCTATTTTGAACGGCGCCACGGTCTGTGGAAACTGATGCAGTTTGAGGATCTGAGCGATTGATTTGATTGTAAATGAAGGAAATAAAAGACTACTCTCTGTTGCCTCATAATACATTTGGTATGGATGTGAAGGCATCTTTGTTTGTGGAATATGAATCGGTGACAGAGCTGCAATCCATCTTGTCGGATAAAAAACTGATGGCCGGTAACTGGTTGCATATTGGCGGAGGAAGCAATCTGCTTTTTAAAGGTGATTATGCGGGAACTGTCCTGCATTCGGCTATCCGGGGGTATGAGGTGGTTGTTGAAAACGAACAGGAAATAGAGGTAAGGGCAGGAGCCGGTGAGGTGTGGGATGATTTTGTGGCATATACCGTGAAAAACAGTTGGTATGGTGCTGAAAATCTGTCATTGATTCCCGGTGAAGTGGGTGCTTCTGCCGTTCAGAATATCGGTGCGTATGGTGTTGAGGCAAAAGATTTGATTGTAAGTGTGGAAACCGTCGAGGTGGAAACCGGCAGGAAACGGATTTTTACCAAAGAGGAATGCCGTTATGCTTATCGTGAAAGCATTTTCAAGAAAGATTTGAAAGGTAAATATATAGTGACTTACGTCACCTATCGTTTAAGTAAACAGCCGGTTTTTAATCTGGAGTATGGAAATGTGCGTGGCGAATTGGAAAAGCGAGGAGGTGAGGTGGCATTGGAGAATGTAAGGAAGGTGATTATTGCCGTGCGTGAAGCCAAGTTGCCCGATCCCCGGGTGCAGGGAAATGCCGGAAGTTTCTTTATGAATCCGATTGTTCCACGCAG
>OGZB01001980.1_pt1 | contig 10945 bp, 9 predicted proteins | sample 1576691 | NCBI WGS metagenome assembly OGZB01 (sample SAMEA3541479, study PRJEB24748) | human gut metagenome | biome: human gut; feature: human-associated habitat; material: faeces | place: China | collected 2012
CGAAGTACGGATCGGAGAAGGTCAGGCTCATGGTCTGAGCGAAGTTCTCGATCGGAGAGATCTCGTTGAAGACCTCATCGAGGCCGGAGGTGTGGGCCACGGTGTTAGTGCCGTTCTTTTCGTCCTCCTCGACGCGCGCCTTCCAGCGTTCGTTGCCGATCAGCCAATCGAAGCTGTCGGTCTGCACGCCCAGCAGGTAGGGCACATCGATGGGTTCCTTGATGGAACCGAAGTTCACGCGATCCGACGCCTTGTGCAGGTCAATATCATGCTGGTCGGCGCGTGCGATGATGGTGGTGGTGTTCGTCGTAGACTCAGTAGCCAATGGACGTTCCTTATCGCTCGCTAATATGTGGTAATTCCCCTGGGAGCGCCGGCATGGCCACCATATGCCTATGCGGACGCTTCATTGTCGACGGCATGCCCGCAATATGACACACCTCATGCAAAGTCAAAAGAATAGCGCTAAGGCAAGACTTTTACTGCACCGTAAACGTCACCGGATCGCTCTTCACCTTCGGATGATCCTTCAAACTCAGCTGCGCCACGTACGTTCCCACATTGACTTTGGCCCAACCTGACTCATCCGTGCATTTGGCGAGCGTGGCGTTCGCATTGGTATTCCACGTGACCTTCTGAACGTCCTTATCGCCCTTAGCCATCAGCAGCAGACGTGAATCCGCCGGGCACACATCGGACTTGTAAATCGTTTCCTGACCGGAAGTAATGGTGAGCACACGGCCGGAATCGGACCCGTCCACTAAACAGTTGCCTGACCCCTCGTGCACGATGGTCGCGGTGAAATCAAGCGATCCTCCTACCGGCACGGATTGGGAGGCCGCGGAAAGCTGCAATGTCACATCACTGGCCGAGCAATCCTTGACGTTGCTGACTTTCTTCGGCGCCGGCGTGGCGTCGCGGGAAATCGCATACACCTCGTCATGGTGGATCATCGAGTTCACGGCACCGATACCCCGGCCAAGGCTATACACGCAGAATACAATCAGCGCGATTATCAGCAGCAGCACCGTACCGGCCACGATACGCCGACGACGATAGATGGCCTGCTGCTTTTTGCTGATCCTGCGCTTGCGCGGCTTGCCGGAACGGTTGTTTTGGGAGGGCCCGCCGGATGGCCCATTGGCCCCGGTGCCGGCTCCGCGTGCCGTTCTCGCGCCTGATGTGTTCCTCTGCACTGCCATAACTCTTCCAGTCTACGGTCACCACGCCCATACACGCTTGGGGAGCCCACCATTTTTCACAATGTCAGCTGGGTAGTCGCAGGCCGCCGTCCAGAATCTCTATCAGGCCGTCATCGTCAAGGCTGGCGATGCAGGCGGCAAGCTGAATCTGGTCCTTCCAAAGCTTGTCGGCATCTTCCCTGGGCAACGTGGCTCCAGCGGGAAGCTCGCGCAGCGCGGCGAGCACCAGACCGCGCACCTGTCGATCCGTGCCTTGGAATCGTTGGCGTGGGCGGGTGCGGCGCTCCCCCAGTCCGGGGCGGCCGGCCTTGAGAAATGCACAGTCGTCCGCAATCGGGCAGGTGTCGCACAGCGGCGACTTGGCCGTGCAGATCACCGCGCCCAGTTCCATCACCGACTGGTTCCACGTGACCGATGGGCGCTCGCCACGATGCAGTCGAGAGCGTTTGCCGCCACGGATAGTGCTGTTCACGACATGTTCGGCGCTACCGGCATTATCGGCGACGTCAGCATCGCACCCGAGAATCTCGTCTTTGGGCAGCATGCGGTTCGCCAGCGCGCGTTCGGCCGGGCTGGTCGCTCCCCCGCGCGATTCGACGCCCAGGAACACGCGGCTCAGCACGCGGCGAATGTTGGTATCGATCACGGCAATTCGTTCGCCGAACGCAAAGCTCATCACCGCGGAGGCGGTGTAATCGCCGATGCCGGGCAATGCAGTGAGTTCGTCATACGTGCGCGGCAGTTTGTCGGCGTAATCTTCAGCCACCACGCGGGCGCATTCCTGCAATCGCAAGGCACGTCTCGGATAGCCGAGCCTGCCCCAAGCCGTGATCACATCCGCTTTCGCGGCATCGGCAAGCGCGACCGCATCAGGCCAGCGTTCCATCCAATCGTTCCAATACGGTACCACACGGCTCATCTGCGTCTGCTGGCTCATCACTTCGGAGACAAGCACGCCCCACGCAGTAGTGCGGCCGAAACGCCATGGCAGGTCACGCGCCGAAGCATGCCACCATTCGGCAAGCGCGTCCGCCACAGCTTCGGCGTTTTCAATTTCGGTATTAGGCTCGTTCGTGTCGTTCATCGTACCTATTCTTGCATTCATGACGAACGAAGAGCATACCAATGACGCGCAAGGCGCAACCGCAGAGGAAGCCAAAGTCGAGAAAATGTTCGAATACGGCTACCGCAAGTCGAATTATGGGCCGGACGAACTCGTGACCGACGCGCACGGCAATCCGATTTCCGTGGTCGACGCGATGCTGTCAGCCGAAGACGCGGCCAAAGCCGAAACCTCCACGCCCCACTTGTGCTACTACTCCCCCCGCATTCCGGGCAATACCGGTTCGGCAATCCGCCTATGCGCGGTGACCGGCACGATCCTGCATTTGGTGGAGCCGCTCGGATTCAATCTTCGAGATACGAAGCTGCGCCGCGCCGGACTGGACTACCACGACATGGCGCACGTGGTATTGCACCCGAATTTTGAGAATCTGGTGGAATCCATGCCGAATTCGCGCATCATCGCGTTCACCGCGCACGCCACCAAACTGTATACCGACATCGAATACAAGCCGACTGACATTCTGCTGTTCGGCCCGGAGCCTGGCAATATTCCCGATCCGATGGATATTATGGCCGGTCCGCACGTGGCCGAACAGGTGCGTCTGCCGATGCGTCCAAGCCTGCGTTCCCTGAACCTCACCAACTGCGCATCCATCGCCATCTACGAAGCCTGGCGCCAACTAGGCTTCGCCGGCGGCCAGTGATCCCTCCCCTGCCTGCCAACTTTCGTTTCAATTCATTACCTTATGGATATTGGGGACGCAGTAGGGCGGGATATTCCATTCGTGACACACTCAAGGCCGTTCGGCCAAGCCTACGGTCCCGAACGGAATATCCCGCCCTACTGCTTGCTATGGCACACAAACCAACGTTGTTGCAAACAAAAAGCAAGCGTCAACCTAATCTGATGTGAAGCGCAACATAAGCGGGGAGCCGGCATGTTCTGTTTCAGACCGTAAAGACTTGGCTGAGCGGCCCGGAGCGTGTCGGGAATAGAATATGCCGGCTCCCCGCGACCTTCCGCAACCAACGCAACCACTGCGAAAGATGCGTAGGGAAGGGAGAAGCTAGTTTTTGAAGCTGTGGATTGGGGCGGGGATGCGGCCGCCTCGGGTCACGAAGGCTTCGCAGCTGGTCTGGTTGACTGGAATGATCGGCGCATAGCCCATCAGGCCGCCGAAGTTGGCCATCTCCCCTACGCCTTTGCCCTCGACCGGAATCACGCGCACGGCCGTGGTTTTCTGGTTGACCATGCCGATCGCAGCCTCGTCGGCGATGATGCCGGAAATGGTGGAGGCGGTGGTATCTCCCGGAATGGCGATCATGTCAAGGCCGACGGAGCATACGCAGGTCATGGCTTCGAGCTTTTCGATCTTCAGGCAGCCGTTGGTCGCCGCGTCGATCATGTTCTTGTCTTCGGAGACGGGGATGAACGCGCCGGAAAGTCCGCCGACGTAGGAGGACGCCATGATGCCGCCCTTCTTCACCTGATCGTTGAGCATGGCGAGCGCCGCGGTGGTGCCCGGTGCGCCAACCTGTTCGAGACCGATCTTCTCAAGCACTTCGCCGACGGAGTCGCCTACGGCCGGAGTGGGCGCGAGGGAAAGGTCGATGATGCCGAATGGAATGCCGAGGCGACGGGATGCCTCCTGTGCCACCAGCTGGCCGACACGCGTGATCTTGAACGCGGTGCGCTTGATGGTTTCACATAGGAGTTCGAAGTTTTTGCCCTTGGCTTCGTCGAGCGCGCGGGAAACCACGCCGGGGCCGGAAACGCCGACGTTGATGACCGCATCGCCTTCGGTTACGCCATGGAAGCCGCCTGCCATGAACGGGTTGTCGTCGGGGGCATTGCAGAATGCCACGAATTTCACGCATCCGTATGAATCGTTATCTGCGGTGGCGTGCGCGATGTCTTTGATGATGTGGCCGAGCAGTTCGACGGAGTTCATGTCGATACCGGTTTTGGTGGATCCCACGTTGACGGACGAGCAGACGATGTCGGTTTCGCTCAGCGCTTTCGGCAGGGAGCGGATGAGCAGCTCTTCGGCGGGGGTCATGGACTTGGATACGAGCGCGGAGTAGCCGCCGATCAGGTCGACGCCGACCTTCTTCGCCGCATGGTCAAGTGCATGCGCGATTTTCACGAAATCGTCCGACGTTTTACACGAGCTTGCGCCGACCAGGGAAATCGGGGTGACGGTGATGCGCTTATTGACGATCGGAATGCCGTAGTCGCGTTCGATGGCTTTGCCGGTGGATACGAGATCCTTGGCGTACGTGGTGATTTTGTTGTAGATGTTGTCGCAGACTTCGTCGACGCTGTCGGCCGCGCAGTCCAGCAGGCTGATGCCCATGGTGATGGTGCGCACGTCGAGCTTCTCCTGCTCGATCATCTGGTTGGTCTCGTGGACCTCCATGATATTCAGCATGGTTTTTCCTTACGATTGGTACGATTCGTGGCTTCGATTACTTGCGTGGCTCACGTATGCCGCGGATCAGACGCGGTGCATCTTGGTAAAGATCTCCTCGCGCTGGCAGCGGATGCGCACGCCGATCTCCTCGCCGAGTTTGTCGAGATCGTCCACGACCTCGCCGAATTCCTTGTCGGCGTTGGAATAATCCACGATCATCATCATGTTGAAGAAACCGTCGATGATGGTCTGGGAAATGTCAAGCACGTTGACCTGATGTTCGGAAAGGTATGTGCAGACGCGTGCGATGATGCCGACAGTATCCTGACCGACGACGGTGATGATTGCCTTGTTCATGGAACTCCCTAAACGTTAGGTGCGAATATCCAGTTGCCGTCTCGGCGAATTGCCGGACGTGCCCTCAAGTATAGGGAAGGCACGTGCCAAAACACGTGCCTTCCACCTATTTGCCTTACATACTGAGATGACTGCCGGTTACCACCTGCCGCTGTAGCAGCTGTATGTCACCGCCAGATGCCGTCGAGCACACGCACATCCACGCAATCGACCTTGCCGTCGGCAACAAAACGGAACTCGCCATCGCCGTCCGCGCCTTGGAACAGCATGCTGCCGGCCGCTTCGCCGTTGTTAAGGAAGACTTCCACCACATTGCGGTCGAAGAAGATTTCGACGCGACGCACGTCGGTGATGCCGCTATCGAAATCAACGTTGTCCACGACTGTTCCCTTCGTGACCAGTCGGGTCACGCCGTTGCGACGCTGCAGCTGCAATTCCATCGAATTACCATTGGCGGGATTGGTACCGGTCGCGATGAGCATTGTGAAATCGTTATCGTCGGCCAGATGCATGTCCATGTAATACGCGTTGTTCGGCACAATGAAGAAGGTCCCGTTTTCGTCTGCATGAGCTTCCAAACGATCGCCTAGCAGCTGCTCGTACGCTTCCTTGACAGGACGACTGGTCAAACGGCCGTCACGCACGTGCAGTTCACGTGGCAGCGACATCATGCCGTTGGCGATACACGGCTTTTCCACACGCATCGCGGGAAAGTCGGTATACCAGCCGAACACGATACGACGCCCGTCGTCGGCAAAGCTTTGCGTGGCATAGTAGCCGGTACCGAAATCGCACCAATCACTGTTCTCTACCTGCAAACGTGGACCTTCGGCGGTGTCCTTGAGATCACCAACATACCAACGCACCTGCTGGAAACGACCTTGCTTGTCACGGTAGTGCATCAACGCGCCGATGGCGACTGTCTTGCCGTCGAGCTGGAACAGGTCAGGACATTCGTAGGTACGCGATAGCTGGTGGCCGAAATCGGCGAGCACCGGTCCTTCATACTGCCACGTCACGTTGCGCTTGAGTGGTTTCTTCGCGGAGAAGAGCGCCATGGCAGGCACCGTATCCATATTGGGCTTGTCGGTGCCGGGCCTGCCTTGCGGACCGCACGTGAACCAGCCGTCTGTGCCCTGGACGCTGATGCCAGGCGCCGCGGAGGACACAGCATCAGCATCGAATTCGGAGACCGGCAGATTCGTGGCGGTCACCATGTAAGCGCGTTCCGGATTGATAGCCTCGCCGGACATGCCGGTTTCCACCTTCGGATCACGGAAATCGAAGCCAAAACCATCGTTAACGCGCAACGCGACCGGAGATTCGACACTCACATGCACGCCATCCTCACACAAGCAGGTGGTCTGGTATTCAGTAACAGACGATTCGTCTCCGCGAGTCTCCAAGTGCCGGGTCAGGTACAGGCGAATAGCGGCCGCATCATCACCCTTGCAGGGATTATCACACGCATCCACCGTCACCGCTGATCCGGAGAACGCGCCACCAACGATGCGTTCGTCGATATGCAGCTCCGGCTGCGGTTCGAGGAAGATTGGCAGATGCGTCCAATGCACCAGATCGCGGCTTACCGCATGGCCCCAGTGCATATTGTCCCAGCCAAAACCATACGGATTGAATTGGTAGAACAGATGGTAGCGTCCTTGGAAACGACACAGGCCGTTAGGATCATTCATCCAGCGAGCGAATGGCTCGAAATGCGCCGCAGGACGAGCGAAACGATCATAGATCTGCTCCAGCGTCGGCTGCGTATCCCATTCATTGTCGTACGGATTCATGCTGATGAAACGCACGCCTTCATCAAGGAGATTCTCACACTCGGACAAGTAGGCGAACCGTACGGTCAGTCGGTGTGCACTCACCGTAATACGCACGTTCGTCGGCACCGGAATCAAGAAATGGTGGCGACGCTCGGCCACCGGCATGGCATGGCTGGCGATTTGATGGCCGTCCCCGTCGGTAATGGTGACGGCAGCGTCATCGCCGCATCTTTCGGCGAACAATTCCAGCAGACGGTAGCCGCCGGTTTCGATGGCAACGGAATAGTTGTCAGGCATAATGATCTCCTCCAAAGCGCCACATGATCAGATATCACGTGACTACGCATTGAAAAACTGATAATTGGAAAAACCAAATATGGAAAAAGGGAAACACCCGTCACAACACGATGGAATCGCGTTCGATGATGCGACAGCGCAATGCCGTTTTGCCACCATCTCGTTGTCTCTGCACCGCCATGCCATGATCGGATTTGAGATCTGCTACGGCCTTATCGCCGTCAAGCATGGCAACCAGTTGTCGAATCGCTTCGAAACCCATTTCATAATGGGGCAATTCCAGCGTGGTCAGGGATGGTTTGATCACATCAGTGATGAACGGCTGATTGTCGATGCTGATCACCGACACGTCGGTTCCGATGCGCACTCCGCGTTCTCGCGCGGCTTCGTAGATGAAGGTGGCGCGCACATCGTTGAAACAGAAGATGCCGTCCGGCTTGATTTCGTCGAACACCCGCGCCGCCTCAGCGGCAGCGTTGGTCATCTCCAATACATTGACGACCAACGCCTCATTGAATGCAATGCCAGCTTCCGCAAGTGCACGCCGATAACCAGACAGACGCTCCTTCTGCGCGATAACGGTGATTGCGGAACCGTAGTAAACGATGCGTCGGCATCCGGCTTGAATCAGACGGTTGGTGGCGTCGTACCCGGCCATCTCATCATCAGGATAGATTGAAGGAACCTTTCCCGCGGCATCCTCACTGTCTACCACCACGGTCAGGCTGCCTTCCAAGGCCTCAGGAATATCCACTTTTCGGTGATACATCATGGCGTATAGGAAGCCGTCCACATTGTATCGGCGTAGGGCGGATATCTCTTGGTCTTCAAGTTCGGCATCGTTGTTGGTGTTTGCGGTGAGCAGAATGTATCCAAGCTTGCGCGCGACGTCCTGTGCCCCTTGGAGTACCCGCACCGCATACGGGGTCGTGGCTATCTCATCGGTGACGAATCCCAGAGTATTGGATTTGTTGGTGCGTAGGGTGCGCGCCACGGAATTAGGCTTGTACCCCATGTTCGCGGCGGTCGCGCGGATTTTCTGCGCAACCGCCTTGCTGACGCGATTGTGATCCTTGTTGTTCATGACCAAAGACACGGTGCATACGGAAACGCCCGCTTCCTTAGCTATGTCTTTGATGGATGCCAATCGTTTGGACCTGTTCACTCGTTGACTTACTGACGACTGTACCATCTTATCACCCCCTTTTTTACGAACATGTCATGATGTCTGGTTTCGGGCGCAGCCCGTGCTCTGTTCCATGCGATCATGAATGTCCATTCCAGGCAGACGTCCGAACGAATAAATAATCCATGACGTGCAGAACATCGGCAGCGACAAACCGAACACCATGAGAATTCCAGGCCATTGCACCCATACAAGCACGGTGAGGATCAGCAGTCCGACCTGCAGAAGGCTGCATAACGGACGTGCCACAATCATCGCCAGTGTTGTACGAACAATCCAGGCGGGACGCTCTTCATAGTTCGCGCGTACCACCCAAACCAAGGACGAGAACACTGCCAAAACTACGATGATGAGCAGCAGCACGCCGGAAACCATGATGTCGAAATCGCCGCGAGCATGCCAGTTCATCACGTAGTAGTCGACGATGACCACGGCCCAGAGAATAATCAAAGGCCAACCGAAAAGATTCGCACTCTTGACTTCGCTTTTCCAGAAGCCGTGGAACGTCGTCCAAACCTCCTTGGCCCGCATTGAACGGTCCTCAGAAAGCACCCACGCGCGGAACGTAGCCTGCGCAGCCGCGAACGAGGGGAAAACTCCCAGCACGACGGCTCCCATCAGAGTGTGCGCGAGTATGGCCACGTTGACCACGAAAATCGCGACTAGCAGACGGCAGAACTGCTCGTAGGCCACAGAGAAGCGGGCAAGCATAGCGAATCCTTTCTATCAGCTGGCTTTTAGATTGGTTGTCTCTTGTCGGATTGCGTTTGACTCAACCCTTGACCGCGCCGAGCATCACACCCTTGTTGAAGTACTTCTGCAAGAACGGATAGAGCACAAGCAGAGGCAGGGTAGAGACGATGATGATGCCGAACTTGATCTGATCGGCGGCCTGCTGCTGCGCAGCCGCGTTGACATTGGTTCCAGTCCCCTGCGCCACCAGCAGCAACTGCTGCAACACCACCTGCAATGGCTGCTTCTTGTCGTCGGTGATGTAGATAAGGCCCGTCATGAAGTCGTTCCAGTGGCCGACAAAGTAGTACAGACCAATTACAGCCAGAATCGCAGAGCTCAACGGCAGCACAATCTTGAAGAAGTAGCCAAAATAGCTCAGCCCGTCGATCTGGGCCGCATCGAAGAGCTCTTCGGGGATAGAGGTTTCGAAGAAGGAACGGGCCACGATCACGTTGTATACGGAAACCGCGCCAGGCAGTATGAACACCCACATGCTGTTGTTGATGCCGAGGCTCTTGTACAGCAGGTAGTTCGGAATCAGGCCGCCGGCGATGAACATGGTCACGGTGAACAGGAACATGATCACGCGTCGCGGCTTGAACTCGCGACGGGATAGCGCGAAAGCGCAGGGAATGGTCACTGCCATGTTAACCGCGGTGCCGACCACCGAATAGATGATGGTGTTGAGATAACCCTGCCAGATGCGCTGGTTGGCGAACACCTTAGCATAGCCAGCGAAGGTCACACCCTTGGGTAGCAGCAGCACTTCACCGCCGGCCACGGCGTTCGGATTTGAAAATGATGCGATGACCACGAACCACAGCGGGTAGAGCACCGCCACAATGGTCAGGAGCAGCAGCACATTGATGACGCCCGACACCGCCAGGTCACCCGGCTTCTGCTTCTGACGCACGTGCTTGTTCCAGGGAATGTCGTTCTTGTTCTGGGTAACAGCCTCAATTGTTGCAGACATGATAAAACCCTTCTAGAAAATGCTCGTATCGGAAACGCGCTTGGCGATTGCATTCGCGGTGATCAGGAAGATGAAGTTGACCAAGGTGTTGAACAGGCCGATTGCCGTCGAATACGAGTATTGGCCATTGATAATACCGATTTTGTAGGTGTATGTGGCGATGACTTCGGTGGCCGGCATGTTCAGCGAGTTCTGCATCAGATAGATCTTGTCGAAGCCCACGTTGAGTACGGAGCCCATGTTCATGATGAGCAGGATCGCACACGTCGGCATGATCGCAGGAATATCGACGTAGCGAATCAGCTGCAGACGGCCTGCACCATCGATCTTCGCCGCCTCGTACAGCGATGTGTTCACACCGGCGAGCGCAGCCAGGTAGATGATGGAGTTCCAACCAACATGCTGCCAGACTTCAGAAATCCAATAGACCGCGGTGATGGCGCTGGTGGAACCCATCAGTGATTCTTCACCGAAGAAGCGACCGAGAATGCCGGTACCAGGAGTCAGGAAGATGTTGAGCATGGAGACGATGACCACCACGGAGATGAAATGTGGCATGTAGGTAATCGTTTGCACGAAACCCTTGATTTTCTTAGAACCGATCTGATTGATCAGCAAGGCTAGAATAATCGGGAAGATGAAGCCCATAACCAGTGTCCACAAGGAAATGCGGATGGTGTTGGTCATAATCTCGCCAAACAGCGGGTTGTGGAAGAATTCCAGGAAGTATTTAAAGCCGACGAATTTGCCGCCGGTCAGGCCTTTGGTCGGATCGAACTCGCGGAAGGCGAGCTGGATGCCCCACATCGGCACGTAGGAGAACAGTCCCACGAAGAACAATGCCGGAGCGGAAAGAATCCACAACTGCCAGTAGCGACGTAAATGGTCGGCGATGCGATCGAGCAGACCTGGTTTCTTGCGGTCGGGAGCCGCTTCCA
>OGZB01001990.1_pt1 | contig 10912 bp, 6 predicted proteins | sample 1576691 | NCBI WGS metagenome assembly OGZB01 (sample SAMEA3541479, study PRJEB24748) | human gut metagenome | biome: human gut; feature: human-associated habitat; material: faeces | place: China | collected 2012
AATGATTAAGAGAGGGTTGAAAAACTGGAAGGATATTTCTGATTTGCAAGGAATGTTATTTTTTGTACAACGGATGGATGAATTGCTTTTTCATTATTCAATGGATACTTATAAAACACCAACGTTAAATATAAAATTGTTATTACGTGAATATTTGGAAACTGTCGATAGCATTAAAGAGGGGTTGCTAAAGGATAAAAATGAGCTTCCAATATTTGAAGAAATTGTGTGGTCTTTGAAAGAGGATATTGCAGCGCAAAAAATCATTGGTATTAGTAAAACTAAAGAATTCCTAAAAAATCATGGTTCCTATGACAGCGATATGAAAAGAAAGGTCTGCCAACTATTTTTAGACAAATTATCTAGTCGCAGATATTTGGAAGAAATTGAGATGGAGTTAAAAAATGCAGTTTTAGAGGATAGAAAAAAAGAAATTGAGTTATGCTCAAAATATTTAGTAAGAGAACTTACAGTTTTAGGATATAACTCAAGGTTTATTTTTTCATGTTTAAATAAAGTGTTTTTTTTAAAAAGTGTGAATGATGTAGCGAGTTTAGAAACTTTTTTTAGTTGTTTTGCTTCAGAAGTGAAAGGATATTCGGTGTATTTTACAGTTCATAAAGAACTTGCGAAATTTAGTGGACTATTATCGGAAAAAATGCCTGAAAATTCTATTGTTATTTTGGACAATAATAAAATTCCGAAAGGTATTCAAAAGATTGAAGGATATAGTGTTATTGAAATTAAAAATTTAAATGCATATGATGAATATTCAGCTTATGAAATGGGGAAGAGCATAATCGGATTATTAAACCATTTTTACTCGTTTTTTAGGTATGTTGAAAATGGTATTTATAAAAATGGATTTGTGAAGGTAGGAGAAAATAAGATTAAATATATTAAGGAATCTGTATCTGGTATAGAAAAATCAAAAAGAACCAAATCATTTGCGGTATCTTCTACTAGTGCTTTGAATCTGTTTGACATGGCGACTACAAATTATGAAAACTTGTATAAACTATCTAGAATTATGGAGATACATAATATGGCATTAGGGATTCAATCGCCATCGAATGCTTTGCTAAGTTTATGGTCCATTCTTGAACTATTGTTGGAAAAAGAAAAAAACGATAATGACCGCAGTAGGATTTTTAATATTATTGATTTGGTAACACCTTACTTAATAAACTCTTATATTGAAAAGATAGTAAAAAATTTACTATCAGATTTGCAACGATGGAGTAAAAGGAAAACAGATGCGGTTTTATCAGGGATCACGGTAGGGAGAGATGGAATAGAGAAATTATTTGCATTTATTGCACTTGAGGTATATGATGATAAGAGAAAAGAATTGTATAGGGAATTAGAAGCATTTCCATTATTGAGATTTAGGATTTTTACTTTAAATGAGCAATTTGGCACGAAGAAAAATCTCAATCGTATGTTAAATGAACATGAAAAAAAAGTAAGATGGCATCTGCAACGAATTTATCGTGCAAGAAATCGTATAATTCATGATGGAGATGACATAATGAATATTGAGAATTTGGTTGAAAATCTTCTTTTCTATGTGGATATAATATGTGAGAGAATCATCCAAAAGATAGGCGGGAGTGGCTATAAATATACAGTGTCTGATGCAATTGTGGAAGAAAACTTACAAGCAAAAGATTATCAGATGATATCTGAAACGATAAGCGATATTGATGATAAAAATTTTACGATTTTTCTATATCATAGCGCAGAAAGCATAGTTTTGTAGGAGAATTTATGATATAGCGGCAACATATTGGCAACAGAAAATCAGTAAGCCAGAATAAATGATGTAATTGAAGTATAAAACGGCATGTATTTGCATAAAACTTAAACAAATGCAGTTAATAACAACAAAGAACACGCCGAGTTTGAATAACGGATTAAAATGCCGAAAGCCTGTATTTATGCGGGCTTCCGGCATTTGTTTTATCAAATGGCTCTAGTTTGGCTCTATTTGTGGGCGGAGTAATGTATAATCATTGCAGAGCAGATGCAGACAGCTATAGCTGAGAACAGCCGGACGGCACTTGACCAGAATGAATATGAAAGAAGATATGCTGACCTTACCGAAAAGTACAATACCATCAAAGCAGATTATGACAAGATTTCAGAATAGATTGAAAGCAAAAAGGCTCAGAGGAAATTATTCAAGGGATTCATCCGGGCATTGGAAAAGTAGGGTGCTTTGGTAGAGGAATTCGATGAGGGACTTTGGAGCAGCCTTGTGCAGGAAGTGGTGGTAAAGTCAAAGGATGATATACTATTCATCTTTAAGAACGGATTTAAAATAAAGACGAGATAAATTAAATCCTGATTTGACACATATTATAGTAGAAGAAAAAATTCAGAAAGTTGATTATAAAAGGTCAGATTCGTCAGTAACCATCGGGCTTGACGGGTTTGACCTTTTATATTGCAGAAATATGACATAAAATGGATATGCGAATTTGCCGATATAAGGTATAATAGAATTGATTAGAAAAAGGGGAAAATATGCAATGAATGTAGAATTGGAAAAATTTTTACATAAAACACCAGAAGATGCTTATTGGATAAATAAGCAGGGTAATAGGTGTTGTCAATCGGTTCATGGAAAAAGCTATGTAAGATATAATGAAGCAAAAAAGCAGGCTGATAGTAAGGCTATTGATAAAGAAATAATAATAAAATACACTTTGGACTACTTGAATAGAGTAGGAATTAAAACTACAAATAATCCTAAATGCGAAAATCCTAAATGTATAGATTATGATAAGATTCAACAGAAGTTTCAGTTAAATGATCGCAGTGATTTAGTCTGGATGAAATTTACAAGAGATGGATATTTGGGTGTTGTAGCAGTAAGCGATGATGTGAATTTTGATATGCCAGAAGATTGGAGTGTGTATGATAAAAAACATATAGTGTACAATTCATATAAAAAGCGCAATGAAGAAGAATGGGTTCATAATTCAGCGGGAATCCTTGTTCATAAACTTGGAAAGGAATGGGATGAATCATTTGTGCTGATTTTTCCTTTAAAAGGGATTCCTGATGGTTATACCAGATCCGATGTGGAAACAGCAATTGGAAATATGTTGATAGAAAAAGATGTTCCGATTTTGGATTTTTACTCTCATATGTACTAAAGGAGAACGATAATATGGAGATTAAAAAATTGGCAAATGAAATGGTTGATACACTGAGAGAAAGTGTGTGGAATAAAATTGACCAAGAGGTGACCGATGAAAGATGGAACAATATAGGATTTGCAGCACAAGCAATGGTTGAGTCGGAAGTGCCAGAGCAACAAATTTTGAATATGCTTATAAAATATTGGGATTTGCAACCAAGTGAAGCAAAAGATGTTTTACGATTTGCAAAGAAAAATAGTTTTAGAGAATGATCTAAATATGATGGCAATATCGTATTTTAAGTCGAGAACTACTGCTGGAAGCAGGCCAGTTGATTTTCCATTCAAAGTATTCGTCCTCTGAAATTTCTCCGCTTTTTAGCTGTTCTTTCTGTAAACACCATTCACGCAGAAATTCATTTACCAGACCATAATCAATCCACATACCGACAGGGGCATGAGCAGGCCATTCGTCACTATCATTATAGTGAACAGACTTATCATCAGAAGCGTTGCACATGCCGGGATTGCGGACAAGCTGGAACAGATGAAAGGTATTGCGGTTGTCCTCGTCAAGCCAGAAAAAGTCTGCATAATGTCCGCATGAAATCACTCTGTAAAGAACGAGACAGCTTGTATGAGAAGCAAACGATTTGAAAGGGCAGAAACAGAAAATCGAGAGAACGTTGGAATGGTAAGAATTTGGGGCATGGCGGCGGCTGTGTCCCTTATTTCTTGTGGTAAAATTGCTAATGGTATGCTAAAATCAAGGAGCAAAGATAAAAACGCAACGTAAGAGAAAATTTCTTACAGAGCTGGTAGGTAGCCCGGCCGCACCATCTGGTGTAAGTAACCCTCCCTCCTTAGGGTCGTCCGTTCTTTGTTCATACAATCATTTAAGGAGGAATTGTCATGGACAAAGTATCAGGTAGATTGACAGTATTTTTTGAAGAACCATTCTGGATAGGTGTGTTTGAACACATATCGGAGAAGAAATTGTCTGTATGCAAGGTTACATTTGGTGCGGAACCGAAAGATTACGAGATATATGATTTTGTTCTGAAAAATTACTATCGACTGAAATTTAGTCCGGCTGTGGCAACTGATGTAAAAGAAGCTAGTCGCAATCCGAAACGGCAAAAAATTACAGAAATATCTGGATGAAGCCGAAAAGACGGAACAGCAGATCGCGGAACTGGAAGAACGGCTGAGAACCATCCGGGCAGCACAGAAAAAGGAAGAGGACAGCGAGATCATTCGTGCCATCCGCAGCACCAAGATGGGCGGGCGCGAACTGCTGGCTCTGCTGGACAACATTCAGGCGGGCAACGTGACGTTCCTGACCGCTGTAAACAACGCTTCGGAGGAAGCAGAAACGGAGGAAGCGATTGAAAAAGATGCTTAAACGGCTGGGAGTTGTTATCCCCAGCACAATTCTGACCCTGCTGATGGCAGTGGGCTTTTCGACCCCGGCCTTTGCCTTTGTGGACACTACTGAAGTGATGGAGGAACCGACACAGGTGATCGAGGAAGAGGAACCGACCGAGGAAGAAAAAATCCCGTTCACCATCGCAGGCAACGGCGAGGTGGAGGATAACATCGTGGATGACCCCAGCAAGGAGTTCTTCACAGTAAAGACCAAGGGCGGCAACACATTCTTTCTGGTGATCGACCGGGCGCGAAACAGCGAAAACGTCTATATGCTCTCGATGATCGACGAGTACGATTTGCAGGAGTTTCTGGATGATGAAGAGCGGAACGGCAAGCAGGAAGAAGAAACGCCTGCGGTAGTTCTGCCCGAAACCAAACCCGAACCTACCCCGGATGTGGAAATCGAAGAACCGAAAGAGGAATCGAGCGGTGGCATGAATAAGATTCTGCTGCTGGTATTCGTGGCGGCACTGGGCGGTGCAGGTGCTTTCTTCTACTTCTACATTTATAAGCCGAAGCCGAAAGAAGAAACGCCGCAGAGTGAAAATCTGGAAACCGACCAGAGCCTTGCGACTGTGAACGAGGATAATCAGTCCGGCAACGAAAATGGCACATAAGAAAACCGTAACATAAGGATGTAGGGGTAGTCGAAAGGCTATCCCTGCTTTTTTTAAAAAGGAGAAAGCGTTGAAATATCTGGTGATTGCAGAAAAACCGAGCGTATCGAAATCCATTGCAAAAGTGATCGGTGCATATCGGCAGGAGGACGGGTATCTGGAGGGTGGGGATTGCGTGGTAAGCTGGTGTCTGGGGCATCTGGCAGAGTATGCAGCCCCGGAACACTACGATGAACGCTATGAAAACTGGCGTTTTGAGGATTTGCCGATTCTCCCTGTTGAGTGGAAACTGCTGGTACACAATACCAAGAAGCCGCAGTTCAATGTCCTGCGCAAACTGCTCCGCAGCAAGAAATTTGATTATGTGGTGAACGCCTGCGACGCAGGGCGCGAGGGCGAAGCGATTTTCCGCCGTGTGTATGCTCTTGCCGGAAGCAAACTCCCCATCAAGCGGCTGTGGATCAGCAGCATGGAGGATGCCGCTATCCAGCAGGGCTTTGAGAACCTGAGAGATGGCGCGGCCTATGATAACCTGTTTGCAGCGTCCGAGTGCAGGGCAAAAGCGGACTGGCTGATCGGCATGAACGGAACCCGTGCTTTTACGAAAAAGTACGGCAGAAAACAGACCATTGGCCGTGTGCAGACCCCGACGCTGGCGATGCTGACCGAACGGCAGACCAAAATCCAGAACTTTGTAAAGGAACCCTATTATAAAGTGGAACTGTCCGGTGCGGGTGTCGTGGCGGCATCGGAACAGATGGCGCAGGAGCAGGATGCCGATACCGTTCAGGCAGCTTGCGATGGACAGTGTGCTGTGGTTGGCAGCATTGAAAGCAAAAGGGTGGAAAAGAAACCTCCGAAGCTGTATGATCTGACAACCTTACAGCGAGAAGCAAACCGATACTACGGCCTGACCGCCAGCCAGACCTTACAGGCTGCGCAGGAACTGTATGAAGAAAAACTGGTGACATATCCCAGAACGGACAGCCAGTTTGTGACCGAGGATATGCGCAAGACGGTGGAATCTCTGGTGCTGGCTCTGGATGGCCAGACCGTGGATGTGAGCTACGTTATCAACAACAGCAAGGTCGCAGACCATCATGCGATCCTGCCGACGATGCAGGGCGCAAAGTGTAATAAGGAAAAGTTGTCCGAAACCAAGCAGAAGATTCTTTCGCTTATTATCTGGAAACTGGTGCAGGCCGTGCAGCCGCCGTTTATCTATGAGGATGTGCTTGTGACGGTATGCTGCCAGGGCAGGAACTTCACGGCAAAATATAAGGATGTTCTGCAGCCCGGATACACGGCAAAGCCTGTTCCGTTTGCAGAGCCGGAAAAGGACAAAGATGTACCGCTTCCGAAAAAGATGGAGCAGGGAATGGTTCTTCCTGTGGTACGGGCAGAGAAAAAGCAGGGCTTTACTTCGCCGCCGAAAGTCTACACCGAAGATACCCTGCTGTCCGCAATGGAAACGGCAGGCAACAAAGAATTTGAAAAGGACACTGAGAAGAAAGGTCTGGGAACCCCTGCAACGCGCGCCGCGATTCTGGAAAAGCTGGTATCCTCCGGCTATGTACAGCGCAAGGGCAAGCAGATGATTCCCACGGAGGACGGTGTGGCCGCGATCCGCAATATCCCGGACTACCTGAAATCTGCCAGCATGACAGCTGAGTGGGAAAATGACCTGCTACGGATGGAGCGTGGCGAAATCAAGCCCCACGATTTTATGCAGGGCATCCATGGACTGATCGATAAGATGCTGGCCGACTTGCGGCAGATTCCTACCGTCGCGGCGGCTCCCTATTATAATAAGGTAAGCGTGGGAAGCTGCCCGGTCTGCGGAAATCCTGTACATGAGAACAAACTCAGCTTTTGTTGTGCAGACCGCAGCTGCAAATTTGCCCTCTGGAAAGAAAGCAGATACTTGTCCAACATGAGAAAAACGCTGGACAAGAAGATGGCGGTAGACCTTTTGAAGAAGGGACGCACCCATGTAAAAGACTTTTATTCCGCGAAAAAAGATAAGACATTCGCCGCTGACCTTGTGCTGCGCGTCGAAGAGGGCCGCGCACAGTACAGCCTGGAATTTCCTAAAACACCGATGCAAACGAAAACGTAAAGGAGGTTTGACCCTTGCCACAGATTAACGATATTCGAGAATTGGCGCAGCAGAACGCCCGGTATGTCAGTAACTCGCCACAGGACTGGATGAGTTATCTGGATGTGGCGGCGCGGCTGTACCGCTATTCGTTCACCGATGCACTCCTGATCCACGCGCAGCGGCCCGATGCAACAGCCTGCGCAGAACTGGAACTCTGGAATCAGAAAATGAGCCGATGGGTCAACCGTGGCGCAAAAGGCATCGCGCTTCTGGATGATACCGGACCGCGTACCAAGCTGCGGTATGTGTTCGATATTGCAGACACTCATCTGGTGCGCGGTGGAAAAACACCGCTCTTATGGAATCTGGACAGCCACGAGCATGAGCAGGCTATCTTAGACCATCTGGCAGATACCTATGGTTTATCCCAGACAGACAGCATGAATACTGCCCTGATGGAACTGGCACAGCAGTTGACCGCCGACAATCTGGATGAAGCGATGGACGGTCTGGCCTATGAGGTGGCAGGCACTTTTCTGGAAGAACTGGACGAAGATAACATCCGCGTCCGCTTCCGGGAACTGATGACCAACAGTATTTTCTATACGCTTTCCCGCCGCTGCGGGCAGGAGCCTATGGATGTGCTGGACGATGATGACTTTATCCGCATTGTGGATTTCAACAAGCTGCCGGTGCTGTCGTTCCTTGGCAACGCGGTTTCCGAACAGTGCGAAGCGGTTCTTTTTGACATTGGCCGTGAGATGCGGAAAATTTACAAAAAAGAAATCACGCAGCAGCTTGAAAAATCCGTTGACAGCTTGTATAATACCAATACGGACTTTAACACATTAAAGCACGAAACCAAAGAAAACACGACCAAAGGAGGACAAGAAAATGGAGTTGACGTATTACCGCAAGGGAGATTATCTGTTCCCGAATCTGGCCGTGAAGGACGAGCCGCAGACCATCGGGAAGTACGGGATGCTGCGCAGGACGTACCTGAAAGAGAACCGCAAGAACTGGTATCAGAGTATGCTGATGAGCGGCAGGCTGAACCAGCATCTGGCGGAGATCGAGGAAGCAGCGGAGAGTCGGGTGGAAACCCTGCTGGACAGCCTGAACGAGAAGTTTCCGGCACCGAGCAAGGAAAAGGACCCGCTGGCATGGGCGGCGCACCAGAACAACCTGACGGCGATGGCAGAGGAGATCGTCTTGAAGGAGTTGGTGTACAATTAACCGAACCGACAACAGAACAAGATTTGAGCGAAGCAGAGGAAGAAATTGCCTCTGCTTTTTCTTTTCCTGATTTGCCGACCGTGGAACAGCAGATTCGCGCCATTGAAGCACCGATCCAGGCGCGGTATGCGGATGAAATTGCACTTGATCCCGAAGTGGTTGATGAAATTCTGCGCACGGGCAGTAACCGCAGCAAAGGTCAGCTTCGTCTGATCTACAATTTCATGGTTGAGAAAACCCCGGAAGAATACACGGAGTTCGTGAAAAACGAATACGGCACGGGAGGAAAAGGCTTTGAAATTGACGGCGCAAAGTATGCGGTCTGGTTCGATGATTTGGGGTTGCACATTGCGGCAGGCGGTACGGCAAAGGGCGGTACGATTGTCAATGCGTTTTTGTCATGGGAGGATGTGAGCAACCGCATCCATGAACTGCTCCGGCAGGGCGAGTATGCGCCGCAGGCGGTTCTGGATGCTGCACGGCAGAATGCTTTGCAGGAACACGCGCAGACGGTGGCTTATATGGAACGTGACTTGGCAGACGGTGTTGCCGAAGCAGTGTTTCAGGATACAGCAATCTTCAGGGGCGGTTTCCCGGAACTGACAGACAGGCTGGCAGGCTTGCTGGATGATACGGATTTTCTGACTGACCTAAACGACAGATTATCTGCGCTGGGGGAAGCCTACGCCGAAGATAAAGACCTGATGCGGATGCACTTTTATAAGCCGGATAAAGTGGCAGCTCTGTTCCAGCAGTTTGCAAAGCCTTATCAGAACTACTCGGCGCGGGATGGCTTTCACTGGAATGAGTACAAACGATTCATCACGGAAGATGAAATCAATGGATATTTCACGCGGGGAAGCAATTACTCGGATAGTCGGCTGGCAATCTATTCGTTCTTTCTGAATCATGAGGACAAAAAAGAACGGGCTGACTTCCTGAAAGAGCATTACGGGATCGGCGGCAGCAGCCATGCACTCTGCGGGGCAGACGATTCTCACGAAGATCACGATGGCAGGGGCATTTCTTTGGAGCGTGGCTCATACGGGAACCCGGATGCAAGCGTTCATCTGAACTGGAATCAGGCCGCAGGCCGGATCGACCAGCTTATCCGTGACAGTGAGTATTTGAAGCCGGCAGACTACTCCCGGATGCCTGCTTATGAGCGCGAGCGGATGGCAATGCGGGTGATGGGATTCTATCACCATCTGCCGAACGAAGTGGAACGGCCTTATCCGCAAGACCTTTACCATGAAGATGGTCGAACGGCTCTCGTCGAAAAGCTGGCAGACCCTGAACAAGCAACGGAACTTCTGGAGCAGATGGACACTGCACTGCTGTCTGTGCCAATGGATTCCGAAGAATATGAGCGCAAGGCAGAATCCCTCTCTATCCTGCACCAGTATGTCGAGGGAACGTACACGATTTTCCCGGAAAAAAAGAGGGCTGTTGAGATTGCGGTTCCTGAACAGGGGCAAATTTCCATGTTTGACTTCATGGAGCAGGAGCCGCAATCGAAAGAGCAGTCAACCGCCGCAGCGGTTGAGAACTCTCAAAAGGCAAAAGTCGTTGCGCGGTATCAGTCAACGGTGATGATGCAGGCGGGATATATTGAGGATATTGCAATTCTGCAATATTCCGATGGCAAGTTCTATAACCATTATAACTATGACGAAGAAAAGGGCACGGGTGCTGCAGAAACAGGGCCGTTTAACAGTCTGAATGATGCAAAGGCTGTCATTCGTCAAACGAGGGAAGATGCAAAAGCAGTAGAATCGTTTGAAAATCAGCCTAAGCAAACGTACAGCAGAGAAAACGGCAGTTTTCTGTATCTGGAAAACGACCATCTGTACCGCATTGAGCGTTCCAATGCTCATGACGTTTATCTGAAAGATATGGAAAATTCGGCGGTGGCTGGCCGGGTCATTCCGTTACCGTCATATAGCGAAACGCTGGCGAAGAATCCGCTGAACGATTTCCTGAAACTGGATGCGGACCACACCCAGAAAGACAGCCGCAGCATCTATAAAGAATGTCTGTACACGCTGTTGGAAAAGGTAGAGCGCAGCGAAATCTATCCGTTGCTGCGTGACCGCGATACCACCGAGGAAGAAGCGGAAAATCTGATCCGTGAGAAAATTGAGGATTTGTTTGCTTCCAGTGAGGTGAAAAATGCCGCTTATTCTGAGGCATTTGACACATGGGCGCACTTCGGAGAGTGGATTCAGGAAGATATTTTCCAGCGCACCTATCAGGACGTTATTACGGACAGACGGGATGCTGTTGCACTGTATCAGGATAGCATGGATGCTCCGCAGTGGGTACGCGGCATGATGGTTCCGTATGCAGCGGAAGAAAAGACCGTTGAGCAGACCTTGC
>OGZB01001991.1_pt1 | contig 10902 bp, 5 predicted proteins | sample 1576691 | NCBI WGS metagenome assembly OGZB01 (sample SAMEA3541479, study PRJEB24748) | human gut metagenome | biome: human gut; feature: human-associated habitat; material: faeces | place: China | collected 2012
TGAAAACAAGAGAAATCCTGCAACTGCAAGAAAGCCATAACGGACAAGCAGCCTTTCGGGAATCCCTGAAGCTGATCGAGCTCGTCGGGAACAAGACGGCGGAAACGGCCATCGGGACATTCGATGACGTGCTTGAAGCGGCTCGCTCCCGTGCCGCCTTCTCCTGTGAGGATGGTGCGGCTCGGCTTGTCAGTGGCATCCGGGAAGCTCATGGCTCCCTCGGAATACGTGTACGTAAAGCCTGTCTTTTTGTTAGTGCGTTCTTCGCGCTTGCTGCCCTTAAGGTAGCGCCAGTCGGAAAGCTTTTCGTCGGAGATGTAGAACTGATCCGGGACATCAGCCACGTCGACAAGCACGTCGCCAAGCACGCGGCGCTCACCGTGATAGTCCTCGGCAAAGTCGCAGGCCAGAACATGACAGCCCTGCATGACGCCAGCATTCTTGAATTGAGAGGTCTTTTGGCCGATGCCAAAACGAGTTGAGTTCTCGTAGGGGTCGGGTAAAACGTCGAGTTCGGACATCTCGTCGGGATAGATGGCGGGGAAGGCTTTAGCCATGACGCCGTTGTGCATGCGATCAACGAGATCAACCTTGCCAGCGCCCTTTTCGCAAAAGATATAAACACGCTTGCGACGCTGGGGGAAACCGTATTCGGCAGAGTTGACCACGCGCCATTCGACCGTGTAGTCGAGGTCGGCAAGACAGCTTAGGATGATGGCGAAGTCGCGACCGCGTTGAGACGCGGGCGACTTGAGCAGGCGGTCGACGTTCTCAAAGAGACCGAACTTGGGCTTCTTCATTTCGAGGAAGTGATAGATGTCCCACCAAAGGACACCCTTCTTGCCCTCGATGCCGTGCGCCTGATTGAGCGGGCGTGCAACAGAGTAGTCCTGGCAAGGGAAGCCACCGACGACCATTTGCACGTCGGGGATTTTAATTTTGCCGGCTTCAACCTGATCCAAGACCTTATTGATATCTTCGTTGACAACGGAATCTTCGCCAAAGCGGTCCATATAGCAACGTGCCGCGAACTGACGAGTTTTGGTTCCGGGCGGTTCCCACTGGTTTGCCCAAATGGTATGGAAGGGGCCAGCGGGCTTCATGTAAAACTCGGGATGACGCGGGTCGGCATAGCCTTCAAGACCCAGACGAAATCCGCCGACGCCCGCAAAAAGCTCGGCAATGTTAATCTCAGACACGTTTCTCCAATCGCTGCTGTGTCCGTTTATGGTGCTCACAACAATAGCCGATCGAGCGGACAAGATCAAGACCTCAATTTCATGGAGGAATATGCTGCCCTGAACTACCATGAGGTTAACTGCGACGTTCGGAGGTACCCTATGTCCAAGAAGCACCTCGATTTCAAGCGCATGCTTGACGATACTGATTTTTCTGACCCCTCTAGCATCGAGCGGTATGCTGCCAATCTCGACGGGATGACGTTTCGCGATATTCTCGAGCTTGGCATTGCGCCGGAGGGGGAGAGCGCGCCTAAGGACTTTGGATCCAAGAAGTACAAGGGCGGTATGGGAACCCTGATTGAGGAGCGTTACTTTGGCTACAAGGCCAACAGCGATGATCGGCCGGACTTTCCCGAGGCGGGCGTCGAGCTTAAGGCAACGTGTTTTGACGTACTTAAAGACGGTCGAAAATCTGCCGGCGAACGTCTTGTCTTGACGATGATTCCCTACGATCGTCCCGTTTCGCTCGACTATGACAATTCGCACCTTAAGACCAAGCTCAGCAATATCTTGTTGATTTATTACGGGCGAGATCGTTCCATCGATAAATACGACCAACGCATTGAGCGCGCGGTCATGGTTCGCCTGCCCGAAGAGGATATGAAGATCATTCGCGCCGACTACGAAAAGATCATTTCGTACATTCAGGATGGTCGCGCGGACGAGCTATCGGAAGGAATGACCACCTACTTGGGTGCCTGCACAAAGGGCGCAACTGAAGCGACGATGTGGGTTGACCAATATTACGAGTACTTCAATACCGATACGGGTGAGATTGAGCGCCATCGCGCAAAGCGTCGCGCCTTTTCCCTCAAGCGCTCGTATATGGACTATGTGCTTCATACCTACGTGCTCGGTGCCCCGCGCGTTGGCGAGAGTATCGTTCAAGCTGGCGATGAGTCCATTGATTTCGAAAGTTACGTAACTGGACTTATCGAGCGTCATTACGGTGAGACCGATCGCCAAATTGCCGGACAGTATGGACTAGCGTACACGGGCAATAAGGCGCAATGGACAACGCTCGTCTATCGTATGCTCGGAATCAAAAACAATGCTGCCGAGGAATTCGTCAAGGCAGGCATTTCCGTCCGAACCGTTCGAGTTAACAACAGGGGGCACATCGAGCAGGCTATGTCGTTCCCGCCGTTTGAGTTCAAGCGTTTGATTGAGGAAGACTGGGAAACGTCGCCTTTTCATGCGTGCCTTGAGACCAATCGCTTCTTCTTCGTTGTGTTTCGCGAGGACCACGATGGCGTGCTGCGTCTCGACCGTTGTTTGTTCTGGGCGATGGGAGAAAACGAAATCGAAGGTCCTGCGAAAGCTTGTTGGGATGAGACGCGAAAGGTAATACGTGAGGGCGTTGAGCTCAATCCGTATTGGGATGCGAGCGGAAAGCTCAAAGTGACTAACAATCTGCCCGGTATGGCGGACAACCCAATTGTTCACGTTCGCCCGCATACGTCAAAAGCGGCTTACAAGTTTGCCGATGGAACAGAGATTGGTGACATCGCAAGGAATGCTTGCGAACTGCCCGACGGGCGCTGGATGACGAAGCAATCGTTCTGGTTCAACAAGGGCTATCTGGAGCACATTCTGGGGCTGTAGCGTTTTGGGATTGTTTAACGATCGAGCTCCTGCTCCTCAATGCCTCGATGTCATCGCTATAAATAAACCCCCTCACCGAGTTGCCTGTGGAACTCGGCGTGATGGTCGCGTGCCCAGGTAAAGAGCGCCTGGTCAAAGTCGGTGCGCGTGGCCGGGACGCCAAAGACGCCGGCAACTTCGACACGCACAAACTCCAGTGCCGGCAGCTTGTTGATGGCGGTGAGGGCAAACGGGGACGTGGGTTCTTCGAACAGATAGTGGCTGCCTTGCAGCGCGTCGCAACTGGTGCACGTGTTGCCGAGCGACGGGGCTTTGGAGGCTCGTGCCTACGGGTTTGTAGCCACAGCGCTTAGAAAGATAGTCGCGGATCTCGCCCGGGACGCAGCCAAGAGCGGGAACAATGGCGAGCGCGTTGGCATTGGCCGTGTCGATGGTAATGTGCCCGGCTTCGTTGGGCGCGTGCGCAATGGCGATGCCCTTGCCGTCATCGGTTCGATAGGGAATACCGAAGGCCGCGACCGAGGTCTCTTCGTGGCATTTCCAGCACTCGCGCTTACCCAGTACTAGATATATATACGGCGCTGAGGGGTCAGATTGGTCAACACCGGGCAGCCACTCGGCAAAGGGCTCGGGGTTGACGCCGCTGGGTACATACCAGATCTTCTTGGTCCGGTCCCATTTGGCGCCCAGCGCCTTGGCTTCTTCTTTGTGCGAAAAGGGGACATCGAGCTCGGTGCGCATGGCGGCTCCTTGGTGCTGCAGGTGCAAGTGGCTCAAGGATACCGCAGGGCGCAGACATCGCGGCGTTTTGCTTAGAAGTTGCGGTGCGGACTGATTGGTTATGCCGATGGATAGATCGGCAAGTAGATGGTCGGCTTTTGGCCAGTTGGGCGGTTGGAGCAGCTTGCGGCGCAGTTTTGTGCCTGGCTATTGTTGATGTTGGGGTATTGAATTTGTTTGGCAGCCATTCGTCAGGTGAATTGATGCTACGTTGCGATGACGGTTGGAACTGCCAGCGGATTTGGCGACATAAAACAAAACAGCCCAGAGGACATAGTCTCTGAGCTGCGAACATTTGGTGGGCGTTAGAAGATTTGAACTTCTGACCTCTTCCGTGTCAGGGAAGCGCTCTCCCCCTGAGCTAAACGCCCGATCAAGGGTGCGCAAGCGCGCAAGGGATAATATAACGGAGCCTGAACTCGGTGGCAAGAACATTTTTAAAAATCGCTTACATTGTGGAATTCGGGGGTCTTGTCATATCCATTTCAAAAGAGCCTGCTGCCGCGATTTGGCTGTCGCATAATGCAAGGCCATTGCGGTGTCGAGCTATGGAAAGACGCCTGCGGAATTGTCCTACCGATAAGCGGACAAGCCTTCGGCTGGTGCCTTCGCCGTGGTAAGGTAAGCCGAATTGCTTCCAGACTGTTTCGGGGGAGTGGAATGAGCAAAGAGTGTGTCGAGCAGGTCGAAGGCGCAGGGGCTTCGGTGCCGATGACCGATATATCGAACATTGATGTGCCCGAGGGCACCGACGAGCTCAGCCGCAACACCCGTCGCGCATGGCGCGACCGCCTGAACAGCGCTTCGACGCGCAAGATGATCACGGGCGTCTTGGCTACGCTGGTGGGCGGTTCGTTTTGGGGCTTCTCGGGCACCAGCGCGAGCTTTCTGTTCGATACCTACCACGTCGACACCTTGTGGCTTATGAGCGTGCGTCAGATTCTCGCCGGTCTACTCTTTATGGCCGTGGTTGTTACGCGCGACCGCGAGCGCCTGATTAAGCTCTGGACCACACCCGCCGATCGCAAACAGCTGCTGCTCTTTACCGCCTTTGGTCTGCTGTTCAACCAGTTTTGCTATCTTTCGGCCGTGCGCCTGACGAACGCCGGAACCGCGACGGTGCTCCAGTGCCTGCAGCTCGTTATCATCATGGGCTACACCTGCGTGACCGATCGCCGCATGCCGCGTACTCGCGAAGTCATCGGCATTGGCCTGGCTCTGGGTGGAACCTTTTTAATCGCCACCGGCGACGACCCCACCAGCCTGAATATCTCGCCACTTGGCCTGGCAGCAGGTCTTATGTGTGCGGTCAGCGCCACGTGTATGGCGGTGATTCCCGCCAAGATCCTGCCCGAATACGGCAGCCCAATCGTCACGGGCTCGGCAATGCTCACGGCGGGCGTGGTCTCGTGCGTCTTCGTGCAGCCTTGGGCGCATATGCCGGCACTCGACGCTGCCGGCGTCGAGGCGCTCGCGGTGTTCGTGGTTATCGGCTCGTTTTTTGCTTACATGCTCTATATGCAGGGCGTTAAGGACATCGGCTCGGTGCGTGCGAGTCTCATCGGAACTGTGGAGCCGGTTTCGGCGACCATCACCAGCGCCGTTATGCTGGGCACGGTGTTTTTGCCGACCGACCTTATCGGCTTTGCCATGATCATCGTGATGATGTTCCTCACGGTGTAGCTGGCGCCGCCGCCAAGACGGAAAAGGTGTTGTGCCGCATTTTCGCCAATTGATGTCCGTGTCTGGAGTTTAGCTGTCGATGCCCAAAATGCCATAAACTAGTAACGTTATGGACTTTTTCATTGCGACTCAATTGCGAGGATTTCTTTATGGCTGGTAATCACTTTAAGGGCAGCGATAGCGGCCGTCCTGCAGTTCCGCCGCGTCCGAACGGGGCTGGTAAGGCCGGCACGCCGGGCGGCACTGGACAGGGCGGTTCCGGTAAGCGCGTGTCCCCGGGCGAGACGGCGATGTTTACCGCTCTGTACGAGCAGTCTCAAAAGGCAAAAAAGACCGGCCGTGCAAGAGGGAATGTCTTTGCGGGCGGTGCAACCTCCACGTCGCAGCCGAGCGGGGCCCCTTCGATACCTGCGAACAACGCAGGTGCTGCCAACGCCGCGAATACCGCCGGCAACGTTAATGCCGGCAAGGCCGCCAACAATACTCCCTCTGCCGGTGACGCGGGGCTTACGGGTAACCTTGGCACGATTTACACCGGCGCCTCCGAGACTGGCACGTTCGCCCGCCTGGATGATAGCGGTGCCGAGTTTGCGGGCTCGGGTTCCAAGGAAGATTATTACGATTTTGGCTTGAACTACGGTAGCGACGCTTCGTCGAGTTCGACCTCTGACGGTCTGGTCCGTCATCGCCATCGCAAGGGCGAGCGCAAAAAGCGTCACACTGGCGCCATTATTGCCGCTGTAGTCGCGGTGCTTCTCGTTGTGCTTGGCGCAAGTGGCTTTATGCTGCTTAACTCGGCAAAGACCGTAAAGAGCGAAGCGAAGGAGGCTGTCGAGATCGTCGGCGGCCTTAAGGACAAGGTCACGTCGGGCGATTTTTCGACGCTGCCTGACGACGCGAAAAAGATCGATGAGCTCTGCGACAGCATGAAGGCGGAGACCTCGAGCCCGCTGTGGACGGCGGCTTCGTTTATCCCGGTGTATGGCAGCGACATCAATGCGGCCCGCACCATGATCGACGTCCTGTCCGATGTCTCGAGCAATGCACTGGTTCCCATGGCCGATAACCTTTCGCAGGCCACGCCCGGCAAGCTGTTTCAGGACGGCATGATTAACGTGTCCGCGCTGCAGGCGGTCGCCGATTCGCTTTCCAGCAGCTCGAAGGTGTTCAAGAGCGCCAACGAGAAGATCCAGGGCATTGGCGATACTCATATTTCCCAGGTGACCGAGCTGGTCGATAAGGCCAAGGACGGCTTTGCCACCCTCAACGGCGCGGTTGACGCGGCGGAGAAGGTCGCCCCCGTCCTTCCCCAGATGCTCGGCGCCAACGGCCAGACGCGTCATTATCTTGTGCTCGCGATGAGCAATGTCGAGATCCGCGCCTGCGGCGGTTTCCCCGGTTCTCGCGGCGTGATGTCGGTGACTGACGGTAAGCTCGAACTGGGCGATTTTGTCAAAGTCGACATGATGAAAGAGCCTTTGACCCCGCTTCCCATCACCGATGAAGAGGCAAACTTATTCACGACCGGATGGGGCCTGACCGGATTCAACACGCTCGGATACACGATGGGCGACGTTACGATGACGCCCGATTATCCGCGTGCGGCTCAGCTTGCCAGCGATATGCAGAAGGCCATTGTCGGAGATGACATCGACGGCGTATTTGCAGTCGATCCGGTATTTTTGCAGTATATGCTCGGCGTTGTAGGCGGCACACAGCTTCCTGACGGCACCGTCGTTGATGGAAGCAACGCCGCAAAGGTGCTGCTGCACGATATTTATTGGAATTACCCGGTAGAGGAACAGGACGCCATTTTTGCGGCGGTTGCCGGATCAGCTTTTAACAAGATCGTGGACGAACTGGGCTCCAGCGATATTACTAAGATTGCTGCCGCCATCGAAAAGGGCGCGTCCGAGGGTCGCATCCTCATGTATTCGAGAAATGATGACGAGGAAAAGGCCGCGAAGGCTCTTGGAATATCGGGCGCTCTCCAAACCGATACGTCGGAGGCTCCGATCTTGGGCGTCTATGTGAACAACTACAGCTATTCAAAGATGGATTGGTTCCTCGATAAGCGAGTCACCATCGATTCTTCGGTTGAAAATGCCGATGGCTCGACGACGTATCGAGTGACCACCTCGCTCAAGAACACGATGACCCCCCAGGAGAAGGCCGAGATGCCTGGCTATTTCCAGGGCCATAACGGCATTAGCCAGGATATTGATGATGAGGTGCTGAGGCTTTATCTCTATGCTCCTGCGGGAGGCAGCATTTCGGACATTAAGACTTCGGGCTCCGGTTCTATCGAGATGAACGAAGCGACGCACGATGGCTTGAAGGTTGCATGGGGCGGTGTCCACATGCTTCTTGGACAAGACATAAAGGTCGAGTACACGGTCACGACTTCGAAGGACTCTGGGCACAAAGAGCTTAAGGTTCGTACCACGCCAACCGCTCAAACGTTCGAACAGGATAAGTAAGATATGAAGTACTTTGGCACCGACGGCTTTCGCGGTGAGGCCAACGTTGGGCTGACGGTAGAGCACGCTTATAAGATTGGCCGTTTTGTGGGCTGGTATTACGGCGCCAACCGCGAGCGCAAGGCGCGCGTCATCGTGGGTAAGGACACACGTCGATCGAGTTATATGTTCGAGGCGGCGCTGGTGAGTGGCCTGGTCGCTAGCGGTGCGGACGCCTATATGCTGCACGTGATCCCCACGCCGGGCGTAGCGCACCAGACCGTGGAAGGCTGCTTCGATTGCGGCATCATGATCAGCGCGAGCCACAACCCGTTTTGCGATAACGGCATTAAGCTTGTCAACAGCGATGGCTTTAAGATGGACGAGGACGTACTGGAGCTCATCGAGGACTACATCGATGGCAAGAGCGAGGTGCCGCTGGCCACGGGCAACTACATCGGCGCCACGGTGGACTACATGCAGGGCCGCAACCGCTACATTGCCTCGCTCATCGCCAGCGCGAACTTTTCGCTGCAGGGCGTCAAGATCGGCATCGACTGCGCCAACGGCTCGGCTTCCTCGGTGGCCAAGCCGGTGTTTGACGCGCTCGGTGCCGACGTGCGCGTGATCAACGCCGCGCCCGATGGTTTTAACATCAACGTCGACTGCGGCTCCACGCATATGGAGCGCCTGCAGCGCCACGTGGTGGAGCAGGGCCTGGACGTGGGCTTTGCCTACGATGGCGATGCCGACCGCTGCCTTGCCGTGGATGAGCGCGGTCGCGTGGTAGACGGCGACCAGATCCTGTACGTGTGCGGCGTGTATCTGAACAAGCACGGTCGCCTTTCGGGCGGTACCGTGGTTCCGACGATTGCCAGCAACTTTGGCCTGATCAAGTCGTTGGAGCTTGCCGGCCTAAGTGCCGTGACCAGCGGTGTGGGCGACCGTCACGTGTATGCCAAGATGCGCGAGGGCGGTTACAGCCTAGGCGGCGAGCAGACGGGCCATACGATCTTTGGCGATATCGAGCGCACGGGCGACGGCATTATGACCTCGCTGCGCGTGATGGAAGTGATCCGCGCCGAGCGCGAGACGCTCTCGCAGCTCACGGCTCCGTGCAAGCTGCTACCGCAGGCGCAGGTGGCCGTGCGCGTGGCGGACAAGGACGCCGCGCTCGAGAACATGGGCGTGCAGAACGCCATCGCCGAGGCCGAGGCTGCGCTGGCAGGCGAGGGCCGCGTGCTCGTACGCAAGAGCGGAACCGAGTCGGTTATCCGCGTGCTGGCCGAGGCGCCCGACCAAGCATCCGCCGATGCCGCCATGAAGCGCATCGCCAACGCACTCAAGGCTCTATAAGGTGCCTTCTGGGCTGTCTGACGGGGGGGGGTTATAAAAGGCTGTGGTCAAAAAAGGGCAAATATGAGTACTGTTACTAAATAAGTAACAGCAAATTTTGCCCTAAGAGGCTATTTTGGCAACGCCTGGACGTCATATCAAAGAGCATTGCTCCTCACATGTCCAATAAACAGGGTCCCAAATGAGAATAAATCTCATTTGGGACCCTGTTTTAGCCCAAAATAATGCTATCAACCAGACAGCAGTACTCATTTTTGCCCTTTTTTGCCCACAGCCTCTCCGGAGCAGTCATCCGGCACCTGGAGACGTTCCTAAACTGCCGGCAAAAAAGGAACGTCCCTAGGTGCCGGGCCGGGAGGTAGTCATTGGGGACGTTCTTAAATGACTGGTCATTAAGTAACGTCCCCAATGACTAGGGGGCGCCGTGGGATTGATCCCGCGGCGCCCCCTTTGCGTCGGCGTGTCGGTTATGCCTTACAACTCGTACAGCGTGGTGAACTTGTCCTGCAGGTAGCTGCAGTAGTAGCGGGCATCGAACGCCATGCCGCATGCGCCCTTGATGAGCTCCGGCGCGTCCTTGGCGCGGCCCCACTGCCAAATGTGCTCGCCCAGCCACGCGCGGACGGGTGCCAAGTCGCCGCTCGCACAGGCGCCGTTGAGGTCGACACCGTCGCGGCACATGGCCGGCACAAACATGGCGTCGTAGGCGCTACCCAGTGCATACGTGGGGAAGTAGCCAAACGAGCCGCCGCTCCAGTGCGTATCCTGCAGACAGCCGCGCGTGTCGTCGGGAACGGGAATGCCCAGATACTCGTCCATAAAACGATTCCAAAGCGCGGGGATGTCCTTGGCCGTGGCCTCGCCGGCAAACAGCATGCGCTCGATCTGGTAGCGCACCATAATATGCAGTGGGTAGGTGAGCTCGTCCGCCTCGGTGCGGATCAGCGACGGCTGCGCGATGTTCACGGCGCGGTAGAGCGTATCCTCGTCCACGCTACCGTAGACCTCGGGCGCGTGGCGGCGCAGCACTTCGAGCAGCGGTCCCATAAAGGCGCGGCTGCGGCCCACGGTGTTCTCAAAGAAGCGGCTCTGGCTCTCGTGGATGCCCATGGAGGTGCCGCCCTCCAGGCAGGTGCGCGCGTAGGCGGGGTTCACGCCCAGCTCGTAGGCGGCGTGTCCGGCCTCGTGGATGATGCTGTAGACGTTGGAGATGCAGTCGTCCTCGTAGATGTGCGTCGCGATGCGCGCGTCACCCACGGAAAAGCCCTCGCTAAACGGGTGCTCGGTAAAGGCAAGCGTGGTGTCGTCTAGGTCCAGGCCGACAAGCTTCATAAGGTCGAAGCTCATGACACGCTGGGCGGCCTCTGGCACGCGGGCGTGCAAAAAGTCGGCAGCCGGCTGCTGGCCGCGCTCGCCGATGGCGTGCACGAGCGGCACGACCGTCGCCTTGACCTCATCGCAAAACGCGTCGAAGCTCTTGGCGGAAAGGCCGCGCTCGTACTGGTCGAGCCAAACATCGTATGGGTCGCGCTTGGGGTCCATGAGCTCGGCCTGATGCTTAAGTTGGGCGACGATTCTATCCACATAGGGCTCAAAGCTCGCCCAGTCATTGGCCGTCTTGGCCTTGTGCCACACGGCGTCGGCCTCGCAGGTGAGCCTGGTCCAGGCCTCGGCTTCCTCGGTGGGGATGACGCTTGCCTCGCGCTGGTCGCGGCCGAGTACGCGAATCTCGTCGAGCAGCTGCGGGTCGTCGATCTTGCCACCGGCGCCGGTCTCGC
>OGZB01001996.1_pt1 | contig 10886 bp, 8 predicted proteins | sample 1576691 | NCBI WGS metagenome assembly OGZB01 (sample SAMEA3541479, study PRJEB24748) | human gut metagenome | biome: human gut; feature: human-associated habitat; material: faeces | place: China | collected 2012
CGCTTGCGGAGCATATTCGGGATTTTCACCCGCCCGATGTCTTCTGTCAGCGGGGCATGCGTACATGCTTCGGCAATCAGCACCCGTGATTCCGGTGTCAGTTGGGCAATGGCATTGGCTCCTTCCATGTAGTAGTCGATGTCGCCTTTGTATTGGGCAAAGAGGACGGAGAAGGAGGTGAGTCGGCTTTCGGCCGGTTTCTTGTCATATACCGTGCGGAACACCTGTGAGTCGGTAATAATCAGCTTCGGCGGACGGGCTAATGCGGCCAGCATGGCATCTATCTTGTCGGTGGTACAGCTCATCACCAGGCATTTGCGGTCCAGCAGCTCGCGGATGGTTTGTACCTGAGGCAGGATAAGGCGGCCTTTGGGGGCCTGGATGTCCTGTGGCATGACCAGCATGACGGTATCATTTTCTTCTACCAGCCGGCCTACGATGCCTTGTGCCATGGTTTCATCCGGCAACTTGTTCCGCAGGCTGCGCAGAATGTCGTCCAGACCTTTTCCGGTGAGGGTGCTCACTAATAGGGGAACCTGTCCGCATTGCTGTTCGATGCGGCGCATGGTCCGTTCGGCATCGGACAATAGGTCACATTTGTTCAGTATCCAGATAACAGGCACATTCTTTTCCTTTAATAAGCGTTGCCAGTGTAACTCTTCGTCCAGGTGTTCGTCGGTACAGACCATTAGGGCGATGTCTGTCTTCTCCAGCGCACGCTGTGTCTGTCGGATGCGGAGTTCGCCCAGTTCGCCTTCGTCGTCGAAGCCGGCCGTATCAATGAATACGCAGGGACCAAGACCATGGATTTCCATGGCCTTAAAGACTGGGTCGGTAGTCGTGCCGGGAATATCCGACACGAGGGCTGTATCCTGATGTGTCAGGGCATTAATCAGTGATGACTTTCCGGCATTTCGCTTGCCAAACAGACCGATGTGCAGCCGGTTGGCACGGGGAGTATCGTTCATACGTTTAATGAGGCTTTAAGTTCACACATTAGAAACGAAAGTCGCGTTTTCCTTCGGCAATCCGTTCCAGATTTTCCAAGGCTCTTTTGCGGATGGCGGGATTCGGAATCTCTTCCATCTGCTTGCGAATCATGTCTTCAGCCAGTCGGCGTGTTTCGGGCGAAGCGTAGTCGCAGAGGTATTCCTGAAGCGTCATCAAGGCATTGGGGGCACAGCAGTTGGCTATCTGGCCCGTCTTGACCAGCGACATGAAACGGTCGCCCGTACGTCCTTCACGGTAGCAGGCCGTACAGAAGCTGGGGATGTAGCCCAGTTTCAGCAGCCAGGCCACGATTTCATCCAGGCTGCGGTGGTCGCTTACATCAAACTGAGCCGAGTTTTCTTCCGGCAGTTCTTCGGTAGCATAACCTCCCACACTGGTGCGGGAACCTCCGCTGATTTGTGACACGCCGAGGGCAAGTACCTTCTCGCGTGAACGCTGCGATTCACGTGTAGAAATAATCATACCCGTATAAGGTACGCTGATACGGATGACGGCTACAATTTTTTGGAATATCTCATCGGAGATGGCGTTCTCGAAGGTCGAGGCGTCAATGTCGTCGGCCGAGCAGATACGGGGCACACTGATGGTATGCGGACCTACGCCGTAAGTCGCTTCCAGATGTTCGGCATGCATCAGCAGTCCTACTAAATCATAACGGTAGGTGTTCAGGCCAAATAGTACGCCGATACCCACATCATCGATTCCTCCTTGCATGGCGCGGTCCATGGCCTCCGTATGGTAGGCATAGTTGCTCTTCGGACCTCTGGGGTGAAGCTTTTCGTAATTCTCCTTGTGGTACGTTTCCTGGAACAGAATGTAGGTACCGATACCGGCTTCGTGCAGGCGGCGGTAATTCTCTACCGTAGTCGCAGCAATGTTTACATTTACCCGGCGGATGGCTCCGTTCTTGTGCTTGATGCTATAGATGGTCTTTATCGATTCTAGAATGTATTCGATAGGGTTGTGAATCGGATCTTCTCCTGCTTCCAGTGCCAGACGCTTGTGTCCCATGTCCTGCAGGGCGATGACCTCACGACGGATGTCTTCCTGTGTCAGTTTCTTGCGGGCAATGGTCTTGTTCTTAACGTGGTAAGGACAGTAGGTACAACTGTTTACGCAGTAGTTTGACAAGTAGAGTGGGGCAAACATTACGATGCGGTTGCCATAGAATTTCTGTTTGATTTCACGGGCCAGGCGGTAGATTTCCTCCACCAGTTCCGGGTCGTTGCATTCCAATAGTACAGCAGCCTCGCGGTGAGAAAGTCCCTTGCACAGGCGAGCCTTTTCAATGATGGAACGTATCAGTTCCTTGTCCTGGCTTTTACTTTGGGCATATTCCAGGGTATCGAGAATTTCTTCGTGGCAGATAAATTCTTCTGCCTTTTGAGAATCAATCTTGTACATAGCTGTAATGTAATTTATAGTGTTTTGCCGGGATAATCTCCTCGGCTTTTATCTATTTCGTAACCAATGGCAGCCAGCCGTTGTGCCAGCAGACGCAGTCCTTCGGCAGCTTCTGAGCCCATAGAGGCTTTATTGTCATACAAGGCATAATTCTTTCGCTGTTCCACCGGAGAGAGGTTGGGCATTACTACATTGGCACCTGCCAGTATGCCTTTCTCGCGTCCGTCGGGCGTAAGGCTTGCCAGGGCGGTGGTAGAAGGAATCAATGCCTGCGGATGCATCAGCCGGAAGATGGAAAGTAGCGTCAGTGTCTGCGTGAGACTGCCGGGCGGGCAGGAAGCGAAAGGTGTGTCATGATGAGGCAGGAAAGGACCGATACCAATCATCTGGGGACGGAATTGTTCTATGAAAAGAATGTCCTCCACCAGGTGGTCGACGGTTTGTCCCGGACTTCCCACCATGATGCCGGTTCCCGTCTGGAATCCGATGCGTTTCAAATCGTCCAGACAACGCAAACGGTTGGACAGCGACATGTCTTCAGGGTGCAAGCGGCGGTAATGTGCTTCGTTGTGCGTTTCGTGGCGCAACAGATAACGATTGGCACCTGCCTGAAAAAAACGTTCGTAGGAAAGTGTAGGGCGTTCACCGAGTGAAAGGGTGATGGCCACATCGGGGAATTCGGTTCGTATGGCAGTCACCACTTCCGTTACCCTGTCATCGTTCATGTAGTTATCTTCTCCTCCTTGCAGGACGAAGGTACGGAATCCCAACTCATATCCATGCCGGCAGCAGGCCAGAATGGTTTCCGCATCCAGTCGGTACCGCTTCAGATGGCGGTTGCTTTTTCGGATGCCGCAGTAGAAACAGTCGTTGTGACAACAGTTCCCTATTTCAATAAGTCCACGGATATAGATTCTGTTTCCGAAATGGCTTTGTGCTACGGCACGTGCCTTTTGCATGAGAAAGTCGAGGTCTTCCCCCCGGCACTCCAGCAGAAGGGTACGCAATTCACCGGGAGCCAGTGTCTGCTCCCGGTAAAGGCGTTCAATAAGTTCCCTCATGGGTTTATTCCTGGTTATTGTTTTCGTACTTCAAGGTACGTTTCAGCAAGTCTTGGTTCAACTGGCGTTTTCCGGCTACAGGGTCGTTGTGTGCGCTCGGGCCGGTTACACATCCGCCTTCGCAAGCCATCATTTCGATGAACTGTGCATCCACTTTTCCGGTCTTGGCGTAAGCACGGAGTACACCGATGTTCTTCTTCGTGAAGTCAGAGAACTGCATGATTTTGATACCGTTGGCTTTCGGGCCTAGGTAAGCTTTCACAGCTCCGGCTACACCGCCTGCCTGTGCGAATCCGTGCGCTTCACATACAGATTCGTATGCCACTTTGTACGGGTTGGCCTGTTCCAGTTCAATACCCAAGCCACGGAAAATCGGGTGAAGTTCTTCGAATGTCAGTACGTAATCTACGCACTCGTCGCGCTGTGCTTCTTTTCTTTTGGCGATACACGGGCCGATGAAGACTACCTTCGCATTCGGGTATTTCTTTTTAGCAATGCGAGCCGCGTAATACATCGGAGAACCGGTGCTTGATACGTAAGGCTTCATGTCAGGAATATGCTTGTTCACCAGTTCGATGTACGACGGACAGCAGGAAGTCGTCATGAACTTCTGTCCTTCTTCCAGTTTTTCCAGCAGTTCGTGTGCTTCGTTGCTGGTAGTGTGCATGGCACCTTCAGCCACTTCAATTACATCGGCAAAACCAATTTCTTTCAATGCTCCGTACACTTGTTCGATGGTAGCCTTGAACTGTCCCAATACGGACGGAGCCGGAATGGCAATCACTTGTTCTCCCTTGCGGATAGCTTCCAGTACGTCGAACACCTGTGAGATTTCGAAGATGGCTCCGAACGGGCAGGCATTCAGACATTTTCCACAATAGATACACTTGCTTTCATCGATGTGTTCGATGTAGTGCTCGTCCTTGCTGATGGCTTTCACCGGACAAGCTTCTTCACAAGGCACCGGAATGTAAACGATGGCGTGATACGGACAACTCTTGTGGCAGATACCACAGCTGATGCACTTGTCGTGGTCAATCTGTGCCTGACCAGTCTTCTTGTTAAAGTGTACGGCACCCTTCGGACAGTTCATGTAGCAGCTTCTAGCCACACAACCCCGGCAAAGGTTACTTACTTCATAGTTTACCTGCACGCAAGAAGAGCATGCTTCGTCGATGACACAGAGAATATTTTCTTTGATTCTTTCCTTGCGTTCCAGTGTCTTGCGGGCATATTCAGAAAGCGGAGTCAGCTCGTCCGTTTCATCGGTCATATCCCAGCCCAGCAGCGGGAGCAACTTATATTTAGTAACGGCACGTTCCTTGTGGATACAGCAGCGTCCTACCGGCTGTGAGCGGCGAGGGCTGATTTCCAAAGGAATGCGGTCAATTTTTTCTACTAATTGATTTTCTTTCCATAAAGCAACCAGGTTTTCCAGCAATTTATGCCGGACAATCATTACGTTGTTTGTAAAAGCCATAATCGAAATAAAAAGGTTTGTTAGTTATTAGTTATCCTAAAATTATAGAGCCCGTGTGCGGTTTACTCTTCCGTTTGTCCCTCGGCAGCTCTCAGAATCAGGGTTGTAGCTCCCAAGGTAATAATAGCTCCGTCTTCAATGCGGATTTGGTCTTTCGGTCCTAAAATTTCATTCATCAGGAAAGTTCCTGTGATACTGTCGTTATCGCGCAGGGTATAAATGATTTTCCCTTGCTTGTTCTTCTTGACATTGATGTAGCAATGCCGGCGGTCCAGACTCGGGTCATTGCTTTCGATGGGGATGTCGATGTCATTACCTTTGCATCGGCGGCCGATGAGGTTATCTCCCTCATGCAGCGGAAGTACCTGCTTGTAGGCAAATACGTTTTCCACGGCCAGTATGTTGCCGAAATCCTGCATGCCTTCTTTCTCGTCGATTACTTCCTCCTTGCGGTTGGCGGCATTCAGTTTCGATTTTCCGATACGGATGCTGAACTGCTTCTTGCAGTTGTCACAGATAAAAACGAGTGACTGTCCTTCTCCATACTTGGTTTCATCAAACTGGATGAAGTTGTCACATTTGGGGCATCTTACTCTTTTCATTCTGTTTAAAAGGGCGTATTTATTTTGAAGTGAATACCCAGGCATTCTTGAATTCTTCCTGATTGCGCAGCGTCTGCACTTTCTGGTAAGCTTCGCCTGAAGTGGCATAACTATCCAGTGCGATGCGGAAGCGTCCGTTCGATTCAAGCACCTGGCAATTCTTGTATCCTTTCTGCTGGAATTTTTTCAGTTCACGTTGGGCATCGTCCGATGTCGGCAGGCTGGCTACGATGATGTAGGCCGTTTTCTTGCTTGCAGCAGGTTGTGCGGAAGCCGGTTTCGGCTTTTGTGTCGCTTTTGCTTCAGCTTTGGTGGCAGCCGTTTTGGTTACGGCTGTTTTTGCTGCAGGCGCGGCTGCAATCTTTTCTGTCTTCACGGCTACCGGTTTCAGCGTGTTTACGTTGTTACGGACACGCTTTTCGCCCTTCTGTTTCTTTACAGCCTTTTGTGCAACTGCTGCTTTCGGAGTCGTTTGTATGCTGGTGGCTACCGACTGGTTGCGGATGGCATCAAACATACTGATTGAGCCCAGCGAAGCATAATTCGCATCGTCCATGTACGTGTTTTCCACCGGAACGGAGAGCACGAAGAACAAGCATACGGCTGCAGCTATGGCCACTACATTGCGTGTGAAATGGCGCAAGGAGAAATGTCTCTTCGGTTTGCTTGCTGCTTCCTGTATTTCTGGAACTAACGGCTTCGGAGAAGACACAGGCAATGTCTGCAACTGCGGAAGCGTGAAACTTTCCAGCCCGTACAGACTTGGGGTGAAGAAAGATGAGGCTGCCGGTTCAAAGGCATAACCGCCGTTCATATTATAGTAGATTGTACCCACGTTGTGCAGGGTGACCTGACCCTGCTGGTACAATTGGTCTTTTATTTCAGCCACAGTCTTTTCAATCCGGCGGGTTGCATCGGGAAAATCGGTGTTAAAAGCTTGCATGTACGACTGTACCAGCAGCCCATCGTTCATTATCAGTTGCGGATTGAAACCAATGGTGCGGAGGGGCGGCATGAATTCTCCTTTCTGGATGGAATATGCGGCCTGCCGTTTGTGGGCAATGAATCCTCCCAAGCCGGGAACGATGACACAATCATTCTCCAGCAATAATACTTCTATATGTTTGGATAGTTCAATCATATTGCAAAAATAATACATTTTTCTCTTATGTGGAGTATCTTTCAACGGGTATTTTTTATACTGATAGGGGTTTAACCAACTCTTCTTTTTCTATCATGTAGTCTGATATATTCATGTGCCCTGTATCGAAACAATTGTAAACGCACGAAGCCCCCGGCACTGCCGAAGGCTCCTGTTTTTTTATTCTCTTATCTCACTTTAACCGCTGGTACAACCTCTTTCAGCAGCAGATTATTTGTCTATTCATGTTCCTTTATAGCATGGCTGCGCACTTACGCACCTGTTTGAGGCGTTCCATAAAAGAAGGGTTGGCAGCCGCCTGTTGCATGTTATATTTCAACTGTAATCGCATTAGCGAATCAGCCGGAATATCAAGGGCAGCTTCAAAAAGCATCGCCGTCTGCGTTGTTACAGGCCGACGACAATTGAGAATGTCATTCAATACCTTATAGGAGATGCCCATCTGCTCTGATAACTTACGCTGCGAAATCTTGCGGTATTCAATTTCTTCTTTCAGTACTTCACCCGGGTGAGTAGGATATGCCGGAGTGAGGTTGTTGGCAATCATCGTCGGATCTATTCCTTGTATCTCAATCATAAGCTGTCTGTTATTTATAATGGTTTGATAAATCTGTTATATTGCATATTGTAGCGATGGTTTCACCTTCTCTTGTCCGTCTGCCCCGTAATGTACATTTCCTTCAAATACTTTTCGTTGAATATTATTTCCATGCTACTCTGTATTGTTCTGAATACAAAGATAATAAATTATCCACAATAATCCACTATAAAAGTGGAAAGATTGTTCCCAAACGCACGAAGCCCCGGCAGTCACCCCGCCGGAGGCTATTCTCTTATCTCACTTTTCAATAACCGCAGATACAACTGTTATACTTCGGTTATTTTCCGTTTCGGGCGGAACTATTCCCGCCCGACGGTTCACTGTTTCTTCAAGGTAGGCAATTCTCCAGTGAGTTCGTAACGCCACTCTGAACCTGCTTTCTTCAAGGCGGTGTTCATCTGATTAACGATCGTCAGCAGATACGGTATATCCTGGACCTGCCACCGCAGCGAGGGAGACGGTGTAGGTATATTCCTCGCCCGCTTTCCATTCGGCATCGTTCTTCATCTTATAGACGAAGACCTTGCCGTTGTTGAAGGTGCAGGTGATGAAGGCCGTGCCCACTGCCACCGTCTGCGGGGCGACGAGGGCGGTGTAGGTGTCGCCGCCCTTGTCATGCGGGACGATTTCGGGCGGGTTGCCATTCTCGGTGGAGAGGCCCGTCAGCGACACGGACTTCAGCCCCTCGGTGTAGTCCGTCAGGATGACGGTCACCCGTGCCGTGCGGTGGGTGAAGCGGAGTGTGGGGTTGCCGTAGCTCACCGTCTGTTCCTCGGCCACGATGAGGTCGCTGCCCTCGAAGTCCTTCCGGGCACTTTGGTCGGCAGCTACCTTCACGGCAGGCGGGGTTGTCTCGCCAGCGGTGTAGGGCCACCAGGCGGTGACGAGGCGATCGGTGTGGTTGGTCCAGTAGTGCGGGTCATCGGAGGTCAGCGTGGCACTGGTGTTGTCGGAGGTGGAGGACGTCACATTGTATGCCTTCACCGTACCGTCCATCCTGACTGCCACGCTCTGCACGCCCTCCCAGTCGCCGTCCACCGGGGCACGGGTACCGGTGGTGGTTGCCGCCGTGGGATTCAGTCCCGTGGCGGTGAAGGTCATGGGTATGCCCTCCGGTGCTTCGGGGAGCAGACCCGCATCGTCCTGCGTGCAGGCTGCGGCCGCAAGGAGCAGGGCGAGTGCCGAGAATGCATATAGGGTATATCGTTTCATATCGTCCTGTTTTTACTTCTTCTTCAATACAGGCAGACCATCGGTGCCGGATGTCCATTGGTAGGCGTTGCCGGTAAGGGCAGCGTTCATGCCACCAACAGCGGTCTGCCAAGTAACGGTCGAGTTGTCCACCTTCGTGGTTCCGCTGGTGTCATATCCACCCCAAACGCCATTGCTAATTCCATCACCGCTCCAGTAGCAAGCGGTGATTTTTCCATCATAAGAACCAGCATTCAAATTGAATACTGCTATACCACCTACGTTGCTTCCTCCGGTTATCGTACCGTTGAACCAACAGGCGGTGATGGTGCCAAAATTGATTGCCGCGATACCACCGACAGCACCATTATTAGTCGTATTCGTCAGTGTCCCCATTACGGAGCAGGCGGTGATAGTGCCGTTGTTACCATGGGCTATTCCGCCCATAGCCGTACTGCCATTGTAAGTGACATCTTTCAGTTGCAGGTTCATGACCTTTCCACCACCGCCGATGTTATGGAATAATGCTACCGCCTCACTTGGAGATGAGATATTCAATCCCGTGATGGTATGCCCCTGCCCGTCGAAAGTGCCGTTGTATGTTTGACCGCTATTACCTACCGGTGTCCACTCTTTGCCCGTCAGGTTGATGTCGGCGGTGAGGGTGCAGTTGATGGTAGGGTCGGTCTGCACAGCCTCTGCCCATTCCTTCAGGCCGTTAGCGGTGTAGACTGTGTAGCTGCCGTCGTCCTGTATGAAATAACCCAAATCCTCTGCCGTGCCGCTTTCGCCACCGCCGTTGGTCCAGTCACCGATGGTGCAGCCTGCCAGCGTCAGGCCGGTGGCGTTCACACTGACGGTGTAGGTGTAGCGGTTGCCAGCCTCCAGCACGACGTCGTTCTGTGGGCGGAAGTAGAAGTTGCCGCCGCCAAGTTCCACTCGGATGAACGGCTCGCCTTTCGCAACGGTCTGCGGGGCGGTCAGGGCCTCGTAGCTGTTGCCGCTTGCGTGGTAGGTCTTGATGGCAGTCGGGTTTTCGTTATCGGTGGACAGGCTCACGAGGCTCACCGTGGCACCGTCCACGCTCGTGAATCCCGTACCGGGTTTCAGTTCGATGGCCACGCGTGCCGTGCGGTGGGTAAAGGTGAGTTTCGGGTCGTCAAATTTTACCGTCTGGTTTTCAGCAGAGATAAAGTCGCTGTTCTGGAAGTCTGCCAACTTGCTTTGGTCTTCGGCCACCTTCACGGCAGGCATCCGTGTGATGTCTGTATCGTCGAGGGGCCACCATGCCGATACGGTAATCGGGTCGCGGCTGGTCCAGTAGTGCGGGTCGTTCTCGCATGTGAGCGTGGCGCTCTTGTATCCGTCGGCATCCGTAGCCGTTACGGTGTATTCCTTTACCGCGTCGCCCATCTTGAGTGCCACGGTCTGTACACCCTGCCAGTCGCCGTCCACGGTGGCACGGGTGGATGGGGCTGCCTGCGGAGTTGCCTCTACGGACAGTCCGGTGGCACGGATGACTACGGGGTATTCACCCTCGGGCAGACGGTTGTCGTCGGCCAGTTCGTCCTGCGTGCAGGCGGCGAGGGCCAGTGTCAGCGCTGCCCATGCTAAGTGTCTTGTCTTTATCTTATCCATTGTTCATTATTAATTATTCATTCTTAATTGTATCACAAATCTGCGTTTACTTCACCTCCGTCCACCGGTTTCCATCCGTTGATTTCGGCTCCCTCCACTTCCATGCCGTCGGGAGTCTCAACCAGCGTTCCTCCGAGGGTCAGCGATCCGCCCTTTCCGGTGTTGAACTTCTTGAGGGCTTCCGTGAGGTCACTTTTCAGCGTGGTGGGGGTCGGGTTGCCGTCAACATAGCGGATTTCACCCGTCAGCAGCTGTTCCGTGCCGGTCACACCTAATAGCCGTACCGTGGCTTTCCACTTGCCGGCATCGGCTCCTTCGGTAATCTTCGTGAAGGGCAGCACGACGTTCGAAGCGGCTCCGTAGGTATCGGTTGCGAAGTCGAGTGTTCCGGCTGCACCCGTCAGATGGGCAACAATCTCCGTGATGCGTCCGGCGGCATCACCCGTCGGCTCGACGACAAGCGTCAGCTCGCGCACTTGCTGCTTCATCGCGGCGGTCAGCGGATAGTCCTTGTCTTTCTCGATGCTCACCTGTTCCGTATAGGTGAAAAACCATCCCGGAGCATTGTTCACAAAGACACCCGTATTTACCCAGTTTTCTGTGACAGCAGCAATGGTGGCAGTGGTGCCGTTTACCGTGATTCCTTCGGCCGGATTCCACACCGCAAGGGTGTAGTTGCTTGGAGCAAACAGATGGTCGGGGGCATGGGTGGCGGAAGTCTCCGTACCCGTATAGT
>OGZB01002002.1_pt1 | contig 10858 bp, 7 predicted proteins | sample 1576691 | NCBI WGS metagenome assembly OGZB01 (sample SAMEA3541479, study PRJEB24748) | human gut metagenome | biome: human gut; feature: human-associated habitat; material: faeces | place: China | collected 2012
ACGAGCCTTACCGCGCCCAGCAGAAGGCCGCGGACCGGCTCAAACGCCCCAAACCTGTATTTCGTCAAGTCGGTGTTTCGTGTTTAGTCATGTATTTTTTTCGGGTTGGGGGTGGTGCCGTTTTCTTGGACTGTGATCCGAGGAGGAGACGGCCATGGCGAAGTACACGAGGGAACAGCGGCAACGCGCGGTCGAGTTGTATGTGAAATACGAGTGCTGCGCGGCGGATGTGATCCGCGAGCTGGGGTATCCCAGCCGGGAGGCGTTGCGCATGTGGCACCGGGACTGGCTCGACGAACAGGAGACGGGCGTGTCCTCGCAGCGTGGTGAACGGTATGCGCGCTACACGGAGGAGCAGAAGCGTGCGGCCGTGGACCATTATCTGACGCATGGGCGGCGTGCGAGCCGCACGATGCGTCAGATGGGGTATCCGAGCAAGGAGGTGCTTGCCTCGTGGATCGACGAGCTCGCGCCGGGCGAACGCCGGATTCGCCGTGGCCCGGTTCCCGGGGAATTGAAACGGGATGCGGTCCTGAAGGTCGCGTCCGGCGAATTGAGTTCGCGCGAGGCCGCGGAGGCGGTGGGTGTGGATTCGTCGGTCGTGCGAAACTGGAAGCGTCAACTGCTCGGAGACGCGAAAGGACTCATGGTGGCGAAGAGGGAACCGGAACGCGGGGATTCCTCGCAGCAGGACAATCCGGACGCGCTGCGCGGCGAGATCGCCACGTTGCGCGCCGACCTCGAGCGTCTGCGCGCCGAACAGCGGGCCATGGAGATCCGGTTGGCGATCATGAAGGGTGCGGCGGAACTGGTGGGAAAAGAGCCGGGCGCAGACCCGGACAACCTGACAAGCCGAGAGAAGACGACCCTGATCAAGGACATCAGTGAGACGTTGGGCGTGAACGCGGAGAGCCTGCTGAAGGAGGTCGGCATCGCGCGCAGCACGTACTACTACCAGTTGAAGGCCATGCGCCGGCCGGACAAGAACGCGAACCTCCTGTCCCTGGTGCGCGAGGCGTTCGGGAACAGCAGGAGGCGTTACGGGTACAAGCGCATCCACCTCGAGCTCAAAAGCGCGGGCATCATCGTGTCGGCCAAGCGCATCATGCGCCTGATGACCAGCCACGGCATGGTCCCCGTGCTCAAGAGCGCGAAGCGCTACAGTTCGTACAAGGGCGAGATCGGCGGCGCACCCGCGAATCTCGTGAACCGCGACTTCCACGCCACCGCGCCGAACCGGCTGTGGGTCACGGACATCACCGAGTTCTCGATCCCGGCGGGCAAGGTGTACCTGTCGCCGGTCATCGACTGCCACGACGGCATGCCCGTCGCCTGGACGATCGGCGCGAGCCCCAACGCCGCCCTGGCCAACGGCATGCTTCGCGACGCGTGCGCCACGCTCAAGCCCGGCGAGACGCCGATCATCCACTCGGATTAAGCCGGGTTTGTTGTTAAGCCGGGGAACGGTTCGGGGTCTTGGTGGCTGGCCGTGTCCCATGTGGTTTCCCGGCTTAACGTTCCGGGTTATTTGAGGGTGTGTAGTTGTCGGAGTCGTTGCTCGCTGAGCCATGTCTCCTTGGAGGGGTCGGGGCCGGGGTTGGCCGCATCGACGGCTTTGCGCATCATGTCGAGGGTCGCGAACGCGTAGAACGCGCTGGTTGTGCTCATGCTTTCGTGGCCGAGCAGTTGCATGATGAGCGGTAGCGGCACGCCCTGTTGGTAGAGGTCCATGGCGCGGGTCCGGCGGATCAGGTGGCAGTGGACGCGTTCGGGCATGGACGGGCACGTCCCGCGGCGTGCTCTGGCCGCCGCGGTTTTGAGGATCTCGTCGATCCGGTCCACGGAGAGCGGCTGGATGGCGCCGTTCCTCGTCGAGTGGAACAACGGCCTGTCGCCGTCGCGCATGGACGGTCCGGGATGGAATTCCTCGAGGTAGGCGGCCAGGTGGGTTCGTGTCCTTTCTCCCAGGGGCACGACCCGGCTCTTGCCGCGTTTGCCGGTGAGCGTGACCCTGGCCGGCTTATCCATACCCACGTCCGCGATGGTCAGTGCGGCGAGTTCGCCGATCCTGGCGGCGGTGTCGTACATGAGGATCAGGAGCATGCGGTTCCTGCGCGATTTGGCGTCGCCGGTGCCCCATGCGGTCAGCAACGCTTTGGTGTGCTCCTCCCCGAGGTGGTCGACGGGTTTGCGCGCGGGTGGTTTGACACGTATGCCGGCCGCGTCGTTGCCCAGCGCGGTCAATGCCGGGTGTTCGAGGCCCGCGTGGTCGAGGAACACGCGCATCGTCGTCATCCTCAGCATGATGGTGCGGTCCGAGTACCCGCGCTCGGTCCGCATCCATTCGACCCACCGGCCCAGGCGCGCCCGGTCGAAATGCCCGAAACCGATGTGGCTGCGCTGCGTGCCTTCCGTGGTTTCGAGCCATCGGACGTAGGATTCCAGGCCGATGCGGTACGCCTCGACGGTCTTCGGCGAGCTGCCCCGCACCTTGGGCAGCCAGTGGTGCAGCCAGTCGCGCGCGACTCGCCAGAAGTCCGGTTCACCGGAGCTGGCGGCCGTTTTCCTTGCCTTGCTCATGGTTCCTCCGTTTCCGGGACCACGCGTTCGGCGTCGGCGACGAGGTCCGCGTATCCGTCCATGAAATCGGGGCTGGCGTGCACGTAGTAGAGGGTGCTGTCGATGCCGGCGTGTCCCATGTAGGCCGCCAGATAGGGCAGCATCGCCATCACGTCCACGCCGTCGCGAGTCCACCGCTCGATGTTCGCGAACGCGAACCGGTGCCGGAAATCATAGGGCCTGGGCCGTTTGCCGGCTTGTGGCCACTCGAGCCCGGCCCGCGTCCAGACGCGGCGGAACACCACGCCGGGCATGCCCGGGGAGACCGGATTGCCGGTGGAGGTGACGAAGAACGCGGGACGGTCGTCTCCGAAGCGTTCGCGGGACCGTTGGTCGCATTCCAGCAGTTCGGCGGCGACCTCGTCGCCCACGGGCAGCCTGCGGCTGCGACCGGCCTTGGAATCGACCACGTCGATGGAACGGGCCTTGTGGTCGACGTGCCCGACGGCGAGTCTCCTGACCTCTCGGGTGCGCAGCCCGCAGCAGGCCATGAGCATGAAGAACGCGCGAGACTGCCACGCCCACGGCGACGGAGACTCCAACGTTCCCGCGGCCCGCAGGAACAGGGCGGCCTCGCGGTCCGTCAGCAGGTACGGCGTCGGACGCGGGGATCCGGCCTTCCACTGGTCGGAGAGCACGTACGCGTCGGGATCGTGGGCCAGTCGCATCCACCTGCCGAAGTCCCTGATGTACGAGAACCACGAGCGGCAACCCCCGGGATTCGCGTCGATCCTATGGGCGATCCATCGCTCCACGACGCCCCGCTCCAGACGCACGGCCCCGTGTTCGAGGCAATGCCGGTCGAACGAGCGCAGGACCTGGACGCGGGTGGCGCCATGCCTGCCCATGGACGCCTTGAAGCGGATGTACTCCTCCAATTCGCCGGCGAGCGGGCCGACGAATCCGTGTTCCGTGGGTCTCATGACGATCCGCCTTCCGGCACGGGCAGCACGCACGCGAGCATTCCCCCGCGGTGCGTGGCCATGTAGACGCGTGTGGAATCGGGGTCGGCGTGGCCAAGCACCGCGCTGATCGTCGGCAACGGCGTGGCCGCCTCCAGCATCCTCGTCGCCGCGTTGCGCCGCAACAGCCTGGAACCGCCCCGGCGTCCGAGCCCGGCGTGCCGCATGACACGGCTGATCGCCTCGTACACCGATGAATGACCCCGAAGCGCGACATGGGGCGCCTTGTACCGCACGAACACACGGTCGTCGTCGGTGGCGGGCCTTTCGTCCAACAGCCAGGACGCCAGCCTCGCGGCCAGCGGTCCCGTCATCGGCACGGTCAACGGATTGCCCGTCTTTCGCTGCACCAGACCTATGCTCATGGAATCCCAATCCACGTCGGCGATCCTCAGACCGATCACATCGCATGCCCTCAGCCCGCACGTCAGCGACAGCAGGGTGATCGCCGCGTCCCTCGACGGCACCGACCGCGAGGCGCACGCCTCCAGCAAGCGGCGGTGCTCGTCGTCGGGCAACGTTCCCGCGATCGCGTGGGTCCTGCGTATGCCGGCCAGGCCGATCGCGTCCGCCAGGTCATCCCGCCCGAGCCATCTGAACAACGGGCGCAGGTCCGACGCGGCGTGCCGCATCGACGACTCCGACCAGCGTGAACGCAGCCCGGCCAGGAACCCCAGCACATGCGAGCCATCCGAACCATCCAACGACACGACCCCATGAGATTCCAGCCACGTGAGGAACAAGCCCGCCATCCGACGGTAATGCCCCACCGTCGCCGAAGCCAGTCCCGAACCGGCGAGATACGCCTCCCAACGCTCCATGACCACGGCCAAACCCGGAACCACCGGCTCCGCAAGCCTGCTCCTGCGCCACTTGCCCAGGTCCACCGAACCGGACCGCAGATACGAGTCGCACAAACGCGCCAGCCTGCCGTAATCGAACCACCGCTGCCTGCTGAAACCGCCCGTCCGCTCACTGAAGGTCGACGCGGCGAACCCCGCGCCCAACCCACGCGTGTACACCGCATCCGGGCCTCCGGCGTACCGTTCCAACGCCCTGATGGACTTGCGGTACTGGCCTATGGTGGATTCCATATAACCGGCCCCGTAAAGCGCGCGGACCACCTCGCCCGCGACATGGCCAACCGTCGTCTCACCCATGGCAAACTCCTTCGTTCGAATCAAATGGGACAAGACGAACATAACCCGGAACGTTAAGCCGGGAAACCACATGGGACACGGCCAGCCACCAAGACCCCGAACCGTTCCCCGGCTTAACAACAAACCCGGCTTAATCGGAGTTAAACCGATGTCGGTTTAATTCCGACAGGGGTTGCCATTACCGGTGGCCGGAATGGATCCGCATCTGCACCGAGCACGGGCTGACCCGGTCGATGAGCGCGAAGGGCTGTTCGCCGGACAATGCGGCCGCGGAGGGGTTCTTCGGCCGTCTCAAGCAGGAGTTCTTCCACAAGAGGAGCTTCCGGGGCGTGACGATCGACGAGTTCACCGCGATGCTCGACGAGTACATGGTCTGGTACCGCGACAAGCGCATCAAGACCGAATACGGCATGAGCATCATGGACAAACGCATCCAGCTCGGGCTCGTCGCCTGAAACCATCCGGTACACTGACCAACGACCATACAGACAACGAAGTCCAACAAAACGTCACCACCCCCGTTTAGGCAGTTGCATGCATTTTCCTTATTTTTCCGGTTGCGCGGAGGTGTTCCTGCCGAACATGAGGGCCTCACTGACGCGGCGGCTCTGGCCGGTGAACTCGAGGAGCCGCCCGTGGTGCACGATGCGGTCGATGATCGCTGCGGCGAGTTTGTCGTCCGCGAAGACCGTGCCCCATTTACTGAACTCGATGTTCGTGGTGAATATGATGCTCCGTCTTTCGTAGCTGCCCGCGATGATCTGGTAGAGCAGGCGCGCCCCGTCGATGTCGAAGGGTACGTAGCCGAACTCGTCCAGTATGATCAGGTCGGCACGGCCGATGTCCCGGAGCATCGTCTCGAGCGTGCCGTCGCGTTTGGCCTTGCCCAGCTGGAGGACGAGCTCGGCGGTCTGATGGAACCGCACGCCCAGCCCCATGTCGATCGCCTTCATGCCCAGCCCGATCGCGAGATGTGTCTTTCCGCGCCCGGTCTTGCCGTAGAACACCAGGTCCTGCGCGCGCGGGATGAAACCGAGCCCTAGGAGCTCATCGAGCATGTAGCCGTCGGGGAGCCTGACGTTCGTGAAGTCGTAGCCGTCGAGACCCTTGACGACGGGGAACCGGGCGCGGCGCAGGAGCCTGTCGTGCTTCGCGCGTTCCCTGTTCGCCAGTTCCGTGTCGAGCAGGCGGTGGACGGCGTCGACCTGGCGGGGCGTGGCCCAGCCGGCGAATTCGTCGATGCTCGCCTTGGAGATGAACAGCTTGCGGGCCTTCTCGTAGAGCCCTTCGTCCGTCTTCGTGTTCATCGCCCGCCTTCCTGCACGCCGACGTCCGCGGTGAACGCGATGTCGTATTCACTCAGATCCGGCCTGTCATCGTCGTATTCGATACCCGCCACGCCCTCGGCGAGCCTGGCCGCGAGCAGTGTGACACCGGCGCGGTCCGCCCCGCCGGTCGATTCGAGGATGGAAAGCATCGCCTCGACCGCGTTCGCCCACCCGGATTCCCTGTCAACGCGTTTGAGGGTCTGCAGCGCCTCGTTGCGTGTCTGTCTGTCCTGCCGATCCAGCCATTCCCGCAACGGGTCCGGCAACGCGTCACGTACCCGGCTGTTGGGCCAGGACGCGGGCTTGTTGCACAGCAGCGCCAACTGCATGGACGGGTCCTCGCTGTTCGTGCTGGCCTGGCCGTACGCCCGAGGATGGGTCGCCAGATGCTTGCCCGACGAGTCGAGGACCTCGACCTCGAGCGCGCGGAGGCCCACGATCACCCCTCTGCCCGCGTTCGCCCGGTCCGCGGAATAACGATGCCGTCCCTCGAGCGTGACCACGCCGTACCGGTCGGCCTTCATATGCCGCCACGTGACCACGTCGAAACGCTTCCCGGGCAACGGCAGCAGCGCCGCACGGTCCTCGGAGAACAGGCCACGTTCCTCCGTGTCCTTGCGGTAATGCGGTTTCGTGGCCAGCTCCAGGCACCGGTCCGGCAGCCCGGCGTTAAAGTTCTCCAGGCTCCATACGCTCGGCCGGGGCACGAACAGCTTGCGCCGCACCATGCCGACCTTGGACTCCACCGCGCCCTTCTCATGACCGGAATACGGGTTGCAGAACGAACAATCGAACCCGTAATGCGCCTGGAAGGCCTGGAACAGGTGCGTCAGGCGCGGCTCGCGCTCCCCGTACCCCTTATGGCCCACGCCGGCGGCGTTATCGAACACGATCCGCTCCGGCACACCGCCCAGCCACTCGAACAGGTTGCGCAACGCCAGGCACGTGCACTCAGCGTTCTCGCCCGGCATCAACTGCACCAGACCGACGTTCGAATACGGGAAATCAAGCACGAAATGATGCATCCGCTGCACCACGCCGCGCAACAGCACGTCGACCTCGCCGAAATCGGCCTGCGCCTCGCCTGGATGCCATACCAGATCCATGAACGCCTCATCACGCTCCGCCGCGAACTCACGCCTGAGCCGCGCCACCGCCCGCGTCACCGTGGACAGGGAGACCTCCGCGCCATGCTCGTCCCTCAACCGCTCCCAGATCCTGGTCGCGGTATGCCGCTGCTTGCGCCAGTTCGCGCGATCCTCCGCGAGCCACTGCTCGATCACGGGCAGATACGGGTCGATCACCGACGCGCGCGGCTTTCTCACCGACGGCACGGCCGACAGATCCTCCTTCGCGAGGTACTTACGCACCGTCGGCTCGCTGACATGTGTTTTCCGCGCGATCGACGCGACGGATTCCCCGTTCCGCCGCAAACGACGGATAGACTGTACTTGGGGCATGCTGATCATAATCCTTTCCGGTCCTTTCTGGCGGAGATACAAGCACCATCCAGTTAAGACCATTCCGTGGTCGGCATGCTCTGCCTAAACCCGAAAAATCATCGTGACTAAACCCGCAACAACTAATTGAACACAAACACACGTGGACGAGGCACGCCGTGTTGGCGATGTTGGGGTTGCCGAGATTGAAGTAGGGTTTGTAGCCGTCGGTGGTAAGCGTGCCGGACCAGCCCGCAAGAAACTCCTGGGCAACGCCCTTCCTGCGGGTCTCGTGGTATTCGAATACATACACGGGCACGTCGCAGCGCGCCGAGCAGAACAGACACATCCTCGATTTCTTCTTCGCCTCGCGGTTCGGCTCTTTCAGGACCTGAACCGTGGTCTCATCGGCATGAATCCTGACATGCGACAGCAGCTCGACCTTCATTCTCTCATGGACCTTCGCCAGCCAGCGCGCGTGCACGTTCATCATCCAGTTCGCCATGTCCTGGCGCGATATCGTCGCGCCGCACGCCTTGAGGTCTGCCTCTATGCGGTAGAGCGGCAGCGACATGACGTACTTGCCGTTGACGATCCAGGCAAGCAGCGACGGCGTCGCAAACGAGCCTGGTATCGGCGGCTCAGGCTGCGGTGCTCGCACGATGACGCCCTTGCGTTCCTATTGAGTTTCAGGGGCGTTTTTGGGGTGGTGGGTGAACAGGCTCTTGATGACAGCCCTGTTCTCGTTGAACATGGAAGGAGAAAACTTAATGTTTTGTACCGAGCCTCCATGATACTTGGCGTCGAACTTCGCCAAGGAATTCAGCATGGCCGTGGGGCCGCTTTTATTCGCTCCCCCTTGCGGATTATTGGCAGGATTCATATACATGCACGATAATCGCCCGTCGGGTGAGGCGGCGGTCCGGTTTCCCCATTCCGTGTTTAATTGATTATTGCTGATAACGATCAAGAAGTATTGCATACCGATGGCGATACCGCGATTGCGTACGCCTTTCGCTACGAACTCGTACAAATCGTTGGCCATCGTATCGGCAGTCTCAAGGTCGTTACCATATTTATCACAGTTTAGGCAATCTTTTCGTAAAGCCTCATAGCCGTTAAAATTAGCTAGCATGGCATCATTCAATTGCCGTAACGTGTATTTTTTTTGATTGAATACCAGATCCCGGATTACCCACAGGGAATCGGAAGTGTTGATATTGCCATACGTCTCGTTTGTCCCGCCTAGATAACGTACGCCTCCGTCCAAAAGCGCTTTTCCCCGTGCGATGCAATCATCGGTCAATAGGCTGGTAAACAAGAAACTTACGTGCTGGTTCATCACCTCATACGAATGGTATTGGGCTTTGACAGACAGATCCAGATAATAATCGAGTAAAGCCTTGTAACCGTCATAGAATTCCTCGAATGTCTGATACTCCTCTAATTTCTTTAGAGGTACCGGCCCGGATTTACGTTTACCGTCAATCGGGTCGATACCATCATTCATATAAATCGTAAGTAGTTTTAGTAAATTGATGCAGATGTTGGGCGTACCCGTACTTTGTCCTTGTATCACGAACTCGGTACACCCGAAAGGCACGTATTGTTCCGCTGCTTTCTCGTCTACACGCATTCCGTACATGACGGCCGGGACGTTTACGTCGTCATTGTAAAGGGTCGGGTAAGTAGCTCCCGCACCCAAAGCGTCCAACGCTTCGTCCCAGATTTCCTCGGAGGTATCTTTATCGAAACGCAAGGTGAATTGTGGCTCTACATACCTGCAATTTTTCGCTACTTTCATGGCGATATGCAGGAATACGTCGGCCTCTTTCGGATGTTTGCGTCCTTTACCGCCTACGATGATACGTCCGTTTACGGTTGTACGGCGATTTTCAATCATGGTCCAAAGCGAGTGGATATATCGGTATGCCTCTTCGTCGGTCAATCGCCCGGACTTGAGATCGGCTACTAAATAAGGGCCTAGATAATCATCCAGACGACCGTAGTTTATAACACCGGCCAACAAAGCGAATAACCAGAATAACTGCATCGCTTCATGGAACGTACCGGGTTTCTTCTCCTTGATGTTCTCTAGGGCTTGGCAGATACGCTCTAATTCTTTTTGCCTTTTCATGTTGGCTGAAGCCATTTGCTCTCTAGCGTCTTGCTGGAGATGAGAAGCACAATCTACAAAAATATCCAGACATTGGATGCCTGCTTTGTAAAAGTTATTATCGGGTTGCTCTTTGAGTTTCTCCTGTAAATCAGAGCGAAGGCCACCGATGCCCTTATCCAATAGTTTCGGGTAATCCAGCATCATTCCGGATAGACGTGCGGTAGCGATCATCGGGTATTCGCAGTCGATGAACATACCCAATGTATCCTCGGTGAGGACCTCCTTGTTGAATTGGGTCTTTAAATCGTGATCCAACCAATAATCATATAACGCATCCACCCGTTTTCGTTCAGTTTCATCCAGTTGTTGCTGGAAGGCACGGAGTTTCTTGAATACGCAATAATGCCCGACACCCCCTAAGGAAGTTACGCATCCGAACCCGATCGGTAGGAAGTCCGTACGTCCGGCGATCAAGTCTTGATTCGTGATCTTGCGAAATAGCGTGGGGTATAAAACTTTCAGGCATTCCACTTCACGTATCTCTTTGGGTAGGGCGGCACAGGCTTTATGGACTGCCGTATACCGCTCCATGATCTCCAGTTGTACGATCAGAGGTTTCTCGCAAGGTAATTTCTTGCTGATCTCTACGTTTTGCGCCCCTTCTACATTGAAATTTGCCATATGATTATTGTTGTTAATATTGTGTAGAGACGGGGCATGCCCTATCTCTACAAGCAGATGATTTTTTAATGTTTGCTTCTTTCGGCTTCCCGCCAATTATTTTGATAACCGGTTAGTAAGTCCGTAAAACGTTTCGTGATCAAGTGCGGACGGGTGATCGCGCTGCCTACTACTACGGAATGAGCTCCGAGGAAGATACATTTCATGGCATCTTCCGGCGAGTAGATATGCCCCTCCATAATGACGTAGGCCTTGCCCTTGAAGTCACGGCACATACGGGCGAACTCCCGTAAATCCGGTTGCTCGATATGTTTGGTAGCTTCCGTATACCCATATAAGGTAGGGCCAACGATATAGGCTCCCATTTCTACGGCACGTACGGCTTCCTCATAATTGGATACGTCGGCGAAGATGATCGCTTCCGGAATTTCCTTTTTCAAGATCGGTAGCAGTTCGTATGCCGGGCGGCCTTCATGAGTGATTTGGCTCGTACAGTCCAAGGCGATAATCTCGGCTCCGGCTTCCCATACCGCTTTAGCGGCCTCTAGGG
>OGZB01002006.1_pt1 | contig 10844 bp, 8 predicted proteins | sample 1576691 | NCBI WGS metagenome assembly OGZB01 (sample SAMEA3541479, study PRJEB24748) | human gut metagenome | biome: human gut; feature: human-associated habitat; material: faeces | place: China | collected 2012
GCCTACGGCGGTTGCGCTCCGACACGCGCCTGCGGGCGCAGCCCCAAGGGGGAAGGCATCCCAGCCCAAGTAAGCAACACAAAGGAGACCCCATGCTGACCAAAAAACAAAACCTTACACGGGAAATCCTGACCGTTATCCTGCTGCTGGCGGCGGTGGCGGCCACGGAATACTGGTTCTTCCAGCTGTGGCGGCTGGACTGGCATGTGCCGATGTTCTACGGCGGCGACGGCATCTACTGGGTCGGTCAGGTGCAGCGCAGCTACGGCGAGCTGTCCGGCTCCCTCGGCTGGCCGTTCTATGAGGTCGCGGGCAGATACGACCCGAACTATGATCTGATCTACGACATCTTTGTCTGGTTCGTCGGCCTGTTCACCAAGGACACCGGCACGGTGTTCAACCTGTATGTCCTCGTCATCCCGTTTGCCAACGCGCTGGCGGGGTACGCGGTGTTCCGCATGGTCGGGCTGCGCCGCTGGCTGAGCTTTGCGTTCGGTCTGACGTTTGGCCTGACGCCCTATGTCCAGCAGCGCATGGCCGGGCACATGATGCTGGCCGCCTGCGAGTTTGTGCCGTTCTCGGTGCTGCTCTGTCTCTGGTGCGCCGAGGATGAACAGTTCAACCGCCCGGGCAGGGGCTTCTTCAAAAACAAGCGCAACTGGCTGGCGCTGGCCATGGCGTGGGGGATCGCCAACAACGGCGCGGCCTACTACCCGTATTTCACCTGCTTCTTCCTCTGCGTCACGGCGCTCTGCCTGATTTTGCGGGACCGCAGGTGGCGCGCGGGCACGTCCTGCGTTGTCACAATTGCCGAGATCGTCGCCTGGATGATCCCCGACTTCTTCCCGATGGTGCTGGGCATCCTGAACGGACAGGGCAGCACGCTGACCAACGGCGTCTACCGCAGCCCCGTCGGCGCGGACATCTACAGCCTGCGCATCAGCAGCCTGCTGCTGTCGCCCAACGGCTTCGGCCTGCAGAAGCTCGCCAACTGGATGGGCCGCTACTTCCACGTTCTGGCCACCGACGAAGGCCCGATGTACAACGAGAACGCCTACGGCTACCTCGGCATTGTGGGCATTTTCGGCTTCCTCGCGCTGCTGCTCATGCTGTTGCGCAGCCGGGACTGGAAGGCGGGCCGCACCGAGCGCCCCGAGCTGGGGGACCGTCTCTGGCTGCTGAGCCGCCTCAACGTCATGGCGCTGCTGCTGGCGACGATTGCCGGCTTCGGCGGCATCATCGGCATCTTTGTGCGGTTCATCCGCGGGTACAACCGCATCAGCCCGTACATTGCGTTCTTCGCGCTGCTGGCTGTCGGCCTGGCTCTTGAAAAACAGCTGACCCGGCGCACCGGGCGCAGCCGCAAGGCGCTGGCGGCTGTGGCCATCCTGCTGATGGGCTACGGCTACTGGGAGCAGCAGGGCTTCTTCCGGCCTGAGTACGAGGAGATTCAGGACAAGTGGTATCAGGACGAGGCTTTTATGAACGAGGTCGAGGCTGCGGCAGGGGACGGCGCGATGCTTTTCACGCTGCCGTACATGAAGAACTTTGAAAACGGCTCGCTGAACAACATGTGGGATTACACGCTGCTGCGCGGCCCGCTGCACAGCAAGACGCTGAAATTCACCTACGGCGCGGGCTACGGCACGAAGAATGACCTCTGGTACCGCGAGACGAGCGAGCTGGAGCCGGACGCCATGGTGGCAGAGCTGCGCACACAGGGTATGACCGGCATCTATCTGGATCTGGACGGCTACCCCGAGGACGAGCAGCAATCGGCGCTGGCCGCCCTGACCGAGGCCGCCGGCTGCGGCCCGGAGGATGTCATCCACAGCGGAAGCGGGCTGCTCTGCTACATCCCGCTGGGGCAGGAGTAACGCATGAAACTGCAAAAAATAACGCAAAAGCGATGGTTCTGGCCGCTGGTCTGCGCGGTGTCCGTCGTGTTCGGCTGGTGGTATTTAAGCATTGTGACCTGCGCGCCGCTGGGCGGCGACGACGAGCTTATCAACCTGCAGAACTACTATTATATTACGCACACCTCGTTTGCCCAGAGTGTGCTGGACTACCTTGGTGATTTGTGGGAGCAGTTCAGCCTGCAGAACGGGCGGTTCCGGCCCTTCTCGTCGCCGCCGGTGCGCGGCCTGACGAGCTGGTTCCTGGGGGATCTGGTCGGCTACCGGCTCTACATTCTGGCGTGGACCTACGCGGACATTGTGCTGACGGCGTGGCTCGTCGGCAAGGCGTCCCGCAGCAAAAAGCTGGGCATTGCCTGCCTCTGCCTGCTGCCGATGATGTTCAGCGTCTGGCAGGACTCCACGGGCAACAGCCTCTATTCCTACGGCGCACTGGTGCAAAGCACGCTGCTGCCCGCGCTCGTCGCCGGGCTGGCCGTGCTGCGCTGGCAGGACACCGGCCACAAGCGGTGGGCCGTGCTGGCGGGCTACTGTATGTTCCAGTGCTGCGCCACGTTTGAGATCGGCTTTACCTATATCGTACCGATTTTTGGTCTGGCGTGGCTCTACACCGACAAGGCCCGCGACGCGCTGCGGTTAAGCATCCCGGCGCTGCTGGGCGAGTGCGTGACGCTGGCCTTCAATATGGGCGCACGGCTCATGAACACGCTGCGGGCCGCGGGCATTCTCGCGGGCAGCGTCTCCCAGATCGAGGGCATCTCCCCGAACTTTGACCTGCCCGCCATCCTGCGCACCTGGGCCATGCAGATGTCGGCGGGCTTCCCGCTGAACGCGATGCTGTTCGGCAAGATGCGCCCCGGGAAAATATATCCCGTGGACGTGCTGTGCGGCGTCATGGTGGCCGGTGCGGCAGTGGCCGCGCTGGCGGCGCTGGATAAGCTGCCGAACAAAAAGCAAAATCTGCTGCTGTTTTTAAGCGGCCTTGCCATGCTGTCCGCCCCGGCACTGCTGATCGGGCTTTCGCCCAAGTACCAGCAGCCCGGTCAGGTGGACTGGCGGCACGGCTACATTCCCCAGACCGTGGAGAGCTTCGGCGTCGGTTTAATGGCGCTGGCCGTGCTGGTGATGCTGCTGCGTTGGGCGCGCGGCAAGAGCTGGTGGCCCGGGGGCCGCGCGGTGCTCTACGGTCTGCTGGCCGTCTGCATGGCCGGGTCGGTGATCTGGCAGCGCGCCGCGACCCGCTCGGCCTACGACCAGGGCGGGCGCGCCTACACGGTCTTTGGCGATGGCGTCGCCGCGGGCCTGGCCGCCGACTGCGGCGACACGCCGGTGGTGACCGATTACATGATCTGGGGCGGCCATGAGGTCGCGGAGAACGCCTTCTTCCTGCGCTACGGCGATCTGGACGCCGACGCCCACGCCCTGCAGGTCTGGCGCACCGAGGACCACGCCGACGACGAGGCAGTATACCGCGTCGGGTTCACGCTGGGGCAGGACAGGCACTACGACATTGCCTGGTGCGGCCTTGGCCACGGGGCAGACCCGGATGTGCTGACAGATGTCGAGGTCTGGCTGCCCGCGGGCACCTTCCTCTATGATGTGCTCTATTACACAACCGCCGACGGCGAAGAAGTGCGCAGAGAGGTCTACCTCGACAAGAACGGCACCATGATCACGCTGGACGGCGAAATTCTCGCGGACAGCATCCGGCTGGCCGCTCATTAGGGGGCACCCTGCCCTACGCATAACGTAAATCGGGGCCTGTAGGGCGGCCTGCCCACAGGCCGCCGTGCCCGCTTGCGGAAGTGCAAAGCCTGTTGGTCTGCCACCCCGTAGGGGCCGGGCATGCCCGGCCCGCTGCTCTCCCGCAAAAGCCCGTCCATCTTCCCGCCGCGGGCCGCAGCTATGCGGCCCCTGCGTACTCTATCAATTCAAGGAGGTGCCGCCCTTGGCACAAAATAAATCCCGCCGCCTGCTGTGGGCGGTCTGCCTTGCGGCGCTGGCGTCATTTGCTGCGGCCATGATCTGGCTGCACTACCAGCAGCTTTGCTCCCCCGGCGGCGGCAGCGACCCCTATACCTCCGACCTTGGTATGCATCTGGCCTTCGCGCAGCGCGGCATGGTCTACTCCACCGTGTCGCTGCTCATCGGCCCGGCGTATGCACTGGCCGGGCGCATCGGCATTGCCGTGCTGCTGGCGGCGTTCCATCTGGCCGCCGTTGCCGTGTTCGCCTACGGCCTGCGCACTGCCTTGCCTGATGCCCCGCGCCCGGCGTGGCTGCTGGTCAGTCTGGTGGTCAACCTTGCCACGGCGGTCTGGATGCCCCGCGGCGGCTACTGGTACCAGGGCACTGTCGGCGGCACGATTTATCACAACACAACGTATATTATGCTAGCGCCCTTTGCACTGCTGGCGATGCTGGCCTTTTACCGTGTCTGGCCGACGATGCGCGATGACCTGGATCTGCGTGCCTACGCGGTCTACACGGTGCTGCTGACCGTGGCGACCAGCTTCAAGGCCAGCCTGATCTTTGCATTCGCCCCGGCGCTGCTCGTGCTGCTGATTGCCGATTTTGTGCGCACCCGCGCCAAAAATCTGAAAAATGAGATCGTCATGGGGTGCAGCGTTTTCCCCGGTGTAGCGCTCTGCTTTATCCAGGCCAACGTCCTGTTTGCCGAGGAAGGCTCCGGCATACGCCTGATTTTCACCGTCCCGTTTGACCACCACCGTATGCTGTGGGGGCCGTTCAACGAGGCCGGCGTGCTGGGGCTGGCGCGGTCCTTCGTCTTTGTGGCGGCAGTGGGGCTGCTGCTGGGCCGCGCGGCGTGGCAGCGCTTCCGCTACCGGTTCAGCCTTTTCACCTTCGCCGTCTCGCTGGCCGAGGCGCTGCTGCTGGTCGAAAGCGGTGAGCGGCTCTATCACGCCAACCTCTGGTGGGGGCCGTTCATCTGCTTCTGGGTGTTCTGGCTCGAGTCCGTCAGCGTCTTTTTGCAGCAGACGCGCACCGGGGCCGCGCCCCGCTGGCGGCTGGCCGTCTGCGCCGCCGCGCTGGCGTGGCACATCGTCAGCGGTGTCTGCTTCTTAGTCATGCTTTTGCAGGGCGTAAGCTATAACGTGCCGATCCTGACGTATAATTTGTGGTAAAAAACTCCCGGGAAGCCGCGGCTTCCCGGGAGTTTTTGGCTTCCCCCTCGGGGGAAGCTGTCGCCCGCAGGCGACTGATGAGGGCAGACCTTGCGGGTGCTGCCCGTATACGGTGAGGCGGGGCAGACTTTGCCCTCATCTGTCCGTGGTCGGGGCCACGGACACCTTCAGTCTACGCGCTAAGAGCCGCCTACGGCGGTTGCGCTTCGACACGCGCCTGCGGGCGCAGCCCCGAGGGGGAAGGCAATCTCATTTTTTACCCTCATGCCCGCTCGGCAGCGGCAGACTGCACACCAGCGCAATGCCCAGCGCCAGGGCCAGCGCGACCTTGAAGGTCTCGCCGCCTTTGCTGGCGAAAAGCTCCTGCTCGCCCTGCAAAAAGTAGTAGGCCGTGTAGTAGATGCCCGCGCCCGGCACAAGCGGAAAGATGCCCGGCAGCAGAAAAATCGTCACCGGGGCCTTGTGGCGGATGGCAAAGAACCGCGCGCAGCCGGTCAGCGGCAGCGTGGCGACCAGCGTCGCAATCGCCGGGCTTAACGCGAACAGCTCCACGCCGAAGATGTAGACCATCCAGCCCACCGCGCCGGTCAGGCCGCAGGCCAGGTAGTGCCGCCGCGGCATCTGGAATGTGATGCCAAAGCTGATCGTTGCAATGACGGCCACCACAAAATGGGCAAAATAATGTGTCCAGACCGGCATCACGCCACCCCCAATCCACGGGCCATGATCCAGCCCAGCACCACGCCGCCCGCAATGCTGCCCGCAATCAGCAGGGCATCCAGCAGGCGGATGGAGCCGGACAGGTAGTCGCCGTTCAGAATATCCCGCACGCCCATCGTCAGGGCAACGCCGGGGGTCAGCACCATCAGCGCGCCGATGATCGCCGCGTTGGCGTTGACGGCGGGCACAACGGTCTGCACCGCAATGGCCCAGATCGTGCCGCAAAACGCCGCCACAATGTCGGTGAATATCCGGTTGATGCCGTGCCTCGCAAACTGCTGGCAGACGAGCGCCTCCAGCAGGCCCGCCACCGCGGCCACCGGCATGTCTGCCAGCGTGCCGCCGAACAGGTACGCGAACCCCGCTGCCCCGACAACGCAGGCCAGAATTTCCAGCTGCGGTGTGCTGCGCGGCAGCGTGCGGGCCGTGTTCAGCCGTGCTTCGGCCTCGACGACGCCCAGTCTGCCGGCGGCCAGCTCACGGGAAAGCTCGTTCACGGCCTCGACGCGGCCCAGATGGATCGACACGGTGGGCACGTGCCGCACCAGCGAGACGGCATCCCGCCCCGGCAGGTGCGCCGACGCAAAGATGCCGTTGGTCAGAACATAGACATGGAAGTCCCGCACGCCGAGGCTGGCGGCCATGATCTCCATGGTCTGCTGTGCGCGGAACACCTCGCCGCCGTTTTCCAGCAGCGTCTGGCCCGCGTCCATGACCAGCTCCAGCGCACGGTCAAACAGTGCATCAGCCACGGATATTCTCCCGTACAGCGTTGAATTCCGGGTAATGGGCGTACAGATGCTGCGCGATGGCCTCCATGAGCAGGTAGTCATGCTCGGAGTCGATGTCGATGATGCCGGTGTCCATCATAACGCTAACGCCGAACTTGGAGTGCCACAAAATCGGGTCGGGGTTGTCCACAAGGAACGCGCGGCGGATGACGTAAATCGACGCATTGACGTCGTATACCTCGGGTGCCTGCTGGCGGCCCGTGAACTGGCTCTCGATGACCATCTCGGCGTGGTCGCCCACGATCTTGAACATATTGAACCACGGATTGCGGCGGGCCTCGCAGACGCTGAAAATGATTTGCAGGTCCTCGCGCTCCTGCGCTTTGGCAAAGGCGTTCTCGATGTCCTGCTCGGTGCGCAGGGGGCTGGTGATGTCCAGATCAATCATAGCATCGTACTGTTTTCCGGTGCGGGCCTCCATGCGGGCAAAGCTGTCCTTGTAGACCTCGACCTTCGGCACGCGGTCCCCGCCCAGCTCGGCCCCGCGGGGCAGGTAGATGACCTCCGGGTACTCGGCGGCCACCAGTCTGGCCAGGTCCTCGCTGTCGGTGTTCAGCGCAACGTCGATTTCCAGCTCCGGGTGCTTTTTAATGAACAGCTCCGCGGCGCTCAGCGAATAGTAAACCAGCGGTTTGCCGCAGAAATTTTTCAGATTCTTGTTTTTAAAGCCCTTGCTGCCGGCACGGCCGCAAATTGTAATGAGCAGTCTTTTCATTGTACGTTCTCCCCCAAGGTAAGTTTCAGCACGTTCAGTGCCAGCGCGGGCGGGTTGCAGCTCTCGCCGCTGCCCGTCAGCGCGTAGTCCACAAAATATTCCATCTCCCGCTCATAGCGGCGGTTGACGTCCTCCTCATAGTGCTGCACAGTGCCGTCCGGCAGGGTCAGCGTGCCAGCGCCAAAGTCGGCCAGATAGCTGCCGTCATGGCAGAAAAGCTCGATGCTGCGCCGGTATCTGCGGCCAAAGTAATCGAGATGCACCTCTGCCAGCAATGTGGGGTATCTGGCGATATACACCGACAAATCGTCGGAGTCGATTTCGAGGTCGGAGTAGGTGCCCTTGAAATTGTACAGCTTTTCAGGCACGCCGAACAGCTCGACGAGATAGTCCCATTCGTGGATGAGGTCAATCGTCACGCCGCCGCCCATCGCCTTGTGGGCGCTGTAGACCGTGCGGTAGTCCACGCCGGGCCGCCAGTCGGGCAGATAGCTTGAGCAGATGACCCGCGCGCAGTAGGGGTGCAGACCGGGCAGCCGGTCCTTGAGCGCCAGCATGACGCCGCACCACCGCATGGGCGCGGCCACATAGGCCTTTTGCCCCGCGGGCAGGCAGTCGGCCAAATCCAGTCCGGTCTGGTCGGCGGAAAAAATCGGCTTTTCGATGAAAAGTGCCCCGCCGCGGCCCCTGACCCGGGTCAGGGCTTCGGCGTGCAGGCTTGTGGGGTTCGTGATGAACACCATGTCATAGTGTGCGGGCGCGTCGGCCAAATCGGTGTACTGGGCGTGCAGCAGCGCGGCCACGCCGTCCCGCAGTGGGCGGGACAGGTCGCTGCGCAGCGCGTCGGCCTGTAAAGTCCAGCCCCGGTCCGCACAGAGGTTGGTCAGATTTTTTAAATGGCGCGTCCCGATGGAGCCCAGCCCCACGAACAGCGCGGTGATGGTACGCATAGGAGATCCCCTTTTTATAACAAGTTTACGGCAGGTTTGTGGGGGAGGCATTTATGCCTCCCGCGGGGCTTGCGGCAACCGCAAGGTGCCCGGGCGGATATGGAATCCGCCCCTACGCTGTAGGGGTCGATGCCTGCATCGACTCGGAACCCCGGAGGCTGCCGCACGTAGCTTTTCTTGGCCCCCTCTGCGAGGGGGCTCCGCCCGCAGGCGGTGGGGGAGAGAACCCTGCGGCTATCCGAAATTTTACGGGCTATGGCAAGGTTCTCTCCCTCCGGCCCTGCGGGCCACCTCCCCCGCAAGCGGAGGAGGCTTTAGTGACTTTCAATAAAGTCCATCAGCTCAATTGCCTTCAGGTCCTTTTCAAAGCTCCACTTCGGCTGCTCGTCGCCCTTCAGCACGCCAAAAAAGTTCGTCAGCTCGTCCACATAGGCGTTTTCTACAACGTTGTCGCTGTAGCGGCTGTCGTGCTCAAAGCTGGCGTAGGTGTTGACAAACCGCTTGTCGCCGTCCTTGAACTCGTACAGTGCTTTGGGGTTGCCCTCCCAGAACAGGTGGATGCCGTCCCCGAAGCACTCAAAGCTGCGCACGGCCTTGCGGCTGACGACGTCGGCGGCCAGCACACCCTGCACGCCGCCCTTGTGGCGCAGCAGCAGCGTCACGCAGTCGGGGTAGGGGAGCCCTAAGTCACTGATCGTGTCCTTCTGCACGGTCACGCTTTCCACGTCGCCGAAGGCGTCCAGCAGCCACGGCAGGTCGATGCCGAAGATCTCGCGCACGCCGCCGGTGCGGGCGTTGCCGACGAAGAAGTTTTTATAATTCTCCCACGGGTGCCAGTCGGGCAGATACTGCCCGATGTGGTAGATGTAGTGTACGGGCTTGCCAAATTCCGCGACCTGCTGTTTAATATACTGTGTCTCGCGGCGGTACAGCATCGTGGAGGACAAAAACAGCGGTAGTTTTTTGGCCGCGGCCTTGGCCATATTCTCCCGGTAGCCGTCGCTGACCAGATTCAGCTCGGTAAAGACGGGCAGGTCGTTGTCCAGCAGCGCGCCGATGACCGCCGCGTGGGCCAGCGGCGCGGTGCAGACCAGCGCGGCGTCGGGGTGCTCGGCGGCGACGGCCTCGCCGATGGTGGCATAGGCTGCGTCCGCCAGACCCAGCCGGAGGGCCTCGTCGCGGCGGCTCTCGGCGGTGTCCACGCCGACGATCTGAATAGCCGCGTCAATGCCTTTGGTCAGCCGGGCGCGGCGTTTGCCCATGCTGCCTAAACCGACGATGAGAAGTTTCATATCAAAACGCTCCTTTGCGGGTCAAATTCCGGCACAGGGCCGTCATAAAAGATTTTGGGTCTTGCAAAATCAAATTTTGCCAGCACAGCGCAGATTTTTTCGCTGGTCTCGCCGCCGTTATACGGGCTGACGGCGCCGGCCGCCACGGGGGCAAACGCCGGGGACAGCGCCCTGCGCAGCGCGGCCTCGATGGCCGGCTCGTCGGCGTCGCAGCAGAGCACGTTCGCGCAGATGGCGCGCCCGGCCTGCCGTCTGCCGATGTTGACCGTCGGCACCTTAAAGGTGGGCGTCTCGACGACACCGGACGACGAGTTGCCCGCCACGAGCGCCGCGCAGTCCATGGCGGAGAGGTAGCGCCGCAGACCGAGGCTTTGCACAAATCCGGCGCGGTCCGGGTGGGCGGCGGCGAACGTCTGCATCATGGCGGTGCAGACCTGCCCGCCCGCGTCGGCGTTCGACCCGGTGATGAGCCAGAACACGCCGTCCACGGCGGCCATAGCGTCACACAGCGCCTGCACCTGCACAGCGGGGGAGCCTGCGTCGGGGGCGGTCTCGGGGTGGTAGGTCACGAGCGCGAAGGGCTGCATGAGGTCAAACCCAGTCGATTTGCACAATTCCTCACGGCTCATTTTGGGCAGAGTGCGGATGTTTTCATCCCCCAGCCCGCCGACGCAGAACACGGTGTCAGGCGCTTCGCCCATCCGCACAAGCCGCGCGGCGCTGTCGGCGCAGGACGGAAAGTGTACCGCCGCCATTTTGCTGATGCAGTGGCGATAGTATTCGTCCGCCGCGCCCAAGGTCACGTCGCCGCCCGAGATATGGGCAATCGGGATATGCCGCGCCGCTGCCGCAGCGGCCACGGCGAAGATCTCAAACCGGTCCCCCAGCAGCAGCACGGCGTCCGGGCGGTGGACGGCAAAGTGGTTGTCGAAAATTTCCATCGTGCGTGCGATGGTTTTGGCGACAGGCTCATCGGCGTTGTCGGTGAAGATCGGCAGTCTTGCCGCGATGGGCAGGCCGTCGGCTTCGATTTCATGCACGGTCTCGCCCAGACGCGGGCAGAGGTGCGCCCCGGTCACGACGAGCTGCAAGTCCAGCACATCGGACGCCGCGATTTTCTGCACCACCGGGCGCAGCAGGCCATATTCCGCCCGCGTGGCGGTAACGACGGTGATGGTACGCATGGTTATGCTTCTCGCTTTCTTTTTTAACGGCAGTCTCCCGGAAGGTCGCTTTCTTTTGGCAGCAAAAGAAAGCTCGCAAAGAAAACTGCCGCTGTTTCGACGCAGCGGACCCGCGACTTAGGGGCTGCACG
>OGZB01002012.1_pt1 | contig 10830 bp, 6 predicted proteins | sample 1576691 | NCBI WGS metagenome assembly OGZB01 (sample SAMEA3541479, study PRJEB24748) | human gut metagenome | biome: human gut; feature: human-associated habitat; material: faeces | place: China | collected 2012
CCGACGCCAAGAGCCTCGTGATCCACCCGGCCTCCACCACGCACTCCCAGGAGACAGTGGAGGAGCTCGAGGATCAGGGCATCCACCAAGGCACCATCCGCCTGTCCATCGGCACCGAGAACATCGAGGACATCCTCGATGACCTGAAGGGCGGCTTCGAAGCCCTTCGCGCTTCCGGCTTGGCCAAGTGAGGTCGACAGGAAGGTTGACGGCCCGATGAGAAGGGGCGCGATGCTAATGGGGTGCATCACGAATCATCGAGCCGCATGGGGTGCCTTCCGCCTGATCGCTTGACCCAAGGAATAGAAAGCTCGCACTGATGTCATGCAGTGCGGGCTTTCTTGCGTCTGTATGCCTCACACTGTTTGCGCAGAGGCATGAATAGTGTGAGACCTGAGACGACATAATCCTCAAGGATGAGGGCCGGCGCGTGGCCGACCGCCCAATTCAGTCTGGCGCACGATGGGGCGCGCCGTTATTTCTTCATAAGTTGGAATCATCATCCGGGCATAAGGCCCGGCCAAATATGGAGAGACATTATGAACGTGCAGAACCCGGCCGCATCGCGCGGCATCGCTATTCAGGCCGTCGACTTGGTCAAGAACTACGGCACTGGCAGCAATATGGTCCATGCCCTGCGCGGCGTGAACGTGAGTTTCGAACGCGGCAAATTCACCGCCATCATGGGCCCGTCCGGCTCCGGCAAATCCACGCTTATGCACACGCTCGCCGGCCTCGACTCCGCCACATCCGGGCATATTCTTTTCGGCGGGGCAGACCTGACCCGCATGAACGACAAGCAGCTCACCTTGCTACGTCGCCACAAGATCGGCTTCATCTTCCAAAGCTTCAACCTGTTGCCCATGTTCACCGCCGAACAGAACATCCTCATGCCACTGACTCTCGCCGGAGACAAGCCCGACCACGCCTGGTTCGACCTGCTCGTCGATACCCTGGGACTGAAGCAGCGCCTGAACCACCGACCGAATGAACTGTCCGGTGGCCAGCAGCAGCGCGTGGCCATCGCCCGCGCGCTGATTACCAAGCCGAAGCTGGTGTTCGCTGACGAGCCGACTGGCAACCTCGACTCCGTTTCCAGCGCCGAAGTGCTCGGCTTCCTGAAGCGTTCGGTCAACGAGCTTGGCCAAACCATCGTCATGGTCACGCACGATGCGGTGGCCGCCTCCTACGCCGACCGTGCCATCGTATTCGCCGACGGACAGATCGTGGCCGACGAGGCGAATCCCACTGCCGAAACGATGAACGATCTGCTTATGGCCGAACGCGAACGTGCCACGCGCGCTGCCGTCACCAGCACACGCGCCGACACGCTCGCCCGTCTTGCCGGCGTAAAGGATGTGCCCAACCTGCCCATCACCGACGCTACATTGCCCCCAGCTGGGAGAACCGGCACCATGCATCATGCCCGCGCCGCCGCACAGCACGCTCGCTGAGACGGAAAGCGAGAGACAGGACACCCCCATGTTTTCCATCACTCTGAAACTCATGAAGAAAAGCGCCAGGATGCTGATTCCGGCAGGCATCGCCATCCTGATCGGCACTGCGTTCATCGCCGCTACCTTCCTGTTCGGCAACGCGATGAACGATGCGCTTGCCGCCCAGAACACTGCCCAGCTCGGCGGCGCGAACTACGTGATCAGCCCGGATGGCGGCAAGGACCTGACCGATAAGGACCAGGACTACATCTACACGCGCACGGTTAACGACTTCCAGCTTGACCGCATCCGCGCCACCGAAGGCGTCAAGGACGCGCGCGCCAGCTACGCGGGTTCCGTGACCGTAACCCGTGGCAACAAGCATGCCAGCAGCTACGTCATCACCACCGCCGCAAAACGTACGCTGCTGCCGGTCACCATCACGCAAGGAGACCAGCCGGCGGACAGCAACGAGATTGCCCTGACCAAGTCCGTAGCCGACCAGCTTGGCGTCAAGGTAGGGGACCGTGTGACCGTCAACTCGCAGGCGGCGCAGTATGCGGGCAAGACCGGCGATTCGGCCGGTAATACCGGTGACGCTGGTGATGAGTCGGCCCAGAACGCCGATGGCACGAGCTCGCACGACGGTGATTCCGATGCCGCGTCAGGTGCGTCCGCCTCATCCGACGGTGTCGACATAGCCGTCGACTCCGGCATGACCGTGCGCGTGGTAGGCCTCACCGACGACCCGAACGGTGCCTACGCCTACTACGGTGGCGCTTCCGTGCTTTCCGACAACGTTATTACCGCGATGGCCGGCAGCAACGATTTCGGCAACCTGCCTGTCTACCTCGTCTATCTCGATATCGACGATGCCAGTGACACGGCTGCGGCATCCACCGTGAAACAGGTCAGCACACTGCTCCCTAAGCATTTCAGCGTGCAATCCCGTGCCGCGCTCGTCGAGGAATCCGTCAAAAGCATGAGTTCGGGCGAAACCAGCATCACCACCATCTTCCTGCTGAGCTTCGGCATACTTGCCATGCTGGTCGCGGCACTCGTCATCGCCAACACCTTCCAAGTGCTCGTGGCACAGCGCCGCCGCACACTCGCCCTGCTGCGCACCATCGGCGCGAACAAAAGCCAGCTGTATGTCTCCGTGCTGTTTGAAGCCGGTGTGCTGGGACTGATCGCCTCCGCACTGGGAGTGGGCCTGGGCATCGGACTCATGGCCGCACTATGCCAGTCGGGCCTGATGAAAGCCACCGGCATGACCATGCGACTGGTGCTATCCGGTCCGGTGTTCACGGTGCCTATGGCATTCGGCATCATTATGACGGTGATTGCCTCGCTAGGCTCTGCGCGTTCCGCTACCGCCGTCACCCCGCTGGAAGCGTTGCGACCCATCGAACTGACCGACACGCGACGGGCCGGTGTGGTCCGCGCCGTGATTTCCATGCTGCTGATTGTGGCCGGCGTGGCACTGTGCGCATTCTCTGTATGGCAGATGTCCGAGAACATCGCCGGACGTGATTCAATGGCCGACAAGCAGTATCCGCTGGTGCTGCTCGCCGCCATCATCGGATGTGCATTGATCTTCCTTGGACTGGTGCTTTCCGCCACGTTCTGGCTACCGGTGCTCATGCGCGGCGTGGGCGCGCTGGTTGCACTGGCCGGTCCGTCCGCCAAAGTGGCACATGCGAACATTCAGAAGAACCCGCGCCGCGTGGCCGCCACCGGTGCCGCACTGCTTATCGGCGTGACGCTGGTCTCCACCATCGCCACCGGTGCCGCCAGCGCCAAGCAAACCATGAACGAGGCGCTGACCACGCGCTACAGCGTCGACATGATTGCCGCTGGCACCGATATGACTGGCAAACAGGCCAGCGAGGCAGCCAAAGTCAAGGGCGTTCAGAGCAGTGTCTACGCGCCGACCCGCATGATGACCATGAAGGATGCCGACGGCAAGAGCCTGAGTGTGCTGGTCGTGGGCGTGGATGGCGTCGACGCGCTGCGCAAGGTGGTGCGCTCCGATTTGTCCGGCGTGACCATTGATGGCGATTCCGTACTGATGCCCAAGTATTCCGCCGCTACAGGCAAGGATATTCCGCTGGACAAGAGCGTCACGTTCACGGCTGGAGCGGCCGAAGCACAAGCCGATGCCGCCAATGGTCCGTCCGGTAATGATGCGAACGGCAGCGCCGAAAACGGCAATGGACAATCCGGCGGCACACAGACGCTGACGCTCAAACCGCGGAAGGTGGACTATCGCCGCATCGCCTCCAACTACGCCGCGGTCGCCTTCGTGGACGCCAGCCACTTCACCAACGGTGGAATCAAGGCCGACGGGCATATCATGCTTATGCGCATTGACGCCGAAGGCGCGGGTGTTGCGTTGAACGACGTATTCACCAACGTGCAGAATGTGTTCTCCGCCAGTGCGGGTGTTACCGTGACCGGTCCGGTGGCCGAACGTACGCAATGGGAGACCATGATCAACGGCATGATGGCATTGTTGGTCGGTTTGATTGCGGTGGCTGTACTCATCGCCTTGGTCGGTGTGGCGAACACGCTGAGTCTGTCGGTGATCGAACGCACACGCGAATCCGCCACCTTGCGTGCCATCGGCATGACGCGTGGCCAACTGCGGCGCTCGCTGGCGGTGGAAGCGTTGCTGCTTTCGCTCGTCTCCGGCGTGGTGGGAGTGGTATTGGGTACCCTGTTCGGCTGGCTCGGATCCTACATGGTGTTTAGTTTGTACGGCGACACCGTGTTCCCGTTCGAATGGGCCACCAACGGTGTGGTGCTCGGCGTCGCCGCGCTCGCCGCTCTGCTGGCCAGCGTGGCTCCCGCCCGCCGAGCCGTCAAGACGCCACCCGTCGAGGCTTTGGCCGAGGCGTAGGGCAATAAGCTCCCTCATCAGAGGGAGCTTTGTTACACCAGCCCGTTATCGTACGCGAAGACTACGGCTTGTACGCGGTCGCGGGCGTTGATTTTGGCCAGAATATGTGCCACATGGGTTTTGACGGTGGGCAGAGAAATGAAGAGCTTGTCCGCGATCTCCTGATTGCTCAGACCATGGGCGATCTCCACCAGCACCTCGCGTTCGCGGTCGGTAAGCAGATCCAGTTCGGGATCGGTGTATGCCGGGCGTGACGTATTGGAACCGTCGGAAGCGGCTCCGGCAGGGGAGGGGATGCCGGTCATCGAGCCAGCACCGTTGCCGGCCGCACCGCCAGAGACGCCGCCGGCGGAACCGTACACGGCACCGGAGTGTGTGGTTTCTCCACCCAACGAACCATGCTGCGCGTAACCGTCCTGCATCATCTTTTCGATGAGTCGCTTCGTGGCGGAAGGCGCGATAATCGCATTGCCTTGGAATACAGTACGAATCGAATTGAGCAACGTTTCCGGTTCGGTGTCCTTGAGCAGGAAGCCCGAGGCGCCGGCATTGATGGCCGCCATCACATACTCGTCCAAATCGAACGTCGTCAGAATGATTACGCGCGTCGGCCGGTCGTCAGCCGATTCGGCCGAGACGGTCGCGTCGGCGGCCAGACTGGCCGAATCGGCCGCGTCGCCCGGCGCGGCGGAGAGCGAGGTAATACGGCTCGTGGCCTCAATGCCATCCATGCTGGGCATGCGCACATCCATCAGCACCACGTCGGGATGCAGGGATTCCGCCAACGCCACGGCTTGGGCGCCGTCGGGCGCCTGCCCGACCACCTCCATATCCGGCTGCGAACCAATGACCATGGCAAAACCGGCACGCACCAGCTCCTGGTCGTCCGCAATAATCACGCGAATGCTTCTGCTCTCGTTCATGCTCTCCACTGTATCCGTTTCCTATCGGAGCGCCGCTCCATGGACACCCTGATTGTTCCCTGAGTTCATGTTCGTGGACGAATCCGTCTGAGATGTGGATTCCGCCTGCCTCATCTGGCTGGACAGAGGAGCAGCCGGTCGCAGTTGCATGTCGGGTTGTGCGCCTTCATGCATCTCGTCGCTGAATCCGGTTTCACGCAGCACCGTCAGCAATTGCCGCATGTGCGCCAGAGCCGCACGCCCGCGTTCCCCGATGACCGTGAACGCGGCGATGATCTGCTCGCTATCGGGAGCCGGTTCGGAGTTGAGCATGGCCAGCCCATCATCGGCTTGCGTGATCACCGATTCCAACGTATTCAATACCTCGGCCTGCATGGCCGTGCCGATGCGATTGCGCTCCAGATTGGCGGCCAGCACCTTCTGCCGCTCCTGCTCGGCCTTGAGCGCTTCCTCGCGTTGCATGAGCACCAGCGCGTTCGAACCGCGTGAACGGCTCCACCGGGCCATCGCAATGCAGGCAAAGCCAAACAGCATCACCACGCCACCCGGCATCAGACCGGAAAGCACCAGCAGCCAGCGGGACATCGCCGATTCGCCGTTGAAGGGCAGCAGCATCTGAATCAGCATCCCATAGCCGTTCCAGCCGGACATTATCTTGATGCCGGCCAGCCACGAATCCGCAACCAGTGCCACGCTGACCCAGCGCCACGCATGTTCGCGGCCATACAGTACGGCGGCATGCACGGACACCAATGCGAACATGTTGACGGTCAGGATGGATGGCAGAAACAGCAGCTGCACGGCGGACAGAATCGCCATGACCAGTGCGCTGCCCTCTGGGAAGCGGCGGCGGAACGCCAAAGGCGAAAGCATAATAATCGTCAGCGCTATAGTCAGCACGCGGTTCGGCGAATACGGGGCATTGCCGATCATTTGCAAATCGCCATACGTGGCGGAATCAAATAGCGCAATCAGCACGATAGTGGCGATAACGTCCATCAGAAGATAGTGCCGCTCGGTCCACTGCGCAAATCGACCCACCCAGTTCGACTCACGCGTATCTCCTTGGTCGAGTACTTTGGGGCGCGCCCGATCCATCAATCCTCGTATACGCGAGATAATGGTTAGCACCGGATCCTCCGCATCGGTGCCAGACTGTGGGGCGGCAGGGGAGAGCGGAATCGTAGCCGCCACAATAAAGCCACCATTCGGCCCTGGGCCGGCCTGCACGCTGCCACCCAACGACTCAATGCGTTCGTGCATACCAACCAATCCGTATCCGGGCTTATGACCGTCTGCTGCAGACGCCGCGCCACGGCCGTTATCGGATACGGTAATCGACAGCACATCGTTTGACCAGAATTCATCGATGGTGGCTTTAGCACCCTCGCCCGCATGTTTGCGCGTATTGGTCAGCGCTTCCTGCACAAGACGGAACACGGCGGTTTCCGCGTCGGCGGACAGCCGGTCAGGTTGCGCTTTGCCGGTCATATGCCGGGAAACCACCAGATGGCCATCAAACAGCGAATCGATGTCGGCATATCCGGTACTGCCGCTCGCACCGAACACATTGAACAGACGCTGCATATCACGCTGCGCGCGTTCCGCTTCATGGCGAATCGTGCTCATCGTATGCTTGGCGACGGCCAGATCATGCGCGCCCGCATACCGGCCGCCATCCGACTGCACAATAATCGTGGAGAGTGTATGTGCCACCACATCATGCATATCACGGGCGATGCGTGCGCGTTCGGCCAGCGCCGCGATGCGCGTCTCCTCGGCCTCTTTCGCCACAATGGAGGCGTTGCGCTCGCGCATGGCCGCCAGCGTGGCCTTGCGCGCTCGCTGCCACAAGGCCATGATGATGACGCTCAGCACGCTCGATTCGATGAGCGCCGCCTCCATGCCGACGTCAGCGAGCATCTTGGCTCCGCAGTTGACGGCGCCGCTTGCCCCCACGACGCCGGTGACCGCCGGGCATGTGGGCATCGTGATGGCATCGGCCAGCCAGCCGTCGCGGATGGTGCGCGAACCGGAGGAAGGTCCGGCGAACAGCGGACCCACGTTGAAAGACACCGACCAGACCGTCGCCGCGACCAGTCCCATGACGAACGCCGTGACAATGAACCGCCAGGAATGTCGGGGACTGCCGTACAGAATCACCGAATACACCATGATCAGGGCGTAGAAATCGAAATACGTGATCGCCGGGCCGAGCACAAGATGCGTGATGGTCAGCGCCACGAACAGCCAGGCCGCCGGCTCCGGGCGATACCTGCGCAGCATCAGCGGCACGAAGACCGGCAGCGACCACAGCGTCATCGATGCCTGAGTTGCGGGAAACAATATGCCGCCCGTCGAATCAGGGCTGGTGACGCCGTTGAACGGCACGCAACCGGCGATCAGCGCCGCGGCGAGCAACGTGTCCCATAGCAGTGTGCGGGTCGACTCCCGTGCGCACCATGCCCTCACGCGCGCCATCATCTCCATAACGCACAATGCTAGCGTGTCCGGCGACGAACCGGTATCACTCTTCAGGAGGATTTATGGACTAGAGTCTTGAACCATGACAATGCTGAGCAAATACTACGTGCCCGGACTGGCCATAGAGGACCATTCCATCGATGTTCCGCTCGACTGGACCGGCCACGAGCCCGGGCGGGCGTTCGACGGGGAAACCATCAAACTGTTCTATCGCGTGGTCACCACGCCCGAACATGTGCATGACGACCTGCCGCTGCTGATCTTCCTGCAAGGCGGTCCCGGCGGTGCCGGCCCGCGTTTGAACAGCCCGACCTCCGATGGCTGGATTGAAGAGGCCACCAAGCATTTCCGCGTGATTCTGCCCGACCAGCGCGGCACCGGCCGTTCCTCGCGCGTGGACACGCACGTCATGGCCCGCATCGCCGCCGCGCACGACGATGATGCCGCGGCCGGCGCACGAGCCCAAGCCGACTATCTGAAGAAGTTCCTTGCCGATTCCATCGTGCGTGACTTCGAACATCTGCGCCTGACCGAATTCGGTGGCCGCAAGTGGGTGACGATGGGCCAAAGCTACGGCGGCTTCCTGACCCTGACCACACTGTCCCTGTTCCCGGCCGGCGTAATCGCCAGCTTCACCACCGGCGGCATCCCGCACGTGCCGGCCGACGCCGCTGAAGTGTACGAGCATACCTTCCCGCGCATGGTGCGCAAGACGACTCAGTTCTACGAGCGCTACCCACAGGACAAGGAGCGCGTGGCTGCCATCGCCGACAAGCTGCCGACTACTGCGGAAGTCGCCGAATTCATTGGCAAACTCACCGATTCGGTACTGAATCCGATGGCTGGTACCGATGTGGAGCATCGACTTGGCGTGATCGCCGGCATGGCCGCCCACGGCTTCCCGCTGATGCCGAACGGCGACCCGCTCACCGTCGAACGCTTCCAGTGCTTGGGATCCGACTTTGGCATGAAGCCGAGCTTCGAGCGTGTCCATTGGATTCTTGACGACGCCTTCCTTGATGGCGATGGTTCCGCTTCTGCCGACTCGCCGTTGTCTGACGAATTTTTGACCAAGGTGATGAACGCCACTTCGTCGCGCCCGCTGTACTGGCCGCTGCAGGAGTTCATCTACGCCAACGGTGAGATGGAACAGCCGATTCGCTGGGCCGCCCAGCGCGTGCGCGATGGCAAGCCCGAATTCGGTGCTGATGAACGCCCGCTCAACTTCACCGGCGAGGCCATGTTCCCGTGGATGTTCGAACAGGAGTCTGCGTTACGCCCGTTCAGGCCGGCCATGGACCTGCTCATGGAAGACACGCACTTCGGCGTGATCTATGACGAAGAACAGCTGGCCCGCAATGAGGTGCCGCTGCAGGCCGCCGTTTACTTCGACGACATGTATGTCGATTCCGGTATGCAGCTCGACACCTTGAGCCGCGTGGGTAACAGCCACTACTGGACCACCAACGAATTCGAGCATGACGGTCTGCACGGCTCGCTCGTCTTCAAGCACCTCTACACCGAAGCCCTCAACCGAGGCGACCTCGAAGAACTGTTCTGACTCAAGGAAGCAAGCTCCCTCTGATGAGGGAGCTCTGTATACATGCACGAAAGGAAAACGTATGACTCAGAACCTCACCATCGGTTTTATCGGATATGGCAACATGGCCCAGGCCATCGCCCAGGGCTTCGTTGACGCGGGCGTGGTCACCGGCGGCCAGATGGTCGCTTGTGCTGCCCACTACGACAAGCTTGAGAAGACCACCGCCGAACTTGGCGTGCGCCCGCTGCACAATGCGCTGGAAGTGGTGACGGCCGCTGACGTGGTCATCATCGCCATCAAGCCCTACCAGATTGCCGCCGTTGTCAAGCCGCTGGCCGACGAACTTGCTAAGCCGGGCAAGATCGTCGTCTCCATCGCCGCCGGCTGGAATCTCAAGAAGTACCAGGACCTGTTCGCCACCGAAGACGGCGAATCCGTTGACTCTTCGGACATCCATATCCAGTGCACCATTCCGAACACTCCGATGGCTGTGGGCAAGGGCGTGCTCGTCACCGAATCCGTCAACACCCTGACCGACGACGAAACCGAAACCTTCGAGCAGCTGTTCGGGCCGATCAGCCTCATCGAGCGCGTGGACACCGCGCATATGAACATCGCCATGGTGGTGGCCGGCTGCGCGCCCGCCTTCACTGACATGTACATCGAGGCCTTGGGCGACGCCGGCGTGCAGTACGGTCTGCAGCGAGCCACCGCCTACCGGCTCGCCGCCAAGATGGTCGAAGGTGTCGGCGCGCTCTACATGGCCACCGAAACCCATCCCGGGGCCATGAAGGACGCCGTGTGCTCGCCCGGCGGCACCACCATCAAGGGCGTCGCCCAGCTCGAAAAGGACGGTTTCCGCGGCTCGGTCATCGACGCCGTCGATGCCATCGTCGGCTGACTGCCAATCAGAGTTCGCGTATATTCGCATATCACAGTCAAAGCCTTCGAGCCGTATGCTCGGAGGCCTTTGCATATGGCCGGTTCACCACATGCAGGTTCAAGGTGTCCAGCTTCTCCCTAGACTTGGAATCATGTCTCTTACTATCGGAATCGTCGGACTGCCCAACGTCGGCAAGTCCACCATGTTCAACGCACTGACCCGCAACAACGTGCTGGCCGAAAACTACCCGTTCGCCACCATCGAGCCGAACACCGGTATCGTGCCGCTTCCGGATGATCGTCTGCCTGTGCTGGCCAAGCTGGTCAACACGGAGAAGATCGTGCCGGCCACGGTGACCTTCGTGGACATCGCCGGCATCGTCAAGGGCGCCTCCGAAGGCGAAGGCTTGGGCAACAAGTTCCTGGCCAACATCCGCGAGGCGGACGCGATCTGCGAGGTCGTGCGCGCCTTCGAGGACGACGACATCGTCCACGTCAACGGCAAGGTGGATCCGGCCGACGACATCGACACCATCAACACTGAGCTGATCCTCGCCGACCTGCAGACCATCGAAAACGCGCTGCCCAAGCTGGAGAAGGATCTGCGCGGCAAGAAGATCGAGCCGGCCTACATGGACGCAGTCAAGCAGGCAAAGACCA